>ERZ894232.132-NODE-132-length-103370-cov-15.029221_pt1 | contig 103370 bp, 81 predicted proteins | sample MGYA00380296_ERZ894232 | MGnify/ENA primary metagenome ERZ894232 (study PRJEB32331, sample SAMN06328433) | human gut metagenome | biome: human gut microbiome; feature: stool | host: Homo sapiens | collected 2014-08-14 ...
GCGCTGGCCGGTATTAGGCCCTTATAGGGCTGGAGCAAACCACCCGCTATGCGGGGGGTTGTGATTGGGGCTTTTGTCGGGCGAGTCTGGGCGGGGTCAGAGCCTGGCCGTGGGCCCGTCCTCCGGCCGGTACAGACATACGCGGTCGCGGCCCGAACTTTTGGCGCGGTACAGGGCCTTGTCCGCGTGTGTTATCAGCTCCGTGTCGTCCACTTTGTCGTCAGGAGTGCGCAGGGCCACGCCGATGCTGACCGTCAGAACGGGGGCTACGGACGACGCGGGATGGGGCAGAGCCAGGGCGCGCACGTTGCGTTGAATGCGTTCGGCCACGGCCCGCGCGGCCTTTTCGGTGGCGTTGGGTAACAGGACGGCGAATTCCTCGCCGCCGTAGCGGAACACTTTGTCCGTCCCGCGCAGCAGCGATTGTTCCATGGCATGGGCCACGGCGGCCAGAGCGGCATCCCCGGCCTGGTGGCCGAAGGTGTCGTTGTACAGTTTAAACAAATCCACATCCAGCATAAGCAGAGCCAGCGGGACCTTGCGGCCATCCCGGGATAGTTGTTCGTCAAAGCTGCGGCGGTTGTATACTCCGGTCAGAGCATCGCGCAGGCTGAGGTTGGCGTAGCGGTCTTTTTCTTTTTCCAGTTGCCCCGAACGCTCGCTCAATTCGGCCAGATGGCGGCTGAGGCTGGGCAGCAGATCGAGCAGGTCCTGCAGTTCACGGAGGCGCACGGGCGGAATGGAGTTTGTGGGCTGGCCGTAACGTATCTTGCGTAAATCGCGTGAAGCCAGGGCGATGGGGGCCAGAATGGAGCGGTGGACGGCCGCCACGAACACGATCAGTACGCCGATGAGCAGCAGGCTGGCCATAAAAAAGGCGGTGCGGGCGCGTCGAGCCTCGGTGCGGATGTGTTCCATGGCTCGATAGGTCAGTTCGGCCTCGACGGATGAGGCGTCGTCGCTCAGTTTGCGCAGCAATTCGTCCAGTTGCCGCCACAAGGCGCGCGCCTCGTTGTCGGCGTTCACATATTGCCGCCAAGCCGCCGTCAGGGCATTCCAACTGCTTTTAAAACGGTCGCAGTCGTCCCGCAGGGCCGGGTCGTCGGATGGGACTTCGCGGCATAAAGTCTGAAGGGGAAACAGAAGTTCTTGGATATGCTCACTGTGGGCCGCATCTTGCGCGATGTCCGTGTCGGAAGACAGGTACCGGGCATTATGGGCCATGTGCGGGACGTCGGGCAATCCGGCCCGCAACAGCAGGCGGCCGTTGGCGTTGGAAAAGCGCAGCTCTTCGTTGTGCAGGCTGTCGGCGGCCTCGTCGCTGCGGCTCTTGGCCTCGGACAGACTGCGGATCAGGGGCTCGGCCGTACGGGCGTAGTCGATAAAGCCCGAATCGGGTTCAAAGACGGATTCGGAGGCCAGGGCCAGAGCGTCGATGAGCGCGTTTCGGCGCAACCTGGGGTCCTGGGCGTTGTAAATCATGGCCACGTTGCGGCGCATGTTTTCGATGTTGATCAGGGTACGCTGTGCGGCAAGGATGCCGGGCAGGCGTTTTTCGTTGGTGTCGGCGGCCAGCTTTTCGATGTCGGCCAGATGATACATGATGAGAATGCAAGTCGCGCCCAAAAGCAGCAGGACGGGCAGGGTGAGGATGGCAAGAAAACGGTATACCCCCACTCTGCGGAAGGAAGCGGGCCGGGGAACGGGAGAGGGGAAACCGGAATTCATGGCGGGCTGCGTCAGTATATGCTGAAGGCGAAATACTTGCGGGTGATGCGATCATATTCCCCGTTCAGACGGATATGAACGATGGCCTTGTTCAAGGCCTCGCGCAGTTTGTCGTCTCCCTTGCGCACGCCGATGCGGGCTTCGCTGAGCAGGGTATTCGGCGGCAGGGGATCGTCCAGCACCACGAATTCGCTCCCCTGCTCGGATTTGAGAAAGGCATAACCGGGCAGGCCGTCCACCAGGGCGACGTCCAGTTCGCCGGAATACAGCTTGCCCAAAACTTCTTCGTAGGACAAGAGCGTTACATCGGCCACATTCCCCCAGTGTTCCTGAAGAAAACGTCCCTGCAGCGTATCGATCTGGCTGCCGATTTTTTTGCCGCGCAGTCCTTCGACATCGATCGTCTGACCGGGCCTGCCGATGTAGATGGAGCGAGAGCGGTAATAGCTGTCGGTAAAATCCATGTATTCGAGGCGGTCCGCGCTGGGAGCCAGACCGTCGATAAGCATATCCAGTTCGCCTCGGCGCATGGCCGCCAACAGGTCGTCAAAGGGCAGAACGACCATGTCGCACGGGCGGTTCAAGGCGTTGCACAGGGCTTCGCCTATTTCGTGATCAAAGCCGCTGTGACGGCCCGTCTCGTCCGTCAGGGCGAAGGGCGGATAGTAATCTTCCAGTCCTACTTTGAGCGGAGCGTGTTCCTCCGCCGCAGCAAACGCGGGAAACCAAAGAAGCGCCAGCAGGCAGGCCGCCGGCAGCGGAGCGAGGCACGCTCCGAGGAAACGCGGGAAAGGCGCGCGCATAAACTCAGGCCTCCGGCCTCAGAAAAACGGCCACACGCTGTAATGTTTCGTTCAGATGTTCCGCCAAGCGGGGAAGCAGGGGGGTCATATCTCCGCCGGCTTTGAACCGGGCGTCCATGTCCCTGGCCGTTTCGCTCAACCGAATGAGGCCCAGGCTGGCGGACACTCCTTTCAGAGTGTGGATCAGGGCGTGGGCCTGGCCCGCATCGCCTTCGTTCAGGGCTTGTTGAACTGCGGCGACGACGTTTCCCTGCTGCGTCATGAATTTCGCCAGAAGCTTGCGGTACAACATTTCATTTCCGGCCACGCAACGCAGACCGAACGCCGTGTCGAGAATCGGAGCGCTGGTCATGGAAGCCCCCGAAAAGCTGCGGGCAGGCTACACCCGATCCACGAAGAGCTGTTCAAGAAAGGTCTCCATGGCTTCATCCATCCGCGGGATGAAAGGGGTCAATGGAAATTCCTTGCGGCAGGCGGAGCACTGCATGTAGGCCTCGTGGCAGGTTCGCCGGATGTCCAGCGCCTGCCCGCAGTCGGGGCAGGGCAAAGTGGTGCGCGCCTGTCGCGCCGCGGAAAAAAAGCCCATGTGGTCTCCTGAACGGATGATATCCATGCCCTCCGGGGCTGACGCGGATTCCGTTTTGAACGCTCTGACGGGGCCGGATCGACTCCGGCCGTCGAATGTCTAAAAATATGTCACCCTTTTCCGTCTTGCGCAAGAGCGGGAACGTCGCGAGGATGTCGGAGGGAGCCTCCCACGGCGCGGGCGCAACGGCCATGCGGCCGGGTGGTTACAGGTCCTGTCGGTAACGCAGAGATTGACGCAGGGTTTCGCGATCCATGAATTTGACTTCGGCGCCCAGGGGGATGCCCTGGGCCAGGCGGGTGACGCGCACGTCGGGGAAGCGGCGTTGCACGGCCTCGCGCACGTAGCCTGCCGTGGCTTCGGCCTCGGCCGTGGCCCCCAGGGCCAGGATGAGTTCGCGCACTTCGCCTTCGTCCAGGCGGGCCAGCAGGCGATCCATCTCCAGGGATTCGGCGGGGCTGTGATCCAGAGGGGCCAGCAGGCCGCCCAGTATGAAATACTGACCTTTGTAAAAGTTGCCTTCCTCCAGGGTAAGCATACTGTCCCACTCGGCCACCAGACACAGCGTGTCTCGGGCGCGTTCGGGATCGGCGCACACCGAACAGGGGTCGGTGTCGGATAGCGCGCCGCAACGTCCGCACAGATGAAGCCGGTCGCGCAGTTCGTAAACGTTTTTACCCAGGCGGCGCACCTCGGCCTCGGGCCATTTGAGCAGAATCATGGCCGCGCGCAGGGCGGATTTGGGGCCCAGGCCGGGCAGGCGGGCCAGTTGGTCCACCAGAGCCTTGAGAGGTTCGGGAAGGCGTTGCACGGAAGCAGTCCTTAAAAATAGAAAAAAGTTATGGGAAGCTACCAGCCCAGATCGGACTCTTTGCCTTTGACGGCGGGCAGGGTGGGAGGCAAGGGAGTGGTGACGGCCACGGCGGGCGCGCCGAAGCGGACCATGAACGTCCCCGCGTACAGTTTATCCTTGTAAACCTCCACCCGAAAAGTGGTCCCCGCCTTGTCGACGGAGTAACGGGGCATGAAGTCGCGGCGACGCAGGGTGATGTCGCTTTCATCGCGGCCTTTGTTCGCGCCGATGGCGTTGACCCGGTAGCCGGGCACGGAGGCCACGCGGAAACTGTCGGCGGCGTGGATCATGTCGCCGAAGCGCACCTCCCGCGGCTGGCCGTCCACTTCCACGGTTACGGAAGCAAGCCCGTCGTCCGTATCCAGCCAGTCGGGACGGAACGAGGTGACGGTGTTGTTGCCGTAGTGGACCTGAAGCACGTTTTTGCCCGTGGTCACGGCCACGATGGGCATGCTGGAACTGATGGCGTTTTCCGCCCCCCGGGGCAGCGGCAGGCTGCCCGCCTGCATGGGCCGGGCGTTGTCCAGAGGCAGTACCACGCGGTTGTTCACGAAGCCCACGTATACGTCGCTGCCCAGGGCCCGGGTGATGCCCTCGGGGGTCAGCGGAAAGTCGCGTTCGAACTCCACGCCCGTCCGGTCCAGAAAGGATTCGACCATGCGCAGATGGTAGTAGGCGCGGTGGGCGACGCCGAAGTTTTTGCTGACTTCCAGACCGAAGGCCGCCTTGCCGTGGCTGAGAGCGAACCAGGTAAGACTTTTGGCCATTTCCGCGTCGCCTTCGCCGGTATGGGTGTTTTTGACGTGCAGCGCGTGCTCCGCATCCAGCAAATGACGGTTGGCGTCGGCCGTAACGTTTTGCGCCAGGGTTTCAAGCTGTCCGAAACGCACGCCGGGGCATACGGCCTGGTCGATGATCACGCTTTGCCCCCAGCGGTCGGGGTTGCGCATGGCCGACTCGCGCGTGGGGCGGTAAAAACCGCTGCCGTCGTGCAGATTGAGGATGATATCCACGTCGGGTTCGGTGATCAGGGCCTGGATGCGGCGCACAGTGGCATATTCCGGATCTTGGGGGCTGAGGGCGGCGAATTTGCGGTTCATGTCGCCGTGCAGCCCGCGCGAACGCTGGATAATGGCCGGAAAGTTGAGGTTGGGCACAATGCGCAGAGTGCCCTGGCTGAAGCGGTAACGGGTGGCCAGGAGCGCGGCGGCGGAAAAACCGCCGGGTTCGTCGCCCTGGATACCCCCCACCACCAGCACCACCGGCGTTCCCCGGCCCAGCTCGGTCACGGTGAAATCGGGCGCGGCGGCCGCCGCGGCGACGGCGAACAAGTGGCAGGCGGCCAGGCAGGCCGCGCCGAGGCGAAAAAGGCGGGTGAGCACAGACACGCTCCGGACAGGGCTGAGAAAGGGTGAAACGTTACGAATTTCTAACCTTCCGTCCCCTGATGCGTCAACCGTGGCGGCGTCCGCGTCTTGCGGCTTGACCTGGTCTGCGCCGGGAAGTATCGTCTTTCCTTCTATTTAGTGTGGAGCCACTTCGGCCTTTTAAACGGAGATTCTGCCATGTCCGCCCTGGAACCTACCCCTTTCATCTGGTTTGACGGCAAGCTTGTGCCCTGGAATGAAGCCAAGGTTCACGTGCTCAGCCATGCCCTGCATTACGGCACCAGCTATTTTGAAGGCATTCGCGCCTACCGCTGCCCGGCGGGAGGGTCCGCCGTATTCCGGCTCAAGGACCACATGCGCCGCTTTCTGAATTCCGGCAAAATTCTGGGCTTGCCCTGCGCGTACGATCTCCCCGCCCTGGAAAAGGCCGTTATCGATACCCTGGTGGCCAACAAGCTGGAGGCCGGCTACATCCGGCCTCTGGCCTTCGCCGGATACGGCGGCATGGGCGTGCTGCCCGACGGCAACCCCCTTCAGATCATCATCGCCGTGTGGCCCTGGGGGGCTTACCTGGGGGCGGAAGGCATGGATAAGGGCGTGCGGGTCAAAACCAGCTCGTTCAACCGCATCCATCCCAACACCCTGATGAGCAAGGCCAAGGCCGGCGGCAACTACGTCAACTCGGTGCTGGCCAAAATGGAAGCCGTGCAGTGCGGCTACGACGAGGCCCTGATGCTCGACGTACAGGGATTTGTGTCCGAGGCCTCGGGCGAAAACATTTTCATCGTGCGCGGCAACACGCTCAAGACCACGCCCCTGACTTCGGTTCTTGAGGGCATCAACCGCGATTCGCTCATCAAGTTGGCCCGCGACATGGGCTACACCGTGGAGGAACAGCTGTTCACCCGCGACGAGTTGTACAGCGCGGACGAGGCGTTCTTCTGCGGCACCGCGGCGGAAGTGACCCCGGTGCGCGAGGTGGACGGCCGCACCATCGGCGAGGGACACGCCGGGCCGGTGACCAAGGCCGTGCAGAAGGCGTTTTTCGAAGTGGTGGACGGCACCAACGGCAAGTACGCCGACTGGCTGGCCCATTATTCGTTCTGAGCGGGCGACCGAAGCCGGAACGGGAAGAATCGTTCCGGCTTCGGTCGCGGCTTGCGCTTTCCCCGGCTTGTACCTCCGCGGAAAAGCGTCACTTTGAACCCGTCCCGGTGACCGCATGGCCAACGCTTCGCTGGCGGCCTTATACAGGCCGCAGACCTTCGCCCAGGTGGTCGGGCAGGATATGGTGAAATCCATCTTGTCGCGCGCCGCTCAGGAAGACCGGGTGGCCCCGGCCTATCTGCTCAGCGGAACGCGCGGGGTGGGCAAGACCACCATAGCCCGCATCTTTGCCAAGGCTCTCAATTGCGTCCACGCCCCCACGGGCGAACCCTGCAACGAGTGCGAAGCCTGCCGCCGCATCACTCAGGGCGGGTTCGTGGACGTGGTGGAAATCGACGGCGCGTCCAACCGCGGCATCGACGACGTGCGTCGTCTGCGCGACGCCGTGGGCTACGCCCCTCTGGAAGGCCGGTACAAAGTCTTTATCATCGACGAAGCCCACATGCTGACCAAGGAGGCCTTCAACGCTCTCCTTAAAACCCTGGAGGAACCGCCTCCGCGCGTGACCTTCATTCTGGCCACCACCGAGCAGCACAAGTTTCCGGTGACCATTGTCAGCCGCTGCCAACATTTTGTTTTTCGCCAGATTCCGGAAGCCGCCCTGGAGGCGCATATCGTATCCGTGCTGGAGCGCGAGGGCCGGACGTTCGAACCCGAGGCCGCCAAGCTTATCGCGCGGCGGGCGGCGGGCAGCGTGCGCGACGCCATGTCGCTGCTGGGCCAGGTGCTGGCTTTGGGCGGCGTCGGTTCGGGCGACGGCGAGGACCGGCCGTTGACGGCGGCCCAGGCCCGTGACGTGCTGGGGCTGGCGGGGCAGGAGGTCATGGACCGTCTGCTCGGCGTCCTGGCCGCGCACGACGCGGGGGGCGTGGCCTCGCTGGTGCGTGAATTGCTGCTCCAGGGTGTGGACATGGGCTTTTTTCTGCGCGAACTGGGCGGCCTGTGGCGCAATCTTTTCCTTTTGCGTCAGGCCGGAGCGGCCGCGGCTGCCGATTTGTCCCTGCCCGAGGCGGAGGTGCGGCGTCTGACGGAGATGGCCGGGCATTTTTCTCTGACCTATATCCATGCCGCCTGGCAGATGACCCTGGACGGGCAGCGCCGTATCCTCACCAGCCTGGAACCCGCCGCCGGACTGGAACTTCTGCTGCTCAATCTCGCGCTGCTGCCCCGCCTGTTGCCTCTGGCCGAACTGAACCCCGCCGGAACGCCTCCTGCGGAATCGAACGGTGGTCCGACGCCGGTCGCGCCTTCATCGTCCGTGGCCTCGGAAGACGGGGCCGCGCTTTCTTTTCCTTCAGTCGGCTCCGCATCTTCCGGCGTGGGCGGTCCTTCGGTCCGTCGGGCTGAGGAGGCAACGCCCCGACCGGCCTTTGTTCCGCCGGCCCGTCGTGAAGCTCCTCGGCGGTCCGGCCCGCCCGCGCAACCCGCTTCCGGCGGCGGAACGGACGAGGTTCCGGCATACCTGTTGGACGACGAGGTTCCTTTGCCTGAACCCGACGGTCCGGCCGCGGGCGATGCCGTGGTTGCTTATCTGGCGGATATTCCGGCTGCGGGCGCGTCGGGCGACGGCGGCCCCGTCGCGCCGGGAGGGCGCCCGTCCGCCCCTGTTTCCGGTCGCCCTGGCTCCGCGTCGCGCCGCGCCGCCGAAGGTGTGGCCCCGCGTTTGTCCGCGGCTCCGACCGCGCGCGGGGCGTCCTCGCCGGTTCCGCCGTCCCCGCCGGCAACGGCGGCGGTCGATGCGGAAAAGGCGCCGCTTGATCCCTCCCTGCGCTGGACCGATTTTTTGGCTTTCTGCGAGGGGCGGACCGAGGTGCCCGTGCCCATGCTGCGCCAGTTCGAGGGCTCGGTGCGGGGCGACAATCTGGTGTTGCGGGCCAGGTCGCAGGTCATGTTCAACCAGATGCAGCGGCCGCCTTTGAGCAAGGGGCTGGAAAAACTGGCCGCCGAATGGTCCGGCCGCGTCCTGTCGCCGGTGTTTTTGCCCCCGAGCCAGGAGCACAAAACCGAGGCCGAATGGCGGACCGAAATGTTGGAACACCCCGTGGTGCGCACTTTGCAGACGTTGTACGACGCCACCCTGCTGCGCTGCTCCCCGGTGGACGAAAACCGTTAACCCCGGCGGGGCCGGTCCCCGCGTTTGACGAGGAGACGATTCCGTGAAGAATATGAACGATCTGCTTCGGCAGGCTCAGGTTATGCAGAACAAAATCAGCAAGCTCCAGCAGGATATGGCGGAGCGCACCGTGGAAAGTTCCGCGGGCGGCGGCATGGTCAAAGTGGTCATGAACGGCCGTCAGGAAATCCGGAGCCTGGTCATCGATCCCAAGGCCCTGGAGGGCGGCGACGTGGAAATGTTGCAGGATTTGGTGCTCAGCGCGGTTAATGAGGCCGTGCGCATCACCAAAGCCGATCTGGAACGCGAAATGGCCAATCTGACCGGCGGCATCCATTTGCCCGGCATGTTTTAGGCGCAATGGTTCAATAGCCTGCTCACCCTCCCTCAAGGACAACGCCGGAGTTGCGGCACGGCAGCAATCCTCAAGAGGGAGACGGTGAGCAGCCGCGGGAATGCCGAATCGACGGCCGGAGGCCGTGAAGGAATGATACGGTGAAGGCGGGACAAAGCTCCCGCCGCCAAGTCGACGGGCACGTCGATGATGTTCGGGCGGGCTGGCCGCGGTTTCATACGGACGCGCATTCGGCGGAACATATCGACGAAGGCGCGCATATTTTTTCCATGCCGCGGGAAACGGACGGCTTCGGCGCTTAGAGCGTTTCGCCGTTGAAATGCTTTACAAGTCGAGCAGGGCGAGGCTTCCGCTTTCCTCATCCGTAAAGCGCTGCGCGCCGACGGCCGGGAGCGCCGTTCCCCCCTCTCCGGCGTCGCCGCTTAGACCGAAACACAGCTCTGGGGTTGAGAGCCGGAGAAGAAGGCTTCGCTCGCGGCCTCGGGGACATCCCAGGGAGCGGCCCAATCCGGCGCGGCTTCCAGGGCGCGGTTCCAGGGCGGGGGCAGAAGCAGACGGCAGGCGTGCAGCTTGAGGCCCTTCACCCTGGCGCGAGCGTCGCGCCTCGCATTGCCGTAACGGGAATCGCCGACTAAGGGGAATGCGCGCGCGGCGAGCTGGACGCGGATTTGATGCGTACGGCCGGTGACGAGGCGCACCCGCAGCAGGCTGACGACGTCGCCGTCCCGCGTTTCGCGGATGGTCACCGGCGCGGCCAGGCTGAGGGCGTTGCGTCCTTCCTCAGCTCCGACCCGCATCCGCCGGGCGGTCTCGTTTTTATCCAGGTTGTCGCGCAATTCCCGCATGGCTGTGTGGGGCCAGCGTCCCCACACCCAGGCCAGGTATTCCTTGACCGGCGGTTCGCCTTCCCGACCGGCCAGGGCGTCGGTCAGGCGGCGCACGGCGGCGTAGCTCTTGCCCGCCAGCAACAGCCCCGAGGTATCTTTGTCCAGGCGGTGGACCAGCGCGGGTATGAAGTCCGCGTCGGCATAGGCGCGAGCCAACCGTGAGGCCACGCTGTCGGCGTGTCCGCTGCCGCCCTGGCTGGGCAGCCCGGCAGATTTGTTCAGAACCAGCAGATTGTCGTCTTCATACAGGACAGAGAGGTCGGACGACACGCCGTTGTCCTTGGGGGGCTGCAAGGCGACGGCTTCCGCAGCGTCTTTCATCCCGCTTTTGCGCGGGCCGCTTTCGCCGTGCTTCACTTCGCGCAGCGCGGCGAAGGGAGGCACGCGCACGGCGTCGCCTTCGCCGACGCGGTCAAAGGCTTTGGCCCGGCCGCCGTTCACCCGCACCTGTCCGCTGCGGATCCATTTGTGCAGTTCGGAGGAACCGGCGTCTACCCGGCGGCTCAGAAAATTGAGCAATTTCTGACCGGCTTCGGCCCGACTGACGATAAGAGCGTCCATAACGGCGGCTTGGGAAAATTTTGGAGAAAGTTGGAGCGCTTCAAAGTTGTCCCGGTCTCTAAAGGCTGCCTTCCCGTTCTCTTTCCCGCAGCGCGATTTCCATCAGGGCGTTGGCCGCGGCGGCGGCCAGGGCGGGGCCTCCCTTGCTGCCCCGGACGGTCAGCATGGTCCAGGGGCTTGCCTCAAGGAGCGCCTTGGCTTCGGCCGCGTCGGCGAAGCCTGCGGGCATACCGATGATCAGGGTCGGACGGGAAGTCAGGGAAAACATATCGTCCATCATTTCCATCAGGGTAAGCAGCGAAGCGGGAGCGCCGCCCAGGACTACAATGGCTCCCATGTATTTGGGTTCGGCCAGAAACATGGCCGCGCGGGAACGGGGAATACCCGCCCGGATGGCGGCGCTCGTGACCCCCGGCTGAGTGCGCAGGCATTCGATGGTGCCGCCCAGGGCCTTGACGCGGCGGTCGGCAATGCCCGCCCGCACCATGCGGGTGTCGGCAAGGATGGGGGCTCCCATTTTCAGGGCTTTGACGCCTTTTTCCACGGCTGCCTCAGGCAACGCCAGATCGCGCGCCAAGGTCAGGTCGCCGCCGACGTGGATAAGATGGCGGGCCACCTCCCAGGCATGCCCCCGGAAGGGGCGCGGCTCGGGAAATTCCCGGTCGATGGCGGCGAAAGACCGGCTGCGGGCGGAATCGGGGTTCGGGCGGGAACGGCCGCCTTCCAGGGGAGAAGTCATACTTGCGATCCTAATTTGCATGCCTCCCGCGAAGCGGGGCGAGGCCGGACGGAGGAAAAAAGCGGGGCCGGGCCCGGAGCGATCAGGCGTCGGAGCGGTGACGCAGAGCCTCGGCCAGCAGAGCCGCGTCCTCATCGGGACGAGCCGTCACTTTCAGTTCCTGCGAACCGCCGGAGCACAGAAAGCGGCCGTCGTCCAGCTCGGCGAAGCCCGCCGAAATCACTCTGCCGTAAGGCAGCTGATCGCGCATGTCGCCGTGATCCACGCGGCGGGGAAACAGAAAACACACCGGCTGGCCGGAGAAATCTTCCACAATGAGATATTTCATGACAGGCTCCCGTCCCCGCGGCGGGGACGCTCCGGAATGGTTGAATAAACGACCTGGACGGCCCGGCCGCCCGGCCAATATAGCGGCTTTGCGGGGCGAGGTCCAGACGCGGCGCGGCATCCTTGATCCGTGCCCGGCCCGCAGCCGGAAATCGGCGCGGGAAGCGGAGAAACGCTTGTGCTCATGCGCATTATTTGTTAAAGAGAAAAACCCCGTCCGCCAAGGGCGGGAAAATCTGTTTGTGAGGTCTGGAGGGTCCGGTATGGCAACTGCCAAAGAAACCATGGAAAACCAAGTCGACGCGGAAATGAACTTCGAGAGCGCGCTCGAAAACTATCTCTCCCCCGATATGGGCGACCTTGAAGAAGGTTCCATCGTCAAGGGCGAGATCGTGCGCGTGGACGACGATAACGTCCTGGTGGACGTGAACTTCAAGTCCGAAGGTCAGATCCCCGCCGAAGAATTTCGCGATGCGCAGGGGAACATCTCCGTCAAAGTCGGTGACCGAGTGGATGTATACGTGGCGCGCAAGAACGAAATGGACGGCACCATCACGCTTTCGTTCGACAAGGCCAAGCGTATGCAACTGTTCGACCAGCTCGAAGACGTGCTGGAAAAGAACGGTACCATCAAGGGCACCATCACCCGGCGCATCAAGGGCGGTTACACCGTGGATCTCGGCGGCGTGGAAGCATTTTTGCCCGGTTCCCACGTGGATCTGCGTCCCGTGCCGGACATGGACGCCCTGGTGAATCAGGAATTCGAATTCCGGGTCCTCAAGATCAACCGTCGGCGCAGCAACGTCATCGTATCCCGCCGCGTGCTGCTGGAAGAGGAACGCGATACCAAGCGGGCCGCTCTGCTCCAAACCCTGGCCGAAGGTCAGATCGTCAAGGGCAAGGCCAAGAACATCACCGAATACGGCGTGTTCGTCGACCTGGGCGGTCTGGACGGTCTGCTGCACATCACCGACATGTCCTGGAAGCGCATCCGGCACCCGCGCGAAATGGTCACCATGGGGCAGGAACTGGAACTCAAGGTGTTGTCCTTCGACAAGGACAATCAGAAGGTTTCCCTGGGCCTCAAGCAGCTGGTGCCCGATCCCTGGCAGGACATCACCGCCCGCTTCCCCGAGGGCTCGCGCCACAACGGCAAGGTCACCAACCTGGTGGACTACGGCGTGTTTGTGGAACTGGAACCCGGCGTGGAAGGCCTGGTCCACATTTCCGAAATGTCCTGGACCCGCAAGCTGCGCCATCCTTCCCAGATGGTCCATCAGGGCGACGAGGTGGAAGTGGTCATCCTGGGCGTGGACAGCGAAAAGAAGCGCATCTCTCTGGGTATGAAGCAGGTCAAGCCCAACCCGTGGGAACTGGTGGGCGAGCGCTTCCCCGAAGGGACCGTGCTTGAGGGCGTGATCAAGAACATCACCGAATTCGGCATGTTCATCGGCATCGAGGACGGCATCGACGGCCTTATCCACGTGTCCGACATTTCCTGGACCAAGAAGCTGCGCCATCCCGGCGAAATATACAAAGTGGGCGACGTGGTTCAGGCCAAGGTGCTCACCGTGGACCAGGAGAACGAAAAGTTCACCCTGGGCATGAAGCAATTGACCGAAGACCCCTGGAGTTCCGTGCCCACCCGCTACCCTGTGGGCAACGTGATTTCCGGCACTGTGACCAATGTGACCGACTTCGGCCTGTTTGTGGAAGTGGAAGAGGGCATCGAAGGCCTGATTCACGTGACCGAACTGGGCAAGAAGGTGAAGTCGCCCGCCGAACTGTACAAGGAAGGCGATGTGGTCCAGGCCAAGATCATCCATGTGAGCGCGGACGAACGGCGTCTGGGGCTGTCCGTCAAGCAGCTCAAGGAAGAGGAAGAACGCCGTAAGCCCAAGGATTACCACGCGGGTTCGACGGAAATGGGCCAGACCCTCGGCGATCTGCTCAAGCAGAAGTTTGAAGGCGACGGCGAATAAGCCGGAACCGTCGAGCCGAGTTTTTAAACAGGGCGGGAACGAAAGTTCCCGCCCTGTTGTCGTCGACTGTGTCGACAGCCCCGAAAATTGCGGGCAGGCTGCGGCTTCGTCGCGCCGTTATGCGCGTTTTTTGTGCCTTTTCGTCAAGCCGCCTTGCGGCTTAGAGCGGTTTGCTGTTGAAAAGGGCAACCGCTCCGGCGGCCGCGGGAGCGGACGCCCGCGCCGAATGAGCCTGAAAACCACGCTTTTCAGGCGAAATGACGGCAGCGCCGCTTTTGAAATTGGACAATTTCAAAAGCAAAATGCTCTAGATGACGCAAGCTCCGCGAAGCGGGGTTTGGTATTAGAGCATTTTCGGTTTGACCATGCTCTTCCGCCTGCGGAGCAGACGGTCGCCGCGAAGGTATGAGCGCCGTTCATTGGCGCTGCTGGATACCGAGGCGGACGTGCCTTAAATTGTAACATCGTGCAATGTCAAAGTTAATTTGCTTTAGCCTGAAGCGGGGCGGGAACTTTCGTTTCCGCCCCGCTTGCGTTTTGACGCCCGACAGGGCAGGGTGGAGCACAGGCGCGGAAAAGAGCATCACGGGGCGTCGGATGAGGGCCGCACGGCGTCGTTTCCATAGTTTTCGGTCTTGTGCGGGCCGTAGGTTTCAAGACGCTTTTTCCGACTCTGCGAACGCAGAAGGACAAGATATGGCTTTTCAGCAGGAAATAGAGCGCAAGTTCCTGGTTGTCGGGGACGGTTGGCGGGGCAGAGCCCCCGGCGTCTTGTACCGTCAGGGGTACATCGCCCGCACGCAGGATCGCGTAGTGCGGGTCCGGGTGGCGGGCGACAAAGGCTTTCTGACGGTGAAAATCCGCTCGGGAACCGGCTTGAGCCGGGCGGAATTTGAATACGCCGTGCCTTTTGAGGAAGCTCAGGCCATGCTGGACAGCCTGGCCCCGGGTGAAATCATCGAAAAACGCCGCTACACGTTTTCCGAAGGGGGCGACGTGTGGGAAGTGGACGAGTTTCTGGGGGCCAACCAGGGGCTTGTAGTGGCGGAAATAGAATTGGGAAGCGAAGATCAGTCTTTCACCCGGCCGGACTGGCTGGGTGAAGAGGTCAGCCGCGTTTCGCGGTATCTCAACGTGGAATTGGCCCAGGCGCCCTACTGCACCTGGGCCGATCGCACGGGACGGGAGAAAGTTTCGTCCTGATTTGTTTCGGAAGTCGGGGCATTGCGGCCGAAGAACCGCCGCCCCATCGCAAGGCGATGCCGTCCGGCGGCTTACCCGCGATCGTGGCGCATGCGACTTTCCCAGTCAAAGCCGGGTTGGGTGACTTTGTCTTCCATGCGGCGCAGGCGTTTATCCAGACTTTCCATCTTGATGCGCAATTCTTCCAGGGCCACGGCGCGCGACCCCTGAAACCGGGAGTAGAAGTCCGATTCTTGAGAATTTTCCGGCGGCAGCGCCGGTTCCAGGTCCATGAGGAATCCGGCCAAAAAATAGAGGGCCGCGCCAGGCCAGAAGCCGGTAAAGACGGTGAGCAAAATCATCGCAATGCGCACAGCCGCCACGGGTAAATCGCGATAGCGGGCGATGCCCCGGCAAACTCCGAGAATCATGCCGTCTCGCGCCCGGTACAGACGATGGCGTCCGTCGTCCATTATGGCCTCCCCGGTCCGTCGTCGCGGGCCGAACGTTCGGGACCGTGCTCGGCAAGCAGGGTTTCCAGCACTTCCACCCGGTTTTCCAGGCGCCCCAAGGTACGATACATATCCTGCACCATGCGTGCCTCGTCCGTGACGGGACTGCACTCCTGGCGTCGCGTCAGGGCACGCACCAGCAGAATGGCTACGGCCAGGACCAGCAGCCCCAGCCCGGTCATAATGACCGCGATCAACGTCATCATTGCGCTGCTCTCTTGTTATGCGCTCAGTTTAGCTCGTGGGGTATGGCGTGGCAAGGCGGGAAACGACCCGCCCCGCGCGCCGACTCAAGTCAAATATCCTGGCGGCCGATTTTCGTTTTCAAAGCTTCAAGCTGTTCCGTAATAGCTGCGTCGCGCTCCAGATCGTGGAAGTTACTATGCTTTTTCGTGGGTGTATAGACCAGGTCCGCTTCGTTTTCCATACGGGTGATGCGTTGATCCAGCACATCGAAGCGGCGCATGGCTTCCACATTGTCCGCCGCGCGTACCTGCTCGCGGGCGTGGCGGCGCAATTGAGCCTGGCCGTGCCGTTCCACCAATAGCCGCTGCCGATCGCGGGTAGTCGCGATGCGTTCCTCCAGAAGGCGGATATCGTCCCGGCATTTGTGCACCAGTTGCTCGAAGCCTTCGTTTTCCGTCGTCAGGCGACGGACGCGTTCATCGGCCTGAAGCCGCTCGGCCAGAGCTTCGCGCGCCATGTCCTCACGCCCGGCGCGCAGAGCCAGCTCGGCCCGGTGTTCCCACTGGGCCGTCTCCTCGGCGGCTTCGTCCAGGCTTCGCCGCGCCTTGGCTGCCTCGGCCATAGTGGCGGCGCAACCCGCCTTGAGTTCCACCAGCGTTTCCTCCATTTCCCGCAGCATGAGACGAATCAGCTTTTCGGGGTCTTCGGCCTTGTCCAGCATACTGCTGATGTTCGAACTCACGATATCCTTAAAACGGGAAAAGATGCTCATGATGTCCTCCCGGCGCTCAGCGCCAAGCATAGCGTTGAAAGAACGCGCGCGGACGTCTGCGATCTTGCGCCGCCCGGCGTGTCTGTTTGTCTTATTAAGCAGAAAGTGTGCCAAAATAATTATCTTTATAAAATCAGTAGGTAAGATAGAAATGGACTCTTGGGTCAGACCGGGGTATGGTGAAAAAAACTAAAAATCGGTTAAAAAAAACGGTTTTTTTAGTCACAAGGAGTTTGTTATGGATGCCGCCTGGACGGATGCCCTGGGGGTTTCGGAACCTTTTCTGCAATTTCAGGAGAACCTGACCCGCTTGGCCGGCAGCGAGCGCCCCATTTTGGTGGTGGGGGAACGGGGCACGGGCAAAGAGTTGGCCGCGCAACGCCTGCACTATCTGTCGGCGCGCTGGGACAAGCCGTTGGTGACGGTGCTGTGCCCGGCCCTGAGCCCCGGTCTGCTGGAGTCCGAATTGTTCGGGCATGAAGCCGGGGCCTTTACCGGGGCTCGGGGGCGCCGGATCGGTTTTTTTGAACGGGCGGACGGCGGAACGCTGTTTCTGGACGAGGTGGCGGATATGCCTCTTCCGCTTCAGGACAGACTGCTTAGGGTCATCGAATACGGTGGGTTCGATCGGGTGGGCGGTGTTTCCTCCGTTCGGGTGGACGTGCGTGTGGTGGCCGCCACCAATCGCGATTTGCCCCGCCTGGCCGCGGAAGGCCGTTTCCGCCCCGATTTGCTGGATCGGCTGGCGTTCGATGTGGCCCATGTGCCGCCTCTGCGCATACGGGGCGAAGACAAGGTTCTGCTGGCCCGACATTTCGCCGCACGTATGGCGGTGGAATTGGGGCTCGACGTGGCGTTCCCCGCCGGACCGCAGTTCGGAGGCGAGGCCCTGCGTCAACTGGAACAGTATGCCTGGCCCGGCAACGTGCGGGAACTGAAAAATGTGGTGGAACGCAGCGTGGCGCGACGGCGTACTTTACACTTGGATGCCCTGGACATGGACCCCTTCGCTTTGCCTTTCAATGCATCTTCCTGTTCGAGGGCTTTCGAAGGAGAAGGGGAGCAAGGGGAAGCAACGCCGGAACATTCCTGGCGTGTCGGACCGCTGGAGCCTGGATTCCGACTGCCGGACGCAGTGGCGGAGCTGGAACGCGCCGCTCTGCGCAAGGCTCTGGAGCAGGCCCGCTTTCGACAACATGACGCGGCTTTTTTGCTTGGATTGACGTATCATCAGTTTCGCGCCCTTTATCGCAAGTATCGAAATGACCTTTGAACCCTGCTGGTGAAAAAGCGCATATATTCTCTGTTGTTGTCTAATGATATGTAGCATAGTTTATAAGATATAATGTAATTGTCAAATAAAGAGCCCATTCGTATTCTGACAAGCTGGAGGTGAAACATGAAAGGCTTGTCGGAAAAGCTTGGTGCAAGAATACGTTATTTTCGTATGGTGGCAAGAATGTCCCAAGGTGAATTGGCAAACGCATCACAACTTACAAATGGATATTTAAGTGATGTTGAAAGGGGAAAAGTAAACATCAGTATCACAAATTTGAATCAAATAGCAGAAGCATTAGGAGTACAACTTTCTGTTCTTTTGGATTGTGATACAGATATGGATAAAGAAAAAACTCTTATATCTATACATGAAAGATTGAAAAAAATGCCGGATGATGGTTTATTGGCTTTGGAACGTATAATACTTATGATGGCACAGCAGTGTGATTCGGAGGACTGATAAGTCCAAAACGATGGGGGAAAAAATAAGAAATAAGACGGAGAACGTTTGGTCCAGTGTAATTTATTTTTGTGTCCGGCTTTTGCGTGAACATCAAAGCTTCATGAAAAATCAGTGTGCCCGGCGTACTCGTCCTCGCTGAATCCATGTCGTCCCTCCGGCGCGGCGACTCAGGGAGTGAATTCATACCCGGTCGCCGCCGGACGTAGCCGGGGCGACGGCGTTGATGTTTGTTCTCGGGGATGGTGATACGAAAAAACCAAAAAATAAAGCGATCACATAGCTGCAACCGCTTAATTTTATTGGTGCCCGGAGAGGGGTTTGAACCCTCACAGCCTTTCGACCTGGGGATTTTAAGTCCCCTGCGTCTGCCAATTCCGCCATCCGGGCAGGCCCTTACCCATATCAACGGCGCAGCCGCTTGACAAGCGGCGTCCGTGACGCCGGGGCATAAAAACGCCGCCTCGGACCAGGCTGTCCGGTCGTACCGCGGTTACGGCCGGTGCGTTTTTCCGGCACATTTGTGGTTTGAACGGCGTTTTTGACCTCAGGCGGGCTTTTTTTCTCCGTCCTGCGGCGGCAGAGCTTTCGGGACGCTTTCTGTCGCGGCGTTCATGGTTTCCCCGCAGGCGACGAGGCCTTGGGGGTGGAGAGGGAGGATGGGGTTGCGTTCCTGACGCACGACCCGGCCCGACAGCGCTTCGCGCGGGGTGGGCACGCTGAAGGCCTGTTCCTGCCACTTGCCCCGGCCCAGAAAATAGAACGCGATGTCGTCCATGCGACGGTCCACGAACAGGAAGCGGGCCAGGACGCCCGGACCCAATTGCCGGATGACCGTATCGCACAGGACGCGGTGGGCGGCGCGATCCATGTCGGAAAACAGACATTCCATAAGCAGGGCGTCGGCTTCGGGCGCAAAGTCGATATGCTGCGCGCCGCATTCCTCCAGAGCGTTCTGCATAAGTGCCGTTACCCGGGCTTCGGTATCCAGCAATTCCTGGTAGGTGAGCTTGTCGTCATACACGATATGCCCGAACATGGAGCAACGGAAAATGGCCATGCCGACCTCCTCGCCGGACAAAAGTAACGCAAGCCGCAGGGTGGGGCAACATGAGGTCGCGTCGACTCGGCCGCATTCGGGCTCGGCTTGCCAAGACGAGCGCCCCACACTAAGACAGGAAGAGCGGCGCGTCCTGAACGTCGGGGCCGTCGGATGACAAGCGGCGCGTTGCGTCCAGGGAGTCGTATGCGTTCTTTGGTGGATGAAGTGGTTCTGGGAGTGGCCCGCCTGGGACCGGCGGGTCTTTCGCCCAAAGCCCCCGGCACTGTGGGATCGGCCGTGGCGGCGGCTGTTGCGCCCTGGCTGTTTTTACCCCTGTCCCTATCCTGGCGGCTGGCGATTCTGGCTGTTCTGTTCGCGCTCGGCGGCTTGTGCGCTTCCCGGGCCGAATACCTGCTCGGGCGCAAAGACCCCTCGTCGGTGGTGGTGGATGAACTGGTCGGGCAGTGGACGGCGCTTCTGCCGCTGGGCTTGATTTCCTGCTCCGTTCCCGGGCCGACGGCAGGCCCGACGGCGGCTCCCGTTCTGCTGCTGGCGGCGGGGTTTTGCCTGTTTCGATTGTTCGACATCTGGAAACCCGGCCCCATCGACGCTTCGCAGGATTGGTTGCCCGGCGGCTGGGGGATTATGATCGACGATGTGCTGGCCGGATTGTTCGCGCTGATTGTTCTTGCGGGAGTGGCGGCCGGTTTGGCGACCCTGAGCGCCTGACGCGGAGAAACTTGCGCGCCGAGGTCGGGCGGGCTAGAATAAGTCCATGAAATATCTGGCGCTCGATTATGGCTTGAAGCGGGTGGGGGTGGCCGTCAGCGATCCGGAAGGGCGTATGGCTTTTCCTCGTTGCACTCTGGCCCGCGACACCCGAGACGGCTTTTTCAGCGAGTTGCTCGCGCTGTTGGAACGTGAGCGGCCGGACGCCGTGGTGTTGGGACTGCCTTTGCACGTGGACGGCACGGAATGCCTGACCACCCGGCAGGTACGCAATTTTGCCGCCTCGCTCAAGCGGCGCATGGCCCTGCCCCTGTATTGGATTGACGAGGCGCTCACCAGCCGCCAGGCTGAAAGCGACTTGCGCGAAGCCGGGCTGTCGGCCCGGGCCATCAAGCAGGTGGTGGATCAGCAGGCGGCGGTGCGTATTCTGGAGACTTTTCTTGCTCAACCTGAAAATCGACGGACACCGGCATGACACCCACGCCCGACGACACGGCCGCGCCGGACCCGGCGCCCCGTCCCGCCAAACGGCGGCATCCTTTTCTGTGCCTGTTCGGACTGCTGATTCTGCTCTGTCTGGCGGCGGGCGGCCTCATCGCCTGGGACGGGTGGCGCTTTTTGAACACGGCTCCGGCCTCGCCGGGCAAAGATGTGGTAGTGAACATCGAACCGGGGTCCACCCTGGCCGACGTGGCCGCGTTGCTGGAGCGACAGGGCGCGGTGAGCGATGCGTTCCGTTTTCAGATGCTGGCCCGCGCCAAGGGCCAGGGCGGTAAGCTCCAGGCCGGACGGTTTTTGGTCAATACGGGCTGGTTGCCGCAAAAAACGCTGGACTGGCTGGTCAGCGGCCGGGCCATGCTGTACCGTGTGACCGTGCCCGAGGGCCTGCCCTGGTGGGAAGTGGGGCGAGTCCTGGAACAGGCGGGCTTGTGCACGGCCGCGGATTTCGACGCCGTGATCCACGACTCCGAGTTTTTGCGTCATTGGGGCATACCGTTTGAGTCCGCCGAGGGCTTTCTGTACCCCGACACCTATTTCATGCCTCAGCCGCGCGCAATGGACCCCGCCGCCGCCAGGGCTGCGGCAGGGCGCATGGTGGATACTTTCTGGCGTAAGGCCGACGCCCTGTGGCCCGAAGGACGGCCCGATCCGGCCACGTTGCGTCGGGTGGTTACTCTGGCGTCCATTGTGGAAAAGGAAACCGCCGTGCCCGCCGAACGTTCCCGCGTAGCCGGGGTATATGCCAACCGTCTGAAGAAGAACATGCTGCTTCAGGCCGACCCCACCGTCATCTACGGGTTGGGACCGGATTTTCGGGGGCCGCTTCTGACCAAGCATCTGCAAGACGGGGGCAATGCGTACAACACCTATCGTTTGGCCGGGCTGCCGCCGGGGCCCATTTGCTCGCCGGGGTTGGCCGCCCTGCGGGCCGCCCTGTCGCCAGAGGTCCATAACTACCTGTACTTTGTGGCTAACGGCAAGGACGGAGGGCACGTATTTTCCACCACCCTGAGCCAGCACAACCGCGCCGTACGTGACTATCGCAACGCCATACGCGGCCGGAACAAGTAGAGTATGTTCCAGAGCATTTTCGCTTGAACATGCTCTTCCGACTGCGGAGCAGGCGGTCGCCGCGAAGGCATAAGCGCCATTCCTTGGCGCTGTCGGATGCCGAAGCGGGCATGTCTTGAACTTTAACTTGTCAAATTTTAAAGTTAATCTGCTCTAAAGTGAAAACGCTCCCGAATTTGAGCGGAGCGAGATTTCGCCGCGACGGCGGAGGTATGAAATCCGCGGTTCGGAACACGGTGTCCCGGCAGATAGTTTCAATAACGAAATGCCCTAAGAGGGCTTGCTCGACGGCGCGCGGACGGGAGTTCCCGGGGGGAGCTTCCGTCCGTTCGGTGCGCGGTGATTCTCGGGGCGAAGCGCGGTTCCGCGCGAAGGCGGCTCAGGCCAGCCGTGCGTAAAGTTCGCGCCCCACCCAGGCGTCGGTGGCGGCGTAGCGTATTTGCTGAGGGGAAAGTTCGTCCCTTTCCCAGTTTGAGCATTGAGCGCTTTTGCTGATGCGGAAGCCGAGCAGGCTGGCGGCCAGACTGCGCAAGCCCTGGGCCTTGATGCCCCGGGCTCTGGCCAGGGCGGCCAGATCGACCGCTCCGCCCGGGACAAAGGGGTGCAGACGCTTCAGGGCAAGCAGATCGTCCCGCACGGCCACTCCGGCCTTGATGATGCGGGGATTGGCCAGAAGGGCGGCGAGCCGCTCGTCGAAAGGCTGGCGGGTCAGTTGAACGAGATAGACGCAATCGCGCGCGGCCAGTTGCAGCAGCGCGGGCGACGAGGTTTTACCCTTGGTGAAAATGGGGCGGGTTTCGGTATCGAACCCCAGCACATCCTCGCGTTCCAGGTGTTTCAGCGCGTCGGTCAACGCCTCTTCGTCGCGGATCAGGCGGATGTCCCCTTCGTAGGCCTGAATGGGCAGGGCGTTGATGTCGTCTTTGCTCAACGTCGGCGGCGGGGGCGTGGCGGGCCCGATGAGGGCGATCGAACGGGATGAGGCGACGCGGGCGGAACGGGAGCGGGGCATGAAAACGTCCTTGCGGGGAATGGGCCTGGAGCATCATAGGCTAAAACGCGAACCGGAGCAACGGGGCGTACGTACGGCCCAGAGCATTTTGCCGTTGAAAACGGCAACCGCTCCGGCGGCCGCGAAATGGACGCCCGCTCCGCTTTTGAACTTGTCCAATTTCAAAGGCAAAATGCTCTGGGGAGACAGGCGGCAATAGCAACGAACGATTTTCGAGCATTCCCGTCAGGTCGCTTCGTGGCTTAGACGGCGCAAATTCCGCAAAGCAGGCTTGCCGTCATTCTGAGACTGCCGACAACGTCGGCAGTCTCGAAAAACAAGAAGCGGGGCTCAGGCCCGGTGGGGGGCCAGTTCCTGAAGGTAGTCCTGCGGCACGTCGTACCCGCACTCACGCGCCTTGTCGGCACATTCCACGGCCTTGGCGTAATCGCCCTTTTCAAAGTGCGCCAGGGACAGATTGTTCCAGGCCGGGCCGAAACCGGGTTCCTTGCGCAATACGGCGTTGCCCGCTTCGATGCAGCCGTCGTAATCACCTTTCATAAACAGGGCCGAGGCCAGGGTGGCGCGGGCCTGCACGAAATCCGGGTCCCATTCGAGGGCTTTATTCAGGGCCGATATGGCTTTGTTCACGTCGCCGCGCTGCAGATGCACAAACCCGATGTTGCTCCACGGCACGGCGAATTGGGCTCGGCAGTTGGCCGCTTCTTCGTTGTACCGCAGACAGCCGTCCAGATCGCCCCGGCGCAGGCAGAGCCCGCCCAGTTGCACATAGGCTTCGGCCAGACGGGGCGAGTTGCGCACGGCGCTCAGAAAAGCTTCTTCGGCTTCGACAAAGTCGCCTTTGGCCAGCAGGGCCACGCCCAGATTGTAGTAGTGGGTGGCGCACTGATCGTTGGTGCGGATTTCCGCCTGAAGATCGCCGATATATTCGTCGATATCGTCGTAACGGTCTTTCATAGGATATGACCTTCCTTTTTGAGCAGTTCGTGGTACCAGACGGCGAAGTCATAGGCGCCCAGGTATTTGTCGTCGCGGTTGACAATGCCCAGAGCGCACGCCAAGGCCCCCTGGGCGTAGGCGTTGTCCGTGCCGTTCTTGCGATCCGGACTTTGGGGGCGGCTTTGCAGAAATTCGCGGATAAGCTGCTGTGTGGTACGCTTCGTGACGTCGGTGCGCAGTTCCATGGGATCGTTGGGTTTTTGGAACGGGTCCCAGTTATCGTACCCGATGCGGTCGATGAACTTGCGTCGGCGGGCGGGAATTTTTTCGTACAGTTCGCGCTTGAGGGCTTCCTCTTCAGGCGTGAGCGCCTGGGGCGTGCCGTCGCGGTAGGCCGAGGCGGGCACGTCGCGCATCAGGTTTTCGGGCATGGACATGACTTTACTCCTGTTCCTGCGGCGCGGGGCCGACGCCCAGATAGGCATCGTCGTACTTGGTGAGCAGGGCCATGGATACCGGTACGTACACGGTGTGGAGTTCGCGGTAGCGGCTGCCCACGGCGACGGCCAGGCGGCGGCTGAGTTCGGCCAGCTTGTCCTGAATGCGGTCGAGGGCCACGGTGGGGTAGGCTCCGCCCCGGGCGAAACCGCACTTGCCGCAAACGTGAGCTTTGCCGTGAATGGCCGTGGGCACGCCGTACAGGCGGCAGGTGACGGGCCGCTGTTCGTACAGGACGCAACGATCGTCGGGGCCGAGCAAGGGACAGCGTAAACGGTCCCGAGCGGCCTCGTGCAGAATTTCCTCGTCGGTGGCGCCTTGTTTGGCCCGTTGGAAATAATGGCGCTTGAGGCGGGTGGCCGCGCGGTCGGCGTCGCCGGCGGCCTCCAGCACGGCGGAGCGGGCCGCGCCGAACCCGAAACGGGCGTTGAAGGCCCTGTTCAGGGCCATGGCTTCCACCAGGGACAGATCGAACATGGCGTGGCAGCAGTCGCTGCACCCGGCCGTGCAGGCCACCTCGGCGGGAAACTGCGCGCGCACCCGTTCGAACAGCTCATCAGTCCGGGTGGTCAGGGTTTCGTAATCGCGAAAAACAACGTCCAGTTCCGTGTCAGACATGAAAAAATCCAAAATGTCAAAAGATTAGAATGCGCACTAAACGGTTTCGGTCGCGCGCGGCGTGTCCGAAAGGCCGGGCCGGAATGGGAGGGGCAAGCGTTGAAAAATGCCGCCGGATGGTGGAAAGACGCATCCGACGGCACATAAAGATGACGGACATCAAGCCGAACGGCGGCCGGAGCGAGCTCTCCCGCATGCCCGGCCGGGCGGCGTCAAAGCGTGGACAAACTACGCTTCATCAATGGTGATGGCGCCGTGTTCGCACACTTCCACACAGGACTCACAGCCAAGACATTCTTCGCCGTTGACCGCATTGGACTTGCCGTCCTGCAATTCGTACACTTCCACGGGACAGACGTCGACGCATTCGCCGCAGCCGACACACTTGTCGGAATCAACAATCGGATTGTAAGCCATGATTTCCTCCAGGCGGTTTGCCCGGGCCGAACCAGCCCGAAGCGGGGGGTGCTTGCTGTTGCCGTGTCGGCGGGCCTGTGCCGGCCGACGTGTTCTTGGGGATAGCCTGCCGGCCTGAGTGTGTCAAGCGCGCGTGAGTTTTTTTGTGAAAGGCATGATTCTCTCTGTTAATTGAGCACGATAAATCGCTTCGCTCGGATGTCCGGAGGCGAATTTTTCGAGGGAGGCGTCATGCGTGTTTATCCCCTCGGAGAGGACTGGCCCCGATCCCGCAGACCGGCCCGGCGGGCCACGGCCGACGCCGCCTCGCGCGTGAATTCATCCGGCGTCAGAGCCTGTTTGCGTTCTTCGGTCAATACGGCTTCGGGCCGGTTGATCAGGGTCGGATCGGGGGTCACGCCGTAGGCAGGGGGGAAGGTGTTTTCAAAATACATGGACTGGAAGCCTGAGAACTTGAGACTATGGGCCGTGGCGTCGAGCACGGCGAATTCGTCCCTGTCCAGCAGGCCCTGTTCCGTAGCCGCCAGCAGTCCGGCCAGGCATTCCCCCCCTTGGGTGCAGGCGATATGTCCGTGGCGATTGGCCAGCAACATGGCATCCATGATGGCCTGTTCCGTTACCCGTACCACCTGGAAGCTCCCTCCCTCCCGTTCGTAGCGCTCGGCCAGCAGGCGCACGCGGGGGAAGGACACGGGGTTGCCGATCATGGCCGCCTGGGCCACGCTGGGCCGCACGGCCACGGGCTCGAAGCGGCGTTTGTCCGCCGGGGCCTGGTAGTATCGCCACACCGGGTCGGCATGTTCGGACTGCACGCCGAACAGCCGGGGCAGGGAAGCGAGTACGCCCAGGCGGCGCAATTTGAGCAGACCGGACAGAATGGCCGTGATGTTGCCCGCGTTGCCCACGGGCACAAACAGACTTTTGCCTGCCAGATCCCAGCCGTACCACTGGGCGATTTCGTAGGCATAGGATTCCTGGCCGAGAATGCGCCAACTGTTTTTGGAGTTGAGCAGAGCCACCCGATAGTGGTCGGCCAGGTATTCCACGATTTTCATGCAGTCGTCGAACACGCCGGGCACTTCAAGCACCAGAGCGCCGTTGCCCAAAGGCTGGGAAAGCTGCTGCGGCGTGACCTTGCCTTGGGGCAGCAGGACCACGGTGCGGATGGGCGCGCCCACGTACGAGCCATACAGGGCCGCGGCGGCGGAGGTATCGCCGGTGGAGGCGCACACCGTCAGCACCTCGTCCCACCCGTGGCGGCGCACCAGCGAGCGCAGATAGCTGAACGCCCCGGCCATGCCCCGATCCTTGAACGAAGCGCTGGGATTCTGGCCTTCGTTTTTGAAAGCGAAGCGGCGGCCCACGCGGGACCTCAGGGCGGGCGAGGCCTCTACGATAGGAGTGTCTCCTTCGCCCAGGTATACGATATCCTCTTCCTCCAGAACCGGCGCCATAAGCTCATAAAAGCGGAATACGCCGCGCAGGGCCGTGGTCCGGGTGGCCCGGCGTCCGTCGAACAGCGCGCGCCAGTGCTCGGGCCCGACCTCGGCCAGGGCGTCGAAATCCAGGTCCTCCAACAGGAGGACTCCCCCGCATTCGGGGCAGGTGTAAAGCAGTTCATCCACTCCGTGGCGGGAACCGCAGCCGGTGCATACATATTCCATATTGGCCCGGCGGGCGGGAAAATCGGAAGAGGGTAAATGGATGGCGGACATGGACAACTCCTTGCTGACCGTCACTGTAAGGGCTTTGCCGGGCGGAGGCAATACGGCCGAAACAGGGTGGGTCGGTTTGACTTTTATTGGTGCAAAACGTGTTGAGGAAGAAAAAGCGCGGACGAGCTTTGTTCCGCTCTCGGCGTTGTTGTTTGAAACAAGATTGCGGCATTGCCGGGGCCGATCGGCTGACTTTGCGCCGGGCGGGCATGAGAACGCGTGTCGCGCGGCCTGTTCATCATTGCTCCGCGAGCATTCGTCCGCTACGCCGGAACCATGCGCCCGGCTTGCCCGCAAGCGGGCGACGCCACGGGGGCCGCGCGCCCCAGACAGCGAGGTTGCTTATGAGTCATCCCATTATGGTGACGGTGGACGACGTGCGCGATTTTCTGGGCGAAAATGCCCGGGGCGTTCTTGTGGACGTGCTGCCGTCGGAACAATACGACAGACATCATATACCCGGCTCGGCCCAGGCCTGCGTGTTCGAGACGGCCTTTCTGGATCATATGTCCAAGGTGGCCCCGGACCGGGCGGCCCCGGTGCTGGTCTACGGGGCCGGCAATTCCCTGGACGCCGCCGTGGCCGCGGCCAAGCTGCTGGGAGCGGGCTACAGGGATGTGCGCGTGTTCGCCGGAGGGGTGGACGCCTGGCGTGCGGCCGGGCAGGCCCTGGAGGGCAGCGCCCCGGAAAAGGTGGACCCGGCCTTTCCGCCCCTGACGCCGCAGTTTCCTCGGTACTCTTTGTTGCCCGGCGAAAGCGTCATCCATTGGGTGGGACGCAACGACAAGCACAGCCATTGGGGTACGGTGGGCCTTTCCTCCGGTGAGCTGCGTTTTGAAAGCGGCAGGGGCGCGGGCTTTGTGACCGTGGACATGAATTCTCTGGCCAACGACGATCTGGCGGGCAGTTCCTGGCAGGATGCGCTCTTGCGGCATTTGGCCTCCGAGGATTTTTTTCACGTCGCGCGCTTTCCCGAGGCGCGCCTGCGGCTCACGGAATTGACTCCTCTGGAAGATGCGTCGGCGGGCATGCCCAACTATCACTTGAAAGGCTTGGCGGGCATCCGTGGGCACGAACAGCCGGTGGAAGCGGACATTTCCTTGCGCAACGTGCTGGATGAAAAAGAGGGCAACCGTTTGATTCTGGCCGGACAGCTCAATCTGGACCGCACCCTGTGGGGCGTCTTGTACGGTTCGGCTCGTTATTTCCGCTATCTGGGCATGCACAAGGTAGACGATCTGATCAGTCTGGACGCCCACGTGGTATTTCGTCCGGCGTAGCAGGCTCGGACCTTACGCGTTTTCGTCTTCCAGCAGCAGCGGCGCTTCCACCCGAAGCGCCGCTTTCGATCCCTTGCGGGCCTCCAGCAGAAAGAAGGCGGCGGCTTTTCCAGGTCGGCCGTGGACGAAGCGCAGGCGTACCGGACGCAGGCGCGGAGGCAGCGCGGTCAGCACGTCGGTCAGGCGTTCCGCGCCGCACACCAGGGCCAGAGCGCCCTGAAAGGCGAGAAGGCGATCCGCCGCGTCCAGGAACAGGGGAAAGGTGGTTTCATCCCCGAACAGGGCAGCCCGCCGAGTCGGAGAAGGGGGCGTACGCCCCGAGCCTTCCCGCCGCCACGGCGGATTGCACAGGGCCAGATGAAAGGGCGCTCCGCTTTTCGGGACGGCGGGCAGGGCGGCGCGCGCGGCGCGGAGTGTGGCCGTCTGCTTCAGATCGCCGGTCACTACGGAACAGCGCTCGTCCAGGCCCAGGCGGCGGATATTAAGTCGGGCGGCCTCCACTTGGAAAACGTCGCGTTCCACGCCGACGACGGGGCCCAGGTCGGGCCGCCGCAACAGCAACCCCAGGCCCGCCACGCCGCAACCCGCGCCCAGATCGACGACGGCCGCGGCCGGGGGCAGCTTCAGCCCCGCCGCAAAGTCTGCCAGCAGCAAGGCGTCGCGGCTGAAGCGAAAGCCCTGCTCCGGTTGGGCGAGGCCGCGCGGAAACCGGGCGCGGGCCGCCGCCGACGCGGGGGACGGAACCGGGAACGGAACAAAAGGCGGCAAGTGCGCGCTCATGGCAGACTCCTGCGGGCGCTCGGGCAGGCTCTGACGGCCCGCTCCGGACAACGGGGCGGGTCATGCCGCGTTGCGGGCGTCGCGCTTTCGAGTTATAGTCAACAATCCTTTTTCCGCAATCTTTCACCACCCCCACCGCCCATGAGCACGTTTCGCGCCGATCTGCACATTCATTCCCGTTTTTCCCGCGCCACCAGCAGCCGTCTGACCATACCCCATCTGGCCGCCTGGGCGGGCGTCAAGGGTATAGACGTCCTGGCCACGGGCGACTTCACTCATCCCGAATGGCGCGCGGAACTGCGCGAAGCCCTGACGGAGGACGAAACCGGCGGTCTGTTCCGGTTGCGCAAACCCCTGAGCGCCGACGACATGGCACGGGAAGTCCCGGCTCTTGCCGGGTTGGCCGTGTCCGAACCCCGCTTCATGCTGGAGGCGGAAATCAGCTCCATCTATAAGAAAAACGGCTCGGTGCGAAAAGTGCACAGCCTGGTGTACGTGCCGGACTTCGAGTCGGCGGAGCGTCTGTGCTCACGTCTGGAGCAGATCGGCAATCTGGCCGCCGACGGCCGCCCCATTCTCGGCCTGGATGTGCGGCACTTGCTGGAGCTGGTGCTGGAAATCCCTCGCGCATACATGATCCCGGCGCATATCTGGACCCCCTGGTTTTCGCTGTTCGGGTCCAAGTCCGGCTTTAATTCTTTGGAGGAATGCTTCGAGGATCTTACGCCCCACGTGTTCGCTCTGGAAACCGGTCTGTCCTCGGACCCGGACATGAACCGTTGCTGGAGCGCCCTGGATCGTCTGAGCCTGGTTTCCAACTCCGACGCCCATTCCGGTGAAAATCTGGCTCGCGAAGCCACGCTGTTCACGGGGCAAGCTTCCTACGACGGCATATTCAACGCCCTGCGGGGGCTGGAACCGGGGTATGCCGGAACTCTGGAATTTTTCCCCGAGGAGGGCAAGTACCATCTGGACGGACACCGGGCCTGTCATGTGGCCCTGGAACCCGAGGAATGCCGTCGTTTGAACGACATCTGCCCGGTGTGCGGCAAGCCTCTTACCGTGGGCGTGCTGCACCGGGTGCTGGAACTGGCCGACAGGCCCGCGCCCCCCGAGCCGGGGTCGGGGTTTCTGTCGCTCATCCCTCTGCCCGAAATCGTGGGCGAGATACTGCACTGCGGGCCCAAGACCAAGCGTCCTCAGTTGAAAGTGGCCGAACTGACCCGCCGTTTCGGTCCGGAACTGACCTTGCTTCTGGATACTCCCCTGTCCGACGTGGGCCGCTACTGGCCCGAACTGGGCGAAGCGCTGCGGCGCATGCGTTCCGGCCGGGTCATCCGTCGGGGCGGCTATGACGGCGAGTATGGCGTCATCCGGCTGTTCGAACCGGGAGAAATGGGCCCCTCGCTGCTGACCGGGGCCTCGCCCGCCCGAACCCGTTCCTTGCCTCTGCACGCCCCCTGGCCCGCGCCTTCGGCGGAGCGCTCTTCGTTGACCGGGACGGCCGCCTCGCGTTCCGCTCCTGTCGTTTCCGCCGTGGCGTCCGCGTCCGCCAAGCCGGGCTTCACTCCGGGCCAGGAAAACGCTCTGGCGGCCGGTCCCGGTCCCGTACTGGTGCTGGCCGGTCCCGGTTCCGGCAAAACACGTACCCTGATAGGGCGCGTATCGCGCCTTCTGGAGCGCGGGGTTCCGGCTTCGGCCATCGTGGCCGTCACGTTCACCCGCCGGGCCGCAGGAGAAATGCGCGAACGCCTGGCCGCCGCCGCGCCCAAGGGAACCTGGGGGGCTGAAACTCCCCTGCCCGAAACCGATACCCTGCATGCTTTGGCCCTCAAGCATCGGCCCGGCCCGGCCCCGGTGGTGCTGGGCGAGGAGGCCGCCCGCCGGGCTTTTATCGCCGCCAACCCCGGCCGTTTCGACACAGATGCCCGGGCGGCGTCCGCAGCCTGGGACGAACTCGCCCTCGGGCGGGAACGGCTGGACGTGCCCGTCCATTTGGAAGAGGCCGCCCGCGCCTACGCGGACTGGAAAAAGGCCCGCCAGGCGGCGGATTACACGGATTTGCTGGAAACCTGGTTGGACGTGTTGCGAACCGCGCCCGATGCGGATCGGCCTTGGCTCCACGTATTGGTGGACGAAGTGCAGGACCTTTCGCCCTTGCAGCGCGCCCTGGTGCGCGCCTTGCTCCCCCCGGACGGGACGGGGTTTTTCGGTATCGGCGATCCGGACCAGTCCATTTACGGCTTCCGGGGAGCGGATGCGGCCATTGCCGAACGCCTGCGCGAAGTGTGGCCCGGCTTGCGGGTACTGAGTCTGGATGAAAGTCATCGTACCTCGGCGGCCGTGCTGACGGCGGCCCAGGCCGTCCTGGGACCCGACGCGGCCTGCGCGGAACTACGCTCCGTCACCGGCCGACCGGCCACCCTGCAGTGGCTGCGCGCGCCTTCGGCCGAACGCGAGGCGGCCTGGGTAGCGGATCGGGTGGCTTATCTGGTAGGCGGCACCTCGCACCAGCAGGCCGATCTGCGTGAGGAACTGGCGGGGTGCCATCTTTCGTCGGGTTCGTGCAGTCCCGGCGACATCGCCGTGTTGGTGCGGCTCAAGGCGCTTATGCCGCCCCTGCGCGCGGCTCTTGAACGGCGGGGCATACCTTGCGCCGTGCCCGAGGTGGAAGCTTTCTGGACCGACGCGCGCGTGGATCTCATCTTGCAGGGGGCGGCCCTGTTCACGCGGGGGCAGGAGGCCGACCCCGGTTTCGCTCTGGCCGGAGTGCCGCCCGAAATCTGGCGGCAGGGGCCGGCCGCCGTGCTGGCGGCCGCCGAAGAAGCGGGGAACCGCGCCTTTGATCCTCTATTCGGCGAATCATCGGCCTTCCGCAGATTGGCTGCCGCTTATCGCGAGGCGGCCGACGACTGGCGCGGCGTGCTGGATTTCGTTTCCCTGCGCCAGGAGCTGGACATGGTGCGTTCCCGCTCCGAACAGGTGCAGATTATGACCCTGCATGCAGCCAAGGGCCTGGAGTTCCGGGTGGTGTTCCTGCCGTGCCTGGAAGACGGGCTGCTGCCTTTCCGGGGCACCGATGTTCTTTTGCGTGAAGCCGGCCGCGAGGAGGCCGCTCCCACGTTTACGGCGGCGTCGGGCAAAAAAGTCTCCGACGCTCTTCCCGTACCGCCGGGAAACGGCTATGATCTCTACGACGAACAGGAGGAGCGGCGGCTGTTGTACGTGGGGTTGACGCGCGCGGCGGAAGCCGTGTTCGCCTCGGCCGCCGGCCAGCGCAACCTATACGGTCATACTCTGCGCCTGCCGCCTTCGCCCCTGCTGCCCGCCGCGCGTTTTCGCGCCGTGACGCTGACCCGGCACACCAAAGTGCTGGCCAGCCAGCTTTCTTTGTTTCGTTGATCATGGACGGGGAAGCCTGTTTGGCAGGCTGTGGTAAACGAAAGCTTTTTTGCGGGAAAAGACGAACGGAGTCGAACGAAGTGGAGTTCCGTCATTTTGTAGGATATGCCGCCCCGTATCGGCGGCTCCGCCGGAGGCGCGAAATCCGCGCAACGGAACATGGCGTCCGGCCGGGATGCAAGGTCCGTGTTCAACGGCTCTTTTAAGGAACCGCTATGTCCTCCAAGGCCACCTCTTTTGCCCGTCTGTTTTTTCGCAAAACGGACGAAAATGCTCAGGCCGTGCGGCAGATATTGTCGTTGGCCATTGAAACCCGGGCCGATTTCAACATGGATTTTTTCGTGCATAATCGCCTGGTTTACCAACTTAAGGGCGCATGCGTTGAAGTGCGGCCGGACGCGCTCAAGGTTTATCTGCGTGGCGGCGTCGAGCATCTGCCGCCCGTGGGCATGGAGGTACACGTCTATTTTTCGTCGCGCGTCGAGCGCAAAAGCGTGCCGTTCGACTTTTTGGCCCGTGTGGTGTCCGCCGAGCGGAAAGGGGGAGATTCCTTTCTCTGGTTGAACCTGCCGGAGAAGTTGGGGCACAACCAGCGGCGCTATAACGTGCGGGTGTCCGCCAGCAAGGAGGATATTCGCGATTTTCGGGTATGGTACGGCAAACCTGTGGTCGACGCCGAAGCGGGCGACGTCCGCTTGCGCTGGGTGCCCATATCCCTCCAGCACGTCGAGTTGCTGGATATATCCGCCGGAGGGCTGCAACTTCTGGTGGCGCGAGGTTCGCCGGTTTATCCCCATCTGGCCCCGCGCGAGGTGTTGTTGGTCAGAGGCACGTTTGAACTGCGGGGCAAGAGCCCGCAACAGTTGATCATGGTAGGGTCGGTAGTCCGCATGAGTAAAAGTGAGGACGCGTCCCGGGCCGGTCTGGCGATCAGTTTCAAACGTTGGGGAAAGATGGTGGGCGGGCATTTCGTCTGGCGCGATCTGGGCAGGCAGGAGGGCATCAATCCGCTGGCGGACTGGGTGTTTCAGCTTATCTTTAACCGCCGTCGTCTGGCCCGTGAGCGCGAGGAGGATTGCTCAAGCCGGAAGAAATATCAGGGCCAGGACGACCACAACCAGGAGCGACGGCAGTAGGTTGGAAAGCCTGATTTGGGTCAGGTTGAGCAGATTGAAGGCTATACCCAGAATAAGCACTCCGCCGGTGGCTGTGAGTTCGTTCATGAGGGCGGGGCTCATCCAGGGTTTGAGGAAACCCGCGCCGATCACCAGCAGACCTTGATAAAGCAGCAGCGGCACGGCGGCGAAGGCCACGCCGAGACCGTAGGCCGAGGCCAAGGCCAGAGCGGCGAATCCGTCCATGACGGCTTTGGAAAAGACCACGGTCCGGTCGCCGCGCAATCCTTCGTCGAACGAACCCACAATGGCCATGGCTCCGATGCAGACCAGCACCGTGGTGTTGACCAGTCCTTCGGTGAAGCGTGGATTGCCCGATTTGAGCAGCCTTTTCAAGCGATCGCCCAAAGCCATGAAGCGTTCTTCCAGACGCAACAGTTCACCCGCCACGCCGCCCAGCAACACGCTGAAAATAAGAATGACGGGCGACTTGGTGACAAAGGCCATCTGCATCCCGGTAACCAGAATGCACAAGCCCAATCCCTGAAAAACGATGGTGCGCACGCGTTCCGGCAGGCGGGAGCCCAGGGCCATGCCCGCCAGAGCCCCGACCGCTATGGCCAGAGCGTTGATCAGCGGACCGATGGGTAGAATCATGGTCGTGCGCTCCGTGGAATAAAGACGTGGAAAACGCCTGTGTACTCCGTCGCGGCCGGATTGAAAAGAGCCGTTTTTCATCCCCGCAGCCGGAAGCATGGGCGTCGTGAGGCTCATGGACAGGCCGCCGGGCCTGTGCTAGGGCAGGAGGCCGGATGGGAACAGTATGCGGCTGCAGACTTGGAAACGCTTGATCGCGCGCTCCGGAACCGGAGCCTTGGCGACGCTTCTTGCATGGGGAGCGTCGTCGCTGTTGTGGGCAGGGGAACCAGGGGCCCGTGCGGTGTTCTGGCGTTTGCCCACCACCATTTTCGAAAATACGGTGCCCGGCCTGAGTGAAAACGAAAAATACGAACTTCTGGTGCAGGGAGCCACGGAGCATTGGGCTATCCGGCACTCCTCCCACGACGTGCTGGAGATAGCCGAGGCTCCTGACGGCGACTCCACGGTGTTGCTGCGTCTGTTCCGGGGCAACGGCTACGTGTTGGCGGCCATCGGCACGGATTCGGGGCCGGTATGCTCCACCGAACTGTGGCGCTTGGACGCCCGGGGCGGGGCCGAGCCGGCGGCTTCCCCGCCGGAACCGAATATTCTGGATTTTTTCGCGCCGGGCACGCGCATTCCGCCCGACGTCACGGCGTCTCTGCCGTTCTGCGTGCGTCCCGAGGGGTTGGAAGTGCGGCCTTTGTTCTGGACATCCATCGGTCTGGCCCATGTGCCGGTGGATAATGCCGTGTTCTATGTATGGACCGGAACGCGGTTCAGCAAGCGCATCGTCGAGCTTCGGCCGCCGAAGGAGCCGGAGGCGCAGGCCGCCAAAGACGAGACGCGAGTCGTCGAGCAGCGGTCGGGGGAATAGAAGCCTCATGGTTTGATATGGATATTTTTTTGTTTCTTACATGAGGGTATTGCGGCAACCGATCCTGCGCTCTCAGCCCGCAATCTCCGTTCCGATTCCCTGGTCGGTGAGCAACTCCAGCAACAGACAATTTTCGACGCGGCCGTCGACCACGGTCACCTTGGCCACGCCCTGGCGCAGGGCCTCCAGACAGCATTCCACTTTAGGGATCATGCCCCCGGACACGGTGCCGTCCGCGATAAGCGCGGCGGCCCTGTCCGCCGTGAGCGAACGGATGAGTTCGCCGTTCTTGTCTTTGATCCCCGACACGTCGGTCAGCATGAGCAGACGACGGGCCTTGAGCGCTCCGGCCACGGCTCCGGCCACGGAGTCCGCGTTGATATTGTAGGTGCGGCCGTCGTCGTCCACGCCTACCGGGGCAATGACGGGGACGAAATCGTCGCGGATCAGCGAATGCAGCAGGTGGGTGTTGACGCCGGTTACCGCCCCCACGTTGCCGAGGTCGATGATTTCGGGCGGCTGCTCGTCGCCCCGTGCCACGCTCATGGCCAGCTTACGCGCGGTAAGCAGCAGGCCGTCCTTGCCGGACAGGCCTACGCCACGGGCTCCGGCCCGGTTGATTTGATTGACGATATCCTTGTTCACCGAACCGGCGAGGACCATTTCCACCACGTTCATGGTAGCGTCGTCGGTGACGCGGCGGCCCTGGCGGAATTCGGATTTGATCGCCAGTTTGTCGAGCATAAGATTGATTTGAGGACCGCCGCCGTGCACCACCACGGGGTGGATGCCCACCAGCTTGAGCAGAGCCACGTTGAGGGCGAACGCCTGCTTGAGCCCGTCCTCGGTCATGGCGTGACCGCCATATTTGATTACAACAATTTCATTATGGTATTCACGTAGATAGGGCAAGCTTTCGATCAGCACCCTGGACTGCACGCGGGCCTGAGCCACGGGATCGGACAGAGCGGACATGGCGTTCTCCGGTTGAGGAAGCCGAGGAAAAGGGTGAACCCGCCACGGGAAACGGGGTGGCCATACCATAAAGGCGTTGCCTAAACGGCGGCAACAGGGTACTTAGGAACGGTCTTCGGCGCAAGCCGAACCTTTTTTATTAAGCCAACCCCGGAGGAACCATGTTCGCCTCTATTGCCTATGCCGCCGCCGGAGCCCCCGGTGGAGCCGCCGGAGCCGGAGCCCAGGGGGGCCTGCTTCAGCTCGCCATGCCCATCATTCTCATGTTCGCCGTGTTCTATTTTCTGCTCATCCGGCCCCAGCAGAAGCGCGCCAAACAACACCGCGCCATGCTGAACGCGTTGCAGAAAGGCGATTACGTGCTGACCTCGGGCGGATTGCTCGGCCGCATCGTGGAAGTGGAAAACGATATCCTTACGTTGGACCTGGGCGATTCCAAGGTGCGCGTGCCCCGCGGCTACATCAGCGGCACCTATGATCCCAAGGCTCTGGACAAGGTGGCGGCGGAAAGCCCCAACAACGAAGGCAAGTAAGCGCCCGGCAAAGCGAAGCTTTCTTTCGGGAAGCTTCGCCGTGCCGCGGCGTTCCGACGCCGCTCACGCCGCCGCCCCACGGCGTTCCTGCGGAACCCGGGCGGCGGTTTTTGCCGTGTTTACGGATTCAACCATTTTCAAGGATTGCTCATGAAAGCTCTGCGTTGGCGTCTGGTCCTTTCCCTGGTGGCGCTGGTGGCGGCGATTGTATACGCGCTGCCCAACATGCCCGCCGTGGCGAACTCGCCGCTGGGCAAGCTGCTGCCCCAGTCCCGCATCAATCTGGGGCTGGACCTTAAGGGCGGCATGAATCTGACCCTGGGCGTGGATGTGGAAAAAGCCCTGCAGAATACCCTGACGGTTTCCGGCCAGGATATGCGGGACCGCGCCTCCCGGGAGGGCATCAATCTGCTCAAGCCCCGTCTGGATGCGGACGGCCGCCTGGAAGTGATACTGCCCAAGACGGACCAGGCCGACGCTTTTCGTAAAATGCTGTCCACATGGTACCCGGACCTGACCGTGGTGGGGGAAAACGATTCCGCTGCGGGCCGCGCCTATACCCTGACCTTGTCCGACGCGGCCCGCAAGCAGGCCGAGGAAATGACCCTGGAACAGGTGGTGCGAACCATCCGCAACCGCATCGACCAGTTCGGCGTGGCCGAACCCGATATCCGCAAGCAGGCGGACAACCAGGTACAGGTGCAACTGCCGGGCCTGACCGACGCCGAGCGCGCCATTCAGATTGTGGGACAGACCGCCCACCTCGAGTTTCATTTGGTGCGCGACGACGTGGACCCCAATGGGCTGATGCTGCCTCCCGGCACCGGCCGCTTCCCCTATGTGGAAAAAAGCGGCAGCGCCGAGGGCGCGGGGTCCCTCATTTTGGACAGCGAAGCCTTGATGAGCGGCGAGGACATCACCAACGCCAGGCCCGCTTTCGACCAGTACGGCAAGGCCTACGTCGCGCTGGAGTTCAATTCGCGCGGGGCCACCATGTTCGAGCGCATCACCGGCGACAATATCAAGCGCCGCATGGCCATTGTGCTGGACGGAAAGGTGTATTCCGCTCCGGTTATTCAGGATCGCATCGCGGGCGGCAAGGCCAGCATCACCGGCAATTTTTCCACGGCCGAGGCCCAGGACCTGGCCATCGTGCTGCGGGCGGGGTCGCTGCCCGCGCCGGTCACCGTGCTGGAAGAACGTACCGTGGGGCCTTCTTTGGGGCAGGAATCCATCAACAGCGGCATTCTGGCCGCCGTGGTGGGCGCCCTGGCCGTTATTGTGATTATGCCGCTTTATTACGGAGTTTCCGGCCTTATCGCCGACATTATGCTGTGCTTTACCCTTACCCTGCTCATGGCGGGCATGTCGGGATTCGGCGCGACGCTCACCTTGCCGGGCATCGCGGGGATTGTACTGACCATCGGTATGGCCGTGGACGCCAACGTGCTTATTTACGAGCGCATCCGCGAGGAACTGAAATTGGGGCTCAGCCCGACCGAGGCGGTGGACGCCGGGTTCAGCCGGGCCAGCATGTCCATTACCGACTCCAACCTGACCACCATCATCGCGGCGGCCATTTTGTATCAGTTCGGCACCGGCCCCATTCGCGGTTTTGCCGTCACGCTGACGCTCGGTATCGTGGCTTCCATGTTCACGGCCATTTTCGTTTCTCACGCGGTTTTCGATCTGTGGATGTCCCGCAACGGCGGCAAACGCATCAGCGTGTAAGCTTGGAGAAAATTTCATGGCGCTCACTCTGCTTAAAAAGACGACCAATATCAATTTCGTGGGCATGCGCCGCTATGCCTATGCTTTGTCCGTGCTTATCCTGGTGTTGGGAGTCGCGGCCGTTGTCTGGCACGGCGGGTTGCGTTACGGCGTGGACTTCGCGGGCGGGGTCATGGTCCAGGTGCAGTTCGAAAAGGGCGTTCCCGACCAGGAAGTGAAAACCGCCCTGGCCGATATCAAGCTGCCCGGCTTGACCGTACAGCGCATAGGCGACGGCGAGCGCGACTACATGCTGCGTTTTTCCGCCGTGGCCGAGGGCTCATCGGAAAATCTGCGGGCGGACCTGGACACGGCCCTGTCCCAGCGCTTGCCCGACAATCAGGCCACCATCCAGCGTCTGGAAATGGTGGGCCCCAAGGTGGGGGCCGATCTGCGCAACATGGCCGTGGAAGCTTTGTTTTATTCGGTCCTGCTGATTACGGTGTATATTTCCGGCCGCTTTGAGCACAGTTGGTTTGTGGCCGGTGTTCTGGCCGCGGTGCTGTGGGCCGTGGTGTACGCGGCGGGCTGGATCGGCATCGGGCGTATGTGGGGGGTGGCCGTGGCCATGATCGTTACCGTGGTCATGACCTGGAAGCTCAAGCTCAATTTCGCCATGGGGGCCATTGTCTCGCTTTTGCACGACGTGTTTCTCACCCTGGGAATGCTGACCTTGCTGAACCGCGAAATCGACCTCAACATTATCGCGGCCCTGCTGACCCTGGTGGGCTATTCCCTCAACGACACCATCATCGTTTTCGACCGCATCCGCGAAAATCTGCGCAATATTCCGGCCAAGGCATCAGAGGCGGATGTGCCCTCCATGGGCACGATCATCAACTTGAGCATCAACCAGACACTCAGCCGCACCTTGCTGACCTCGGGCACCACCCTGGTGGCTTGTCTCAGTCTGTACCTGCTGGGCGGCAGCGTTATTCACGATTTTGCCCTGACCATCTTGCTCGGCGTGATCATCGGGACGTATTCCTCGATATTTGTGGCCAGCCCCATTCTGCTGGCCTTCGGGGACGTGAATCAGTACCGCCAGAGTCAGCGGAAACCTGAATCCTACGAACGGCCGGGCGAACACGGTATCGTTTAAGCCGTCGGGGCGCCTTGCAGAACGGCGTTCGGACGGGACCCTTCCGCAAGCCCGCCCCCGACCGGGGGCGGGCTTGCGTTATTAAAGGCCGTCATGGGGACGCGCCGCCGTTGTAAAGCAAAGAGGACGAAGCATGGATATTGATATTCTGTTGCAACTGGAATACCTGGGCCGTTTATGTCTGGCCGGGGTTTGCGGCCTGCTCGTCGGCTATGAGCGCATCAACCGGGGCAAAGAAGCGGGCATCCGGACCCACTTCATCGTGGCCCTGGCCTCCGCTCTGATGATGGAAGTGTCGAAATATGGGTTTTACGATATGACGGGCCTGGAGGGCGTGGCCCTCGATCCTTCGCGCGTGGCCGCCCAAATCGTCACCGGCATAGGTTTTTTAGGCGCAGGCATTATCTTTGTGCGCAACCAGACCGTCAGCGGCCTGACCACGGCGGCGGGGGTGTGGGGTACGGCGGGTGTGGGTATGGCCGTGGGTGCGGGCATGTACGTGGTGGGCGTCATGGGTACGGCGCTCATTGTGGTGGCTCAGGTTATCCTGCACAAGAATTTCAAATGTTTTCAGGTGCAGACCCCGGATCATCTGCGGGTGGAGATGGAAAGGAGCGGCGGGGGGCTGGCCCACGTCACCGACACCCTCATCAAGCATAAGGTGACGGTGTTGGCGTTGCGCGCCGATGAAAACAACGGCCGGGTGGTGGCGGACATAACTCTGCGCCTGCCCCGCGACTACAGCATGGCCAAATTGCTGGAGTTGATGGATGGCCATCCCTGCGTCAAGGGCGTCGAGTTGTAGTATAGTCCTTGTTTGTAACTTGGGGTAAATGCTCCCTTGTTTCGTCAGGAGGTTCGTCATGGCCCTGTTGCTTCGCGGCGGTCTGCTGATCACTATGAACGCCGAACGGGCCGTGCTGACGGCCGACATCTTGGTGGAGGGGGACCGCATCGCGGCTCTGGCTCCCGATCTGCCTCCGGCGGATTCGGCCGGTGTGCCGCTGACCCTGGAAGACGTGGTGGATTTGAGCGGTAAAGTCGTCATTCCGGGGCTGATTCAGGGCCATATGCACCTTACCCAGGCTCTGTTCCGAGGCCTGTGCGACGATCTGGCTCTGATGGAGTGGTTGCGCGAGCGCATCTGGCCTTTGGAGGGCGCGCATTCGGCCGCCAGCAACGCGGTGTCCGCCCGTCTGGCTGCGGCTGAATTGCTGCGTAGCGGCACTACGGCCGTCATCGATATGGGGACCGTGCATCACGAGGATGCCATTTTTGAAACCATGCGCGATGTGGGGATGCGCGGCCTGTTCGGTAAAAGTTTGATGGACGGCGGTGAAGGTGTGCCGCCTTCGCTTTTGGAAGAGGCGGACGTCGGCCTGGCCGAAACCGAGCGTCTGATCCACGACTGGCATATGACGGGCAACGGCCGCCTGCGCTATGCCGTGGCGCCGCGCTTCGTGCCCTCCTGCTCGAAGCGGCTGCTGGCCTCGGCCCGCGACCTGGCGCGGCACAACGGGTTGCGCCTGCACACCCACGCCTCGGAAAATCTAGGCGAAATCGCTCTGGTGGAGTCCTTGCACCACATGCGTAATGTGGTTCTCTTGCACAAACTCGGCTATACCGGCAAGGATGTGGTGCTGGCCCATTGCATCTGGCTGGATGATGAGGAAAAGAAGATTTTGGCCGATACCGGCACTCACGTGGCGCACTGTCCTTCATCCAATACCAAGATGGCCTCGGGTATCGCGCCCATAGTGGAATTGCGGACTTTGGGGGTTGACGTGGCCCTGGGCCTGGACGGCGCGCACAACCACATGGATGCCCTTATGGAAATACGCCAGGCGTCCATTTTGCAAAAGGCGCGCCTGCACGAACCCACGGCTCTGCCCGCCCTGGAGGCGCTGGAGTTGGCCACTTTGGGCGGGGCGTCGGCCCTGGGGCAGGCGGACGATCTGGGCTCGCTGGAAGTGGGCAAAAAAGCCGACCTGGCGGTGCTGGATATGGACATGCTCCATACGTTGCCCGGCTGGGGGCGGGACCCGGTACAGCGCGTGGTATACGAGGCCACGCGGGAAAACGTGGTGCACACTATGATCGACGGGGTGTTTGTATACCGGGATCGGCAGTTTTTGACCCTGGACCTGGAACAAACGTTAAAAGATGCGGAACGTCTGTGCGGCGACGCAGCGCGCCGGGCAGGGCTGGCGTAGCGTCTCGAACTGACGAGAGCAAGCGGCGTTCCAGGGCTTTGCGGAGAGTCTGTCATTCTTTTGCGCAGCCGCTTCTTTTTACTTCTGTCTGCGTTTGGAGCGGTGTCGCTCGGAAAGAGAAGCAACGCCATAAAGTGATTATTTTTTATCGCCGGAGCGATTTGGCATTGAAAATACCTGTCGGCTGGCTCCTAGGTTTTGACCTGCGGCTTTCACTCCTGAAACCGGATGGTTACGCCGCAAGCGCATTTCGGCTACGCTTCGGTACAACCGGCGTAGTCTCGCCTTGCTCGACTCCATAGAGCATTTCAATGGCGAAATGTTCTACGGCTCCGGGGCTACTTGTGAATGTGGCGTTAAACAGCGGTTGCCCCGGCCCGTTGTAGTGGGCCGGGGAGGGGAAATTGCCTCGCACGACTAAAATGTTTCAAGTCGGGCTTGGAAGGGCGGAATATGGAACAGCCGTCGCTTGGGCGTTTAAACTATTTGCACTCCGCCCATCCAATGGGCGCTGACCCGTCCGCGCAGAGTTTTGCCCAACCAGGGGGTGTTGGCGCTTTTGGAATATAGGGTATGCGGCTCTACCACCCATTCCCGGCCGGGATCGAACAGGCAGAAGTCCGCCGGATCGCCGGGTTGGAAGCGGTTGACGGGCAGGCCGAAAATGTCGGCCGGTCTCCAGGCATACAGGCGCATCAAATCCGCCTCGTCCAGAATGCCCCCGGCGATAAGCGCCCACATCAGGGTGACGGCCGTGTCCAGGCCGGTGATGCCGTTGGGGACCTGATCCAGAGGGTGTTCCTTCTCGTGCGCGGCGTGGGGCGCGTGATCCGTGACCAGAATATCGATCAGGCCGGATTTGACCGCCGTCCGCATGGCTTCCACGTCGTCCGGAGTACGCAGGGGCGGGTTGACTTTGGCGTTGGTGTTGTAGCCTTCCAGCGCGCTTTCATCGAGGAGCAGATAATGGGGGCAGGTTTCGGCGGTGACCCTGACGCCCCGCGCCTTGCCCCAGGCGATGACATCCAGGGTGCGACGGCAGGAGACATGCGCGATGTGCACGGGCAGCCCCAGGTAATCCGCCAGAAGGATATCGCGCGCGGCCTGGATGGCCTCGGCCGCGTCGGGCTGGCCTTTCACGCCCATCAGGCCGGACAGGCGGCCTTCGCTCATGTGCGCTTTACGAGCCAGGGCGGGGTCCTCGCAGTGGTCGATGAGAATGAGCCCCAGATCGGCCGCATACTCCATGACCCGCCGCACGATTTCGGTATCGGCCAGAGGCACGCCGTCGTTGGATACCGCCACGCACCCGGCGGCGGCCAGTTCGCCCAGGGGGGCGAGCTCTTGTCCTTTGAGGCCCACTGTGGCGGCGGCCACGGGATGCGCGTAGGGGCCGTGGGGATGGGAACGGGCCCCCGCGTCCAGGATGAGGCGGGTGACGCTGGCGTCGTCGTTGATCGGGTCGGTGTTGGCCATGCACAGCACCCGGCCCACGCCTCCGTGGGCGGCGGCGGACAGGCCCGAGGCCACGTCCTCTTTCCACTTAAAACCGGGCTCGCGCAGATGGACGTGGGCGTCGATGAAGCTGGGAAACAGAACTTGACCCGCCGCGTCCACGGTTTCGGCGTCGGAAGGAACGGCCGCTTCCATGCTTCCGGCCGGACCGAAGGCCGCCACGCGGCCGTCTCGAACCAGCAGATCATGGGGTTCGCCGAGGTAACGGGCGTTGCGAAGGATCATCATGCGGATTCTCCTGCCTCGGCTGAGGCGTCGGAACGGGTTGCGTACAGGTACAAGACGGCCATGCGCACGGCCACTCCGGCGGCCACCTGGTTCAGCACCAGGCTGGCAGGCGAGTCGGCCAGTTCGGACGAGATTTCCAGCCCTCGGTTCATGGGGCCGGGATGCAGCACGCGCGCGCCGGGCCGGGCCAGGGCCAGACGGGCCGGGGTCAGACAGTAACGGGCGGAATAGTCGCGCAGATCGGGGAGCAAACCGGACTGCTGGCGTTCCAACTGGAGGCGCAGGCACATAACGGCGTCCGCGCCCTCCACGGCATCCTCCACGCGGCTGAAGACCCGGGCAGGCCAGGTTTCCACCCCGGCAGGCAACAGAGTGCGCGGGCCGCACAACCGGACCTTGACGCCCAAACCGGCGAACAGATGCACATCGGAGCGGGCCACCCGGCTGTGGGCCGAGTCGCCCAGGATGACCAGGGTCTTGCCTTCGAATTCGTCGTTCCACGCGTCCCTCAGCGTGTAGGCGTCGAGCAGGGCCTGGGTGGGGTGGGCGTGCCAGCCGTCGCCCGCGTTGACCACCGAACAGTGCAGACGCTCGGCCAGAAATTCGGCCGCGCCGCTGCTGGAATCGCGCAGTACGATGACGTCGGGGCTCATGGCCTGGAGGGTGAGGGCCGTATCTTTCAGGCTTTCCCCCTTGAGCAGGCTGGAGCCGCTTTTGGCCAGGGCGAAGGTATCGGCCGACAGGCGTTTGCCCGCCGTGTCGAAGGAAGTTTTGGTGCGGGTGCTCGGCTCGGCGAAAAACAACACCACGGTTCTGCCCTTGAGGGTGGGCACCTTTTTGACCGGGCGTCGGTTTATTTCATGGAAGGTCCGGGCTGTGTCCAGAAGGCGGAACACGTCTCGTCGGGTAAGCCCGGTCACGTCCAGGAGGTCTTTGTGAGGCCAGGGGTATGTGTCCTCGTGCATGACGCTCTCTTCAGTGGAAAGGTTGCGGGGAAAACGGGCGGAAAAAAAGCCCTTCCGGACGGGAAGGGCCGCTCGGCGCGATGCTCTCCGCGCCCGTCGCCCGACATTAGCCAAGGGAAGCGAACGTGTAAAGGGCGACCTTTGCTGTACGAAGCCTGTTCTTTTTGTTCGTAATTTATGTAATATGATAAAATGACATAATTTTTTGAAAACATGTCAAGGCGGAAAGGAAATGCTGAAGGAGCGGGCGGGACCGAACGAGCCGCCCTTGCCGTCGGCCCGACTTTGTGAAACGAAGGAAGCATTAAGCCGAAGCGGCCCGCTTGCGCGGGCCGCCTGGGGGAAGAGAGCTTTGAGGAGAAGCGTTCTTCGTGAGGAGAGTGTCGATAAGAGGCCGTGGGCCTCGCCGTGTCGCCAGGGGGGGAACCGGTCGACGGCGACGGGAGGGAAAAGGGACAACCGCGTCGGGAAACCGGCCCGGATGGAGGAGAACACCCGGGGCGGCGTGTCTTTCGACCGTTGCCGCTGTTCCGACAATGACGGGAAGCGGCCGTTGAGGCTATGATTTTTTGATGGAAGACTGGGCGGCCCGCGTTATTTTTTTGCGGGCCGGCCCACAACCTTAATACCAGATGGGGGCCGCTTCGTCCTGCCAGGCGTCGTCGATGACCGTGGTGGCCCGATCCATGGCGGCCTGAGCGGTGCTTTCCTCCGCAGCGGCATAGGACAGACTGGAGGTGGCAAAAAGGGCCAGGGCGCAGAGAGCAGGGATGATGAATGTACGCATGGTCGTTTCCTTTTTTATGGAAAGCCCGGGGGCTTATCACAAATATGGGTTGTAGGGGGAAAGAACCGCATGTTCCCGTGAGGGGATTCCGTCATGCGGACGATTTTTCTATTGCATAGGGTGTGCCAAAGTTTGCTTATAGAAAAAATATATGTAAAACAAGTAAGATATAGTTTTATTACGAAGGCGTGAGTGCTTTTGAAGGGAAGCGAAAATGTCCAAAGTTTACCCAGGCTGACGGCCGCGTCTGGTCAAAAATTGACCAGGCGCGCAATGGGCGGAGAGCCTGAGTTTTCACCTGGGGCATTTTCAGTTTGAAAATGTTCCAGGAGTCGGGCGAAGCGAAACTCATCTCTCGCTCTCCTTATCCGTAACGCGCTTCACGCTGACGGCTAAGGGCGCCGCGATATCGGAGCGGTCGCAATTCATGGGCGGCGTATAGCTCCGATGGAGGCGCGAAAACCGCGGACCGGAATACAGGGGCTTGGCCCGCGGATATTTTCAAGGGCAAAACGCTCTATTGTCGAAGTGCGTGGACCGTAGAAAAACGCCCGTCCGTCTGCGCGACGGGCGGGCGTTCAGGCACGCATTTATATGACTATCACAGGGTGGCGGCCTCTTCCACGGTTTCAAAGGCTTCGATGATGTCGCCCACTTTGATGTCGTGGAAGTTTTCCAGACCCATACCGCATTCCATGCCTTTGGGCACTTCTTTGGCGTCATCCTTGAAGCGTTTGAGGGACGCGATTTTGCCGGTATAGACCACAACTCCGTCGCGCAGCAGGCGTACGCCCGCGTTGCGGGTAATTTTGCCGTCGGCGACGAAGCAGCCCGCGATAACGCCGATCTTGGGCAGCGAGAAGGTGTCGCGCACCTCGGCCTGTCCAAGATAGACCTCGCGCGAGACCGGGGCCAGCATGCCCGCCATGGCGCTCTTGATTTCATCCACCAGCTTATAGATGATATCGTAGAAGCGGATGTCCACGCCTTCCTGTTCGGCCACGTCCTTGACCTTGGCCGTGGGACGCACGTTGAAGCCGATAATGATGGCGTTGGACGCCGCGGCCAGCATGACGTCGCTTTCCGAAATCGCCCCGGCGCCGCCGTGGATGATTTCGATCCGCACTTTGTCCGTGCTCAGCTTGCGCAAGGATTCGGTGATGGCTTCCAGCGAGCCCTGCACGTCGGCCTTCAGTACCAGGTTGAGCACCAGCGCTTCGGCGTCGTCGGCCCGGCGGGCCAGGAAGGTTTCGAGAGTAACCCGCGATTCCTTGGCCAGCTCGCGTTCGCGCTGTTTGACGGCGCGGGCTTCGGCGATGCGGCGGGCGGCCTTTTCGTCGGCCAGGCAGATGAATTCCTCGCCCGCCTCGGGCACGCCTTCAAAGCCCTGCACTTCCACGGGTACGGAGGGCCCCGCTTCCTTGATCTTGCGGCCCTGGTCGTTGAACAAGGCGCGCACGCGGCCGGCGAACACGCCGCACACGAAGGCGTCGCCCTGGTGGATGGTGCCTTCCTGAATGAGCACGGTGGCCACGGGGCCCCGGCCCTTATCCAGTTTGGCTTCCACCACATGACCGCGGGCGGGTTTGTCGGGGTTGGCTTTCAGTTCCAGAATTTCCGCCTGGAGGGCGATGAGTTCCAAAAGTTCGTCCAAACCCTGGCCCGTTTTGGCGGACACAAAACCCACCACGGTATCGCCGCCCCAGGACTCGGCCTGCAGACCCAGTTCGGCCAGTTCACGCAGCACGCGATCCGGATTGGCGGCTTCCTTGTCGATTTTGTTGACCGCCACCAGAATAGGCACGCCCGCCGCGCGGGAGTGATTGATGGCTTCACGGGTTTGCTCCATGACGCCGTCGTCGGCGGCCACCACCAGAACCACCAGGTCCGTGACCTGGGCGCCGCGGGCGCGCATGGCGGTAAATGCCTCGTGGCCGGGCGTGTCGAGGAACACGATATCCCCACGCTTGGTCTTGACGTGGTAAGCCCCGATGTGCTGAGTGATGCCGCCCGCTTCGCCGCTGGTCACGCTGGTCTTGCGGATGGCGTCGAGCAGGGAGGTTTTGCCGTGGTCCACGTGACCCATGATGGTGACCACAGGCGGACGCGGCTTGAGCTGTTCGGGCGCGTCCGACTCGGAGGGCAGCAAGAAGGCTTCTTCCGAAAAGCCCACCTTTTCCACTTCGTAGCCGAACTCGGCCGCCACCAGGGTAGCGGTGTCGATGTCCAGAGCGTTGTTGATGGTGGCCATGACGCCCAAGCCGAACAGCACTTTGATGATTTCGCCGGATTTGACGCCCATCTGATGGGCCATGTCGGCCACCCGGATGGCTTCTTCCACGCGAATTTTGCGTTTGGCGGCCTTCATGGGCTGGGTGGACTGGGGCGCGATCTGCTGTTTTTTGGGCTTACGACCGCGGCTGCGGCTGCGCACCACGCCTTCGTCGTCGTCATGACGGCGGGTAAAATCCGCTCCCGCGTTCTGCGGAAAGTCCACGGTACGGCGTCCTTTATTACGCTTTTTGCGGCTTTGGTCCGCACCTTCCACCGGCGGCTGCTGGCCGAAGGGCGGCGGAAAACCGCCGGAGGCTCCGCCGGGGCGGAGCCCCCCGGGACGGGGGCCGCCGGGTCTGGGAGCCCCGCCGGGACGGGGACCGCCGGGGCGATAGCCCGGGCGGCGATCGTCGCCGCGCGAGTCGGACGGGGCGGGGCGCTCCACTACCCGCGCCTGGGAAGGATCGGGTCGGGAAATAACGCGTACTTGCGGCGTCGGCGCATCCTGCGGGCGGCGACGGGGGCGTTCGCCGTCCTCGCCGTCCTCGTCGCGCTGGCGGCGGGATTCGGATACCGGGGGCAACAGGCTGGGTTGCGAGGAGCCCTCAGGCATGGCCGAGGCGGCCGGAGCGCGGCGGGGGCGGTCGGAACGGGTCTTGTCGGCCTCGGGCGTGGACGCGGCGACTGTGTCGGAGGCGGCTCGAGACGCGACTTCCGTACGTTCGACGGCGGGTTCGGACTCGGCAACCGAAACTTCGGGGGATAATGGAACGGCCTTCGCCGTGGCGGCATCCTGCGCGGCAACCGGCGTTTCCGTCGGAGCGGGCTCGGCGGGCGTTTCGTTTTTCGGTGGCTCCGTGGTCGGGGCGGGCTCGTCCACACGACGTACCACGCGGGCCGGGGGCGTTTCCACGGGCGCCTTTTTGCGGCGTGCCTTTTTTTCGCTTTCAGCCGGACAGGGAGCGCCGGTTTCGGCGATCACGGCTTCGACGGGCGCGGCGGAAAGTTCGGGCGTGTTTTCCTCGGAATCATGCGCGCGCGCGCTCCGCTCGGCGTCCGCCCTAGGCTCGCTTTCGGTCGAGGCTTCGGGGGCGGAGCTTGCGGCATCCTCGTTCGAAGCGGTTTCGGCCTCACTGTCGGGACGGGCGCGGCGACGGCGCACGATGACGCCGGGCTGAATTTCCTTGCGCATGACTTCGGCGGCGGCCTCGGGTTGGAGACGCGCCTTGGCCTTTGCCGCTTCTTCCGGGGTGACGGTGCTTGCCGCGCTCTTTACCTCGACCTCCAGTTCGCGCAGCACGCGGGTGAGGTCCTTGGTGCTCACTCCCAAGTCGGCGGCCAAATCTTTGACCTTGATTTTTTCATCCATACGTCAAACCCCTTTGCGCTTGCGCCTTACCCGGCCCAGCTTCAAAAACTTTTCGCGACACTGCGGATCGGAACATACATACCAGCCCCGTCCCGGCCGCGCCTGGGCCTCGTCGGCCTCAAGCCCGCTTTTCCCCGCGCCTGCCCGCGTTTCGCCTTCCGTCTCGGCGCTTGGGGCAAGCACATGGCGCAACAATTGCGACTTGGCAAAGCGCCGTCTGCATATCACGCACATCCTGGCGGGCTCGTGCCCTCCAGCCATATTACTGTGCCTCTCCCGCGCGATCCGGGGCGGCGGAGTCCCCGGCTTCCGTCGTTTCGGAGGGCTTATCCTCGTTCGTGCCTTCCACCACCGGGCTCAGGAAGTTGATGGCCGCGCGCAGGTCCGCGATGCGTCCCTGGGACAGGGTCAGCTTGTCGGCCAGTTCCTCGTCGCCGGCGGCGCGCAAAGTGTCCAGGGTATTGTACCCGGCCTCCACGAACTGCTCCACGGGAATTTCGGCCACGCTGGCCACCTGTTCGAGGCCCCGGCCGATGGCGTTGGCCTCGTTGTAGCGGGACTCGGTGAAGATATCGATTTTCCAGCCCAGCAGCTTGGCGGCCAGTTTGACGTTCTGCCCCTTGCGTCCGATGGCGTTGGTCAACTGGTCGTCAGGCACCGTGACTTCGAGCAGGTTTTCGCTTTCATCCACGACGATGCGGGAAATAATGGCCGGAGCCAGGGCATTGCGGGCGTAAGTGGCTATTTCGGGGCTCCAGACCACGATGTCGATACGCTCCCCGCGCAGTTCCTGCACGATATTTTGGATGCGCGAACCGCGCACGCCCACGCAAGCTCCCACCGGGTCCACGTCGCGTTCGCGCGAGAGCACGGCCACTTTGGCGCGGGAACCGGGGTCGCGGGCCACGCCCATGATCTGCACGGTGCCGTCGTCCACTTCGGGGACTTCGCGGCGGAACAGGGCGGCCATGTAGTCGCGGTGCGCGCGGGAAATGATCACCTGCGGGCCGCGCCCCTCGCGTTTGACCTCGATGATCAGGGCCTGGGTGCGGTCGCCGCGCTTGTAGTGCTCGCGGGGGATCTGCTCTTCCTTGGGAAGCAGAGCCTCGGTGCGGCCCAGGTTGACCACCCAGCCGCCCTTGTCGCGGCGCTGCACGATGCCGCTGACAATTTCGCCCACGCGGTCCTTGTATTCGTCGTAGATGATTTCCTGCTCGGCGTCGCGCATACGCTGAATGATGACCTGCTTGGCGGACTGGGCGGCGATACGGCCCAGATCCTCGACCTTGAGGCGAAAGCCCATTTCATCGTCGAGTTGGACCGAGGGATCGTGCTCGCGGGCCTCGTCCAGGGAAATCTGGGTGAGGGGATTCACCACCTCTTCCACGACGAACTTGAACTGATAGACTTCAATGTCGCCCGTTTCGTCGCTGTAGCGGACTTCCACGTCCAGATCCTCGCCGTATTTGCGCTCCACCGAGGTGCGCACGGCTTCCTCCAGGGTGTCCACGAGCATGTCGCGGTCCAGTCCCTTGTCCTTGCTGATCTGGTCGATGGCTTTCTTCAGTTCCAGGTTCATGCTTTCGTACCTCCGCCCTCCGCCGGGGCCGTCGTCCGCGCGGATTTGGGCGCGGGGGCCTTGCCGGGTCGGGGCTTGCTCGTGTCGGGGAAAATGTGGACGAGGCGGGCGCGACGCACGTCATCCCAACGGATGCGCGCATGCGCCTCCCCGGGGGCAACGGCGGAAGCGTCCGTTGCGGACAGACGCAGAGTAAACGCGTCGTCCTCCACGGCCGTCAGTTCGCCGCGAAATTTGCGGCGGCCGGGAAAATCGGGATGCGGGTCCCATAGCAGCGCGTCCACTTCACGGCCCATATAGGGGGGCAATTGCTCCGGCCGGAAAAAGGGGCGTTCCAGGCCGGGGGACGAGACTTCCAAGGTCCAGGCGTCGGAAAACAGTTCTTCCACGTCCAGGGCCAGGCCGACCATGCGCGAAATTTCCGCGCACTGGTCCACCGTGACGCCGGGGGGCAGCCGGTCGCCGTTTTCCTCGGCGGGAAGCGCGGCGGCGGAGGCGGGAGCGTCCACGAAGACGCGGGCCACGGGGCGGCCCGAACCGATGAGTTCGATGCCCCACAGTTCCAGGCCGAAAGAGGCGGCCGCCGGGGCGGCGGCTTCGGTGATGCGGCGCAGAAGTTCTTCTTTGGACGGGCCCTTGGCCATGCACATACCTTTCATAATAAAAAAGGGGGGCCGTCGTCAGGCCACCCCATCCGACCGTCGCTGCGGTCAAATATGGATGTGAAGAAGATCGTCCGCCCCGGCCGGAAAAAGATCTTCCACTGCTCCGCAGTTATATAAAGCTCTCGGCGGGGGCTGTCAAGCATTTGCGGGTACGAAGCGTTTTTTTGCCCGGGCCGCGACATACGGACCAATATTTGCGCGGCGCTTTTTTGGGGCGGGAGCTTTTTCCCGCATCTGTCCGCCGCGTTTTCCCTCCTGTTTTTTCAGAGGCGTTTGGGGCCGACGGGGGGAACGACCCCCGGCGCGTCCGCGCCGGGGGAGGGGGGAAAGGGGGCCGGGCTCCCTTCGGGTTACGAGTTGCCGTGGTTGAGAAGATGCTGCTGGACCAGAATGTCCATGTCCAATGCGTCGTTGCGCATTTCGACGTAGGCTATGCCCTCTGCGTCGGCCAGCGGAGAGCCGTCGGCAGCGGTAGCGGGGGCGCCGCCGTTTTGGGCGGTCCAGCCTTCGTCGAAACGGACGGAATTTCCGTCGGCCAGGATACCCAGGTGTGCCATGTCGGTCAGACTGGCCGGGGACGAGCCCTCCGCTCCGTTCAGGACAATGATTTCCGTGTCGAGCAGTGCGCTGTGCTCTCCGCTCAGCAGCGTATCCAGCGCTCCCCGATCCACGCCCACCAGGAAGTCGATGCCGTCGCCGCCGTCCATGATCGGGTTGTCCGGGCTGTAGAGCAGGATGTCGTTGCCCGCGCCGCCGTATAGGTGATTGGCGCCGGTGCCGCCGTCCAGATAGTCGTTGCCCGCGCCGCCGAACAGCATATCGTTTCCGTCGCCGCCGAACAGCATGTCGTCTCCGGCCCCGCCGGATAAGATGTCGTCGCCGCTGCCGCCGTGCAGGTTTTCCGCTCCCGCTCCGCCGAATACCGCCTGGGCGTCGGCGGCGTCCGCGCGGCCGAGGTTGCCGTCGGCATGGGACGGGGGGGCAAGGTCGACGACCACGCTGCCCGAGACGGGAGCATGGAGCCCGTCGGATACCGTATAAGCGAAGCGTTCGGTCAGGTCGCCGCCTGCGGCATGGGCTTCGGCCAGGTGAACCAGATCGGCGCGCGAAGTGTTGAGGGTATAGCTGTATTCGCCGGAGTCCGCGTCAAAGTGCAGGATGCCGAATGTCCCCTGTACGTCGCCCCGCTCGTTCATGTCCGCGAAGTCATAGGCCAGGAGATCGCCCTCATCCTGATCGAACAGCGGTATGTCATGCGTCGGCAGGCTGTTGTCGCGCGGATCGGCGTTGTCGTTGTCGGACGAGGCGCGGACGTCCGCGTCCGGCGTCAGCTCCGTCAAAACGAGCGCCAGAATCGCCCGGCCGATCTGCGGGGCCCGGTTGACGCCGTCGACGGTCACCGTCAGTTCCTTCGACGTGGCGCTGTCGGTGCCGTCGCTGACCTTGAGTTGGAATTTCAGTTCCTCGCTGTCGCCTTCCTTTATGGCGGCCTGCGCGGCGGGGTCGGCCTCGAACGTGTATGTCCAGGCCTGTTTGCCGTCCGCATTCCGGGTCCGGGTGAAGGTAAAGACGCCCTTGCCGTCGATGGTCACGCTGTTGTCCGTCACCTCATAAGCCACGCCGTTCACCACTACGAACAGGGTGTGGCTGTCGGCGGCATCCACATCGTGGAAGTCGAGAGAGCCGGCATTATGGGCCGCTGTGGCCGTATCGATGACCGGCGCGTCATTGGCGCCTTTGATATGGACGAGCACGGTTTTTTCCGTGGCAGCGCCCTCCGCGTCCGTTACCGTGACGGTGAAGCTGTCGGTTCTCGTTTCACCTTCGGCCAGGACTTCGGCCCGCTCGTCCAGAGTGTACTTGTAGGTCCATAGGCCGTCTTCACTCTGGACCAGTTCCACCGTGCCGTAGCTGCCGTCGGTAGCGGTGACGGACGCCACCGTGCCGTCCACATCGCGGACAGAGAACGAGCCGGACAACGAATCCGCGCCGTCCGCGCCGTTTTCCACCACCGGGCTGTCGGCGGCGTTGGGGTCCAGATCAATGGACAGGTCCGGCGCGGTATTGGCGCCGGTAATGGATACCTTGATGTTCAGGGTGGTTTGATTGTTCTGGCCGTCCGTCACCGTCAGGATCACCGAGGTTTCCGTGAGGCTGCCCGAGGTCAGGGCGCGCACGGCCTCGGACTCGTTATTCAGTTCGAAGGAGTACGTACCGTTCCTGTCGACCCTGAATGTACCGAAATCGTTGGTAATGCTGCCGTCGGCATTGAGCTTCGCATGGTGCAGGGGGATGCCGTGGGCGTCCGTGGGCACCTGCAGGCCGTAGCTCAACGCGCCGTCAGCCTGATCCGCACGGTCCGCGTCGTAGGCTGTGGCCTGGCCGCTGACGGCGGTAGCGTCGCCTTCGCGCACGGTCAGCACCTTGTCCGCGGAGAGCACCGGCGCGTCGTCCTGACCGGAGACCTCCACCGTGATCGTCACGGTGCTGGTCTTGCCGTGTTCGTCCGTGGCCGTGATAAAGAAAGTGTCCGTGCCCGGATGCTCGGCGTCCAGGCCCTGCACGGCCGGATCTGTGTTGTTCAGGGTGTAGACATACTTGCCGTTCATCAGTTGCAGGGTGCCGTACGTACCCTGCACCGCCGTGCCGCTCTGGCCGTCCTCGGCTTTTGCGGTAAAGGTCAGGTTGTCCATGCCCTCGTCGTCCTGGAACAGGTCACTCAACTCGCCGCTGTCCGTCAGGGCGCCGTCTTCGCTCACGGTCAGGGACGTTTTGGCTCTCTTTACTTCCGGACCGTAGTTGGTGCCGTCGATGGTGACGGTCACGTCCTGTGGCTCGCTGTAGTCCGTGCCGTCGTGAGCCACCACCTGGAAGGTTTCGCTCAAATGCGTACCGGCGGTGAGGTGTACGATGCCGCCGGGATAATTCTGTACCAAATCCTGCGGCAGCTTATTCGTATCCAGATGGAAGGTGTACGTGCCGTCGGGCTTGATTTCGATGCGGCCGTACTCGGTGGGCATGGACGTGACATGATTGCCGTCCTGGTCAACGAAGTAATACGTCACCGATGCCGTGCCGCCGGTGGGATTGCCGTCCGCGTCCAGCGCGTGGTCAATGTCCGTGGCCGTCACCCTGCCCGTGGCCGTCATGCCGTCGGTCAGGCCCTGGTCCCCCGTCTCGCCGATGGACGCGTCTGTTGCGCCGGTGATGACCGGGGCGTCGTTGGTACCGTAGATGTCGATAGTGATCTCGACGTTCGAGCCGTCGTCGTTGCGCACCACCTGACCGTTGAGCATCAGGGTGAATTTCTCGCTGACCTTTTCGCCGTCGGCCAGACTCTGCACCGGGCCGGGCGTGCCGTTCTCGCCGTTATACAGGGTATAAGTATACTCGCCCGTGACCGGATCGATGATCAGATAGCCGTACTGGCCGTTCACATGGATAGTGCCGTCGTCGTCGGCGGCGCTGCTCTGGATCTGCCGGCCGTCCGCGCCTTGGATGCCGAAGACGCGGTTCGGAGCGTCCTGTCCGTTATCCCACTTGGCCTCAAGCCGGCCTTTAAAGGTCGTCGTTTCCACATAATCATCGGTGTCGCTTATATCCCTCCCGTCTTCCGACACGGAACCGTGCAGAGTGCTGTTTTCGGCGTCGAACACCAGGCTGAGGCCGGGATTTTCGCCGCCGCCCTGATCGGGATCAGCCGGGTCAATGGTGATCGTGATCATGTGGCTGTTATCGGACACCGCGCCGTGCGGGTCCACCACCACGACGTGGGCCCCGTCGGTCAGACTTTCGCCGTTCTGCAGGGCCTTCAAGGCTTCATCCAGAGAGGTGCTTTCATTATCCAGCGTATACCGGTAGTGGGTGATGACGGTACCGTCCTCCGTCGTTTCATAAGTCAGGGTGATGGTGCCGTAGGCGGTCTTGAGCTCGGTGACGGGCTGACCGTCCTTGCTCATCAGCATATAGCGCAACTGACCGGCGTCGTCGTCCACGTCGCTGATGGCCCCGCTGGGCAGCGTGCCGGTGAAGATCACGCTGGGATTTTCCAGGTCGGACGTGTCGTTGTCTTCGAAGACATCCTGTTGCACCTTGCCGATGAAGGCCGCTTCATCATTTTCGTCCACGGTCAGAACCGGCTTGTCGTTGGTGCCCTTAATCTCGATGGTGATTTCCTTTTCGATTGTCTTGCCGCCTTCGATCACCGCCTGAACTTTGAAGGTTTCGTACTTGGATTCGTCATCGTTCATGGCCTGAATGAGAGCCGAGCCGTTTTTGCTCAGGGTATAGGTGTAGCTGCCGTCGGATTGGACCGTGAGCGTGCCCAGCGGCTTGCCGTCGGCGTCCTCCGCGAAAGCGATCTGTCCCGCATAGCGCCAGGTCACCTGGCCTTGATCCTCCATGTCCACGATATGGTCGAGGCCGAACCGACCTTGGATGGCCGGGTCCTGGTCGGCATGGTTGATATCCGCTCCGGCGTCTTCTCGGATAATCGTATCTCCGCTGACGGTAATGACCGGCTTGTCCGCCGAACCGACGACGTCGATGTGCAACGACCCTGAAGTAAAGGCGTTTTGCGGATCGGTGACCCGGATGGTGAAGCTTTCCTGCTCCAGAATCTCCTGTTCGGACAACTTTTGTCCCTCATTCAGGGATTCCAGCCGTTCGGGATGCGTCAGGGTATATGTGTAGCTGCCGTCTTTACGCAGTTCCAGCACGCCGTACCGGCCTTCCACAACCTGGACCAGCTTGTCGTTATATTCGATGCTGAAGCTGAGGTCGCCGGAATTATGCCCGGCATCCGGATCGTCGGCGGTCAGTCGACCGGAGATAACCTTGTTGCCGTTTTCCTCCAGTCCGCCCACGACAATTTCGTCGCCGTCCATCCCGTCGACGGTGAAATAGGGGCGGTCGTTGCTGCCGTGGATATAGAGGTCCAGCTTCTGGCCGGTGATCATGTCCTCGGCGTGGCGGTTGTCCCGCACGGCCAGCCCGTAACCGGTCAACGTGAGCAACTCGCCCGCGTCGAGGGCGTTGACTTCGGCGTTGTCCGCCAGGGTAAAGGTATAGCGCCCCTGGGCGTCGATAGTCAGGGTGCCGTAAGTTTTGCCGTCCTGCATCACCTTGACGCTCCACGCGTGGAATGTGCCGTCAGGATCGGTGAAGCCGTAGACCAGATGGTTGACGCCGTTTTCGTCCACAGGATTGTCCACCGGCGTGACTTCAAACGTGCCGCTCGCCGTCTGGGACGCGCGGTTGTCCTCGTTGGTATTGAAGTTCACCCCGTCTTCGGTGATCTGGACGACCCGAGCGTCGGTAGAATCAAGAAGGACGGCGTCGTCCCGACCGTGGACGGTGACGGTGACTTCCTTGATGTCGAACGCGCCCTGCGAATCCTTGACCGCCACATGGAAGGTTTCGGTGCGGGTTTCGCCCGTGCGCAGCGCCTGCACGGCCTGGGCGGCGTTGTTCAGCGTATAGGTATACTCGCCCGTCTTCGGATCAATGCTCAGCGTGCCGTAGGTGCCGTCCATGCGGTCGCTCATGACGGGCGTCTTGCCTTCCGTCGAGCTTTGGGTCGTAATGCCGTAGGTGAAGCTTTCGCCCCTCGCGCCGCCCTCATCCGGGTCGGTCACGCCGACCGTGCCGGAGGCGGTCAACGTGTCGTCTTCCGTCACTTCCAGCTTCGGCTGGTGAAGGGTCAATTCGGGCCGGTCGTTGGTGCCCTTGATATTGGCCGTGGCCCAGGTTTCCAGGACGCCGCCCTTGCCGTCGGATACGGTGAAGTGGATGTAACGCTGAATGGTTTCCCCGGCATTCAGTTCCTGAACCGTCTGCGCGTTGTTATCCAGCGCGAAATAGTAGTCGCCCGTAGCGGGATTGAGATGAAAGACGCCGATGTCGGTTTTGTAGGTCTGCCAACCCTGATCGTCTGTGCCGGTTTCCCCCTTCCAGGTGCCGGGATTGTGCTTGTCGGACGCATCGGCGTTGAGTGAATAGCTCAGTTCGTCGCCTTCCCAATCCTTGATGACGTTCCGACCTGTATCGCTTTGTTCCTTGCCTGCCGTGGTCTCATTGCCGCCCGGCATTACCCCGGCTTCCACCACGTCCACTTGACTGCCGTGCACCAGATAGGGAGCGTCGTTGGAGCCGGTGATTTCCACCCGGACCTGTTCTTCGGAATACGCGCCGTGCTCGTCGGTGACCCGGATTGTATAGCCCTTGCCCCCCGTGGGGTCCACCTTCTGACCTTCGGCCAACTGTTGGGTTGCCGACGAAGCGTTGTTCAGTTCGTACCAGTAACGTCCGGTATCGGGATCAATATGCATGACGCCGTATTGATCGGGAACCGAGACGATTGGATTGCCGTTGTCGTCCGTACCGAAGCTGTAGCTCAGCTTCGCGCCGTAATCGTCGTCGTCGCCCCGGGCCTGGCCGCTGTCGATATTGGTGTAGTCGTTGCCGGAATTCGCGCCCTGCTCCGTCACTTCCAGAAACCTGTCGTCGGGAGCGATGGTCAGGACGGGCGCGTCGTTGGCTCCCTCCACCCGGACGCCGAGCATATGACGGCCCTGTGCGCCGTACTGGTCGGTCACCGTGGAAGTAAAGTGAAACTCAAAGTAATTGTCCTGGCCCAAATGGTTGGCGGCTTCGGTCGCCAGAGCAAACGTATAGTGGCCCGTGACCGTATCCAGCGTCAGCGTGCCGTAATTGGTCGCTATCCTCTGGATGGCGTGTCCGGTTTCGGGATCAAGGCTTGTGCTGTCGCTGAGAATCTTCAGGGTTTCCGTGACCGGCCGACCGTCGGCATCGAGCAGAATATCGCCCGTCGCGTTCATGACGTTGACCGTGATGCCGGTTTCGTTGATGCCGCCCTGCTTGCCCGCGGCATCAATGCCGTAACGCAACTCGGCATTGTTGTCCCGGTCGTTGCCCGGCAAGTTGCCTTCCACCTCAATGCGGTGCCGATCCGGAAACACAAAGCCGTTATTCCCGCCGTCAGGCGTGGTGGGCGTGTTGCCGCCGGGGGCTACCCCGTCCTCACGCACATGCACCTTGCTGTAGGCGATGGTCGGGGCTTCGTTGGCGCCTTCGAGGCAAATGGTCAGGGTGCCGTCGCCGTTCAGTTTGCCGTCCGAGGCGTTGACGTTGAAGGTCAGATTCCAACGTTCGTCTTGGGCCATGCTGTCCACAAAGCCTCCGGCGGCGGTATCGAGTTCAAAACTGTAGCTGCCGTCGGGGTGCAGGGTAAAAGTGCCCGCCTCGGTGACGATGGTGGTCGCGCCCGCATCGGTATTGACGTCGAGCACTGTTAGCAATGTCGTTTCGTCGGTGTTGTCGGGATTGATCAGCGTTATCTTGCCGCCCGCAACGAGGCCGGAGGTATCCACGCCGTAGAGCAGAGCATCGCCTTCGGCGTCAAAGCCCTGCAACTGCCCTTCGAAGCCGAGCCGGTGTTCGCCGTTCGCGATGTGACCCTCGCCTCCGCTGTAATCCCGGGTAGGCGTATCGGCGTGGGCCATATCCTCGCCGAATACGCCCATATCCCGGACGTGCTCGGTCACGGCCTGCAGCACGGGCCTGTCGTTGGCGCCCCTGACGATGATGTCCAGCGGGCGTTCGGCATAAGCGCCGTATTCGTCCGTCACCACCACGGTCACCCGTTGGGCGACGTCGTCTCCGTCGCCGGAAAGCTTTTGGACGGCCTCGCTGTTCTTATCCAGGGTGTAGGTGTACTGACCGGTGTCCGGGTTGATGGTCAGGGTGCCGTACTCGTCCGTGATGCTGGTAATGGGGGCGCCGTTTTCGTCCGTACCGAAGCTGTACCGGAGCCGGTGCCCGGCGTCGGGATCGTCGCCCATAGCCTGTCCGGCGTCGGCGATGACGCCTTCCGTGACGTTTGCGCCGTCGTCCGTGACGGCAAGCTGTCCCTTGCCCAGCTCCAGGCTGGGCATATCGTTGCTGCCCACTACGTTTATGGTGATCGTGGCGGTGGTCGTGCCGTTTCGACCGTCGCTGACCTGAACGATGAAATTCTCCTGCTGAATCTGGCCTTCGGCCAGGCCGTCGGCGGCTTCGTTGTTCAGGGTATAGGTATAAACGCCGTCGGGACCGATGGTGACGACGCCGTACCGTGCGGCAATGGTAGCGGCGGGGCCGTCGGGGCCGAGGAAAGCGTAAGTCAGCGCGTCGCCGTCGGCGTCGAAGGCGAGTACGCGGCCGCTCGCCGCGGGCACGCCTGTCTTGGCCTCGTTGCCGCCCACAAACACCCCGGCCTCCACCACGTCGATCACGCCGCTGATGGCGATGACGGGCGCGAAATTGGGGGCGGCATCGCGGGGCAGTCCCCACAGCGTCTCGTCTTGTCGGGGAGTGCCGTTCCAGCCCAGATCCAGGCCGCCCAGACGATCGATGCCGCCCATAAGGTCGGCGGTGCTCCAGTCGTGATAGGCCGCGTTGCGGGCGGCGTCGGGCCCGGCGGCCGGACCGGCTGCGGGCATCAGGGTGGAGTCCAGGGCGGCAAAGAAGTCCGCGCCGGACAGTTCCATCCCGTCCACCTCGAAGTCGGGCATGGTTTCGCTGGTGTAGGCCGTGTAGAAGTTTTCCAGAACCAGGGAGGAGCCGTCGTCGAAGTTGAAGACGAGGTTGTCCTCCACGCGTTCCATGAAGACGTCGGAAGGTGAAAAATCGAAAACCAGGCGACTGCTTTCCGTAAGATCGGTCAGAACCGTTTGTTGCCCTGTTGCGGGCTTGGCAAGCGTTAAAGCGGCCATGAAGACTCCTTTGGGGGCAAAACAAGACGTAACTACGGCGGCGACAGGATATTGCCGGCGTAAGTCGGAGGCGTCGAAAAGGGAAAGCCCCTTGAATAGGCGAGGAGAAAAGACGAAACCGGAGCGGACGGCTCGCGGTCCGGGAACGCCCCGAGCGGAGCGTTTCAGGAAGGCGGGGAAGGCGGATCCCGAGGCGATCCGCGCAAACGACGGCCCTGCATAAGCAGGAGAGACACATGGAGTGAACGTCATGCCGCCGTTGCCGTTTTTTTATAAGAATCTCAGAATGGTTCGTCAAGATTGCCGGTGGAAGACGGGAGAAAAATTAAGAACGGCTCCCATGAAAATAAGCCCCGTCCAGGCGAAGGCCTCCGACGGCGGCTTGTCCGGCGGCGGCTTCCGGGCTATTCTGATATTCCTCAAGGAGACGGATATGAGTTCAGCACGTATCAAATATATGCGGGACGCCCGTGAGGTATACGGCGGAGGACTGGCTTACGCCACGCCGGGTTCGGCGGGCCTGGATCTGCGGGCCTGTATGGACGCCGCCGAGCTGAGCGTGGCCCCGGGGGCGCGGGTATCCGTGCCGGTCGGGGTGGCGGTGGAGCCGCCGGATGCGGATACCGCCGCCTTCGTCTATTCCCGCAGCGGCCTGGGAGCGGTAAAGGGGCTGACCGTAGCCCAGGGCGTGGGCGTGATCGATCCCGATTATCGGGGGGAAATCTGCGTCTGGTTGCTCAATACTTCGCCCGAGCCCGTCACCGTGCGGCGCGGCGATCGCGTGGCCCAACTGGTATTCCAGTCCGTGCGGCGACCCGAACCCGTGGCGGCGGAGTCGTTGTCCGACACCGCGCGCGGCGCCGGAGGTTTCGGCCATACAGGGGCGCTGTGAGCGCCGCGATCCGTCCGCCAAGGCCGCGGCGGGCGGCTCTGCCGGGGGTGTTGTTGGCCGCCGGGGCTTCACGCCGCATGGGATGTTGCAAGCTGACCCTGCCCCTGAACGGCGTTCCCCTGGTGGCGCATGCGCTGGCGGCGGCCCGGGCGGTGCTTGAGCCGGTCGTGGTGGTGCTGGGGCCTGAAGCGTCCTCCGAATTGTTCCGGGCCGTGACCCCCCGTCTGCGGGCGAATGAGGAGCCCCTTCAACTGGTATCGGCTTCGCGGGCTCCGTTGGGGCAGGCGGAATCCCTCAAGGCCGGGTTGGCCCGGGTTTTGGAACTGGACCCCGAAGCGCCCGGCGTTATGGTGTTGCTGGGCGATCAGCCTCTGGTATCGGCCGATTTGGTGCGGGTGTTGGCGGATTCGTTTCTGACCGGAGGGGAGGCCGCCTGTGTGGCGCCGGTCTGCGGCGAGCGGCGCGGCAACCCCGTGGTGTTGCATCGGGATTTGTTTTCGGCCGTGTTGCGTCTGGAGGGCGACGTAGGCGCGCGGGAACTGCTCGCAAACTTTCCGCTGCGTCTGGTGCCCTGGAACGATACCTGCCTTGCGGACGCCGATACGCCTGAACTGTATGCCCGCTTGGTGCAAAGATGTTCGTGACCATATTCGTTTGATTTTCGGAGTATTCGGAACGGCTTTTTGAAATTCCCTTACCCGGTTTTCCGGAGACACATATATGGATTTGCCCGCTCTTGTTTTTCCTCCCGATCCTTCTCTGCCGCCCGTACCCGACGAGGCCGCCTGCGTCCGCCTGTGGGACAAGTACGGCATGTTGCCCAACATCCGCGCCCACAGTCGCACCGTGGCCCGGGTGGCTCTGGATGTGGCGGAACGGGCCGTGGCCCTCGGGCATACTGTGGATGTGCCTGCGCTGAGGGCCGCCGCGCTGTTGCACGATTTGGCCAAAACCTACACCATTCTGCACGGGGGGGCTCATGCCCAACTGGGAGCGGCCTGGGTGCGCGAGGAAACGGGCCGTCCCGATCTGGCCCGGGCGGTGTTGTTTCACGTCAGTTGGCCCTGGACTGAAGGGCCGTCGGCGTTGGGTGCGGACCCCTTGCGCCTGCCTCTGCTGGTGTCCTACGCGGACAAGCGCGCTCGGCATGACGAAGTGGTCGGCCTGGAAGAGCGATTTGAGGATTTGCTGAATCGCTACGGCGATACCGAGGAGCATCGGGCTTTGATCGCGGCCAATCGCGAACAGGCATTAACCTATGAGCGGGCGTTGACGGCCCTGGTGGGAACCATATGAGCGGCGACGGTCGGAAGCGGCGGATAGTGCTGGTGGCGGGCGGGTGGTCGCCCGAACGTGAAATTTCTCTGTTGGGGGCCGAGGGCATAGCCCGCGCGTTGCGCGGACGGGGTCATGCGGTCACCCTGTACGATCTGTCCGAGGGGTTTGATACACTGTTGGATGTGGCGGCCGGGCATGACGCGGCCTTTTTGAATCTGCACGGGCAACCGGGCGAGGACGGCCTGGTTCAGGCCCTGTTGGAACGGATAGGCTGCCCGTATCAGGGGGCGGACCCGGCCGGGTCGTTTCTGGCCCTGAACAAGGCGGCGGCCAAGACCCTGTTTCGGCGGGCCGGGCTGCGCGTGCCCGAGGGCGTGTTCCTGCCCCGGCGGCCTCAGGCCGGATGGACGCCGGACCTGCGCTTTCCTCTGTTCGTGAAGTCCAACACCGGAGGGTCAAGCCTGGATTTGTTCCGCGCGCGGGACGGAGCCGAATTGAAAACGGCCCTGGACGCCCTGTTCGGAGCGGGGCAGGAAGTCCTGATTGAGGAAATGGCGACGGGCCGCGAAGTCACCTGCGGGGTGCTGGACGTGGGTGAGAAAGGTCCGGAGGGGCTGCCGCCCGTCCTCATCGTGCCCCGACGGGAGTTTTTTGATTACCATGATAAATACGCGGCGGACGGCGCGGCGGAGCTGTGCCCCGCGCCCCTGCCCGGCGAGCTGCTGGAACGCGTGCGGCGGACGGCCGTGGCCGCGCATCGTTGTCTGGGATTGACCGGATACAGCCGGGCGGACTTCATCCTGACGCCGGACAACGATTTATACCTGCTGGAAGTCAATACCCTGCCGGGGATGACCGCGGCCAGCTTGGTGCCCAAGGAAGCCGCCGCCCTGGGCATGGACTTCGGGGAACTGCTGGAAGCGCTGTTGGAAGACGCCATCCGTCGTCGAGGCGCCTCCGCTGCTTAGTGCGTTGATAAAAGAAACCGGAACCGAAAAATTATTTTGCCCGCAGCATGGCGTCAAAATATTCGATGGTTTTTTTCAGCCCTTCCCGCAGAGGAACCGAAGGCTCCCAGCCCAGTTGTTCCGTGGTGCGGGAGATGTCCGGCCGTCGCTGTTTCGGGTCGTCGGCGGGCAGCGGTTTGTGGACAATGGTCGATGGGCTGCCCGTCAGTTCGACGACCTGTTCGGCCAGTCTTTGGATGGTGAATTCGGCGGGGTTGCCCAGGTTGAGGGGGCCGGTGATTTCGTCCGGCGCGGCCATGAATCGTATCATGCCCTCGACGAGGTCGTCCACGTAGCAGAACGAGCGCGTCTGCGAGCCGTCGCCGTAGATGGTGATGGGTTCGCCCCGCAAAGCCTGCATGATGAAGTTGGACACCACCCGGCCGTCGTTGGGATGCATGCGCGGCCCGTAGGTATTGAACAGGCGCCCCACTTTTATCGGCAAGTTGCCCTGGCGACGGTAGGCGAAGAACAGGGCCTCGGCGCAGCGTTTGCCCTCGTCGTAGCACGAACGCAGGCCGACGGGGTTGACGTGGCCCCAATAATCTTCAGTCTGGGGGTGCACCTCGGGGTCGCCGTACACTTCGGACGTGGAAGCCTGAAAGATGGGCGCGCGCAGCCGCTTGGCCAGGCCCAGCATGTTGATGGCTCCATGCACGCAGGTTTTGATGGTCTGGACCGGATCGTGCTGGTAGTGGACGGGCGAGGCCGGACAGGCCAGATTGTAAATGGCGTCCACCTCCACGAACAGCGGAAAAGTCACGTCGTGGCGCATCAGCTCGAAACGCCGGTTGTCGAGCAAATGTTCCACATTCTGCCGATCGCAGCTGAAAAAGTTGTCCACGCACAGCACTTCGCACCCCTGCTCCAACAGGCGTTCGCACAGGTGAGAACCAAGAAATCCGGCGCCGCCGGTCACCAGAACGCGGGTTCGGGTATGCATGGAAACTCCTTTTAATGAACTATGATTTTTTATTATAATACTCTGTCCCGGCATTTGATTGAGCTTTGGCGAAAAAAATGCCGTTGACCCGCCGGAGGCGCGAGCATAGCTGCCCGAAGGGCGCCCCGGAGGGGCATAGCCGTAGCCGAGCTTGCGAGGCGTACGGATACGGACGGCAGCGATGCGAGCTTTGAGCGACGACCCCCGCCGTGTGGAACACGGGCTGTTTTTGCGCCGACGTGAGTTTTCAAAAAAGCTCGATCAAATGCCGGGACGAAGTCTATCATAAAGGACTTGTCGCTCAAAAGAAAGGTATTCATCGCGTTGAAAAGCGGATTCCAGCGCGAGGACGCGATTCGGCTCGTCGGCCAGTTCCGGACAGCGGGCGCGCAACGCGGGGCGCAGACGTCGCAGGCGGAGCAGCCGTTCCTCGCGGGGCAGCAGATAACTTTCCAGCGCGTTTTGGGCCTGCCGCCACGCATCGGTCCGGCCCAGACCGCGGGCCAACTCGCGCATGCGCAGCCAGGGCGCGGGCGACAGATCGAACAGGGCGGCCCGGCGGGCCAGGCTCAGAGCCGTTTCAGGATCGGCTTCCGCCGTGACGAGTCGGTCCCAGACACGGGGCAGCCAGGGTTCCTCGTTCACCAGGGCGGCCAAAACCTCGCGGGGAACGGGCTCTGCGGCGGCAGCTTCGCATCGGGGCAGAGCGCGGCGGAGCAGGCGCGCTTCGGCGGCCGGGGGCAAACCCGGTTGCCAGGTCAGCCAGGGCGTCAGACGCAGGATATAGCCGTCCTCGGCCAGATAGCGGTGGACATCGGGACGGAAAAAATCGTGGGCTCCGCGTTCGGCCAGAGCGGCCCGGTTGTGGTCCTCGTGGGCGTTGCGGCCCGGCGTCTGGCCGCACAGATGCCAGACCACGGCTTCGGGCACGCAGGCCAGGCGGGGCTCGGCGTCGGGAAGGCGGGCGGCGGCCAGGCGTTGACACAATTCCACATCTTCGAAGCCGTTGCGGAAGACCTCGTCAAAGGAACCCGCGGCCAGAAAGCGTTCTCGTTCCAAGGCCAAGGCCGCCCCGGACAGGATGCGGAAGCGGCGGTGCCGTCGCGTTGTCCGATGTTCGGCCGGAAAATGTTCGTACAAGTGGGCGAGGCGCATGGCAGGCCCCACAACCACCCCCAGATGCTGGACCCGAGCCGGGCCGTCCTGTCCGGGCGGATAGAGAAGCAGAGGGCCGACCGCGTCGGGCGCGTCGTCCGGATCGGTCAGGGCGGTCAGCAGGCGGCCCAGCCAGCCCGGTTCCTGGGTGGTGTCGTTGTTCAGAAAGCAGACCCAACGCCCGGAGGCCGCTCGCGCCCCGGCGTTGCAAGCTCCCGCGAAGTTGCGGTTTTCCGGTTGGGGCAGATAGCGGAATCGAGCGCCGAACAGAGCCCGACCCAAGGCGGCGCAGGCCGCGCCCTCGGCGGGAAAGACCGCGGCCCCGTTGTCTACGGCCAATACTTCCAGATCGGGCACGTCGAGCGTGCTGACGGCCAGGGAGCGCAGGCAGGCTTCGGTCAGCGGCCATTGGCCGTACAGGGGAATGACTATGGATGCCGTCGGCATGCTGTGCCCGGAGGAAAAATGCGTTCAGCGCGCGCCGTCGCGCAGCGCAATCCAGGCCTGTTCGGCCAGCGCCGGGGGAGGAAGCGTGGCGTCGAGCACGCGAAAGCGATCGGGGTAGCATCGGGCGCGAGCCAGAAAGCCCTGGCGGATGCGCTCGTGAAAGGCCAGCGTCTCGGCCTCGAAGCGACCTTCGGCCCGGCTCAGTCCGGTGGTCGCGTTGCGGCGCGTGGCCCGCAGCAACCCCATTTCGACGGGCAGATCCAGAAGCAGGGTGAGGTCGGGCCACAGCCCGTCCGTGGCGAAATCGTTGAGCTGTTGCAGTCGGTCCACATCCATGCCCCGGCCGTAGCCCTGGTAGGCGATGGTGGAGTCGGCGTAACGGTCGCACAACACCAGGGTTCCGGCGGCCAGCGCGGGCTTGACGACTTCGGCCACATGTTGGGCGCGGTCGGCCAGAAACAGAAAAAGCTCGGCCCTGGGGTCGGGCTTGTGGCCCGCGCTCAGCACCAGGGGGCGGATGTGCGCGCCCAGGGAACTGCCGCCGGGTTCGCGGGTGCGCATGACGGACCTGCCCTCCGCTTCCAGGCGGGCGGCCAGGGAATCGAGCAGGGTGCTTTTGCCCGAACCTTCCACGCCTTCTACAGTAAGGAACATTGGCGGTCGTCCCGAGGTTTGGGCGCGGACGGGGTTTCCTCCGCGTTGTCCTGAAGGGTGGAGGCGGCCCGTGCCGTCTTACGGATTGTCTTGACGCCGCCTCGCGGCTCTTTGGCGTTTTTCGGGGCGGCGTTTTCCGGAGTGCGGACCGGGCGGCACAGGCTGCGGCTCAACGTGTTCTGCCAGGGGCTCCATTCCAGTTCTTCCCGTTGCGGAGACGAATGGACGGCGTTCGCCGTATCGTCCCCGTTTTCCTTTGTCCTTTCGGCCGCGCCGTCCGAACTTTGCTCCGGGCCTGCCGGGAACAGGGCGCGCCACTGGGCGATTTTGGCGTCCACGTTGTCCGCGTGGTGCAGGGCGAACGCCTCGGCCGTGGCGGGTTGTTTGGGCGCGCCGAACTCCGGTTCGCCGTGATGGCTGGCGATGAGGTGGCGGAAGTGCAGGGCCAGATCGGGTTCCAGACCTGAAGCGGCCAAAAAGGGTTCCAGCATGGCCAAGCCCTGAATAATATGCCCCAGCAGGCGGCCCGCGTCGGTGTATTCGGTGGTCAGGCCGCCGTTCATTTCCTCCAGCTTGCCGATGTCGTGAAACAGGGCCGCCGCCAGCAGAGTCTGGCGGTCCAGTTCGGGGTAGTGGTCGGCCATGCGCAGGCACAGCCCGGCCACAGACAACATATGTTCAAGCAGGCCGCCTACATAGGCGTGGTGCACGCTTTTGGCCGCCGGAGCCGTCAGCAGGCGGGCGCGGATGGCTTCGTCGCCCAGCACGGCCAGGGCGAAGGTGCGCCAGGGCTTGTGAGTGAACTCGGCCCGGCACAGGGCTTCGGCTTCGGCCAGCATTTGGGCCGGAGGCCGGGGGCTGGCGGGCATGAAGTCGGCCAGGTTCAAAGCGTCGCGCTCCGCGTCCGTCAGAGGGCGCAGGTTTTCCACCGTCACCTGCGGCTGTTCCCGAAACAGGCCGACGCGGCCGCCGACCTCCACAAGTTGCCCGGGTGCGAGGTTGCTGAACTCGGCGCTGAGCGGACTCCATATTTTGGCTTCCAGACTGCCCGTGGCGTCGCGCAGCTCCAGCCGCCAGTAGGGGCCGTTGCGGGACTGCTGGAGCGAGGCCGCCCCTATGAGAAAGACGGAACGAACGTCGTCGTTGACCTTCAGGTCGCGTATGGTCTGGCGTTGCTGCATGGCGTTCCTTGGCGGGCGCGGCGGATGGATTTTCGCGCGGAAATCTGTACAGTGGCGCCTGTCGCCCCATGTGGGCAAAATCGCCCGAGCGGCGTTCTTTGTCAATCGGGCGCGGTTCAACCTTACTTTGTGCGAGGTGTCCATGCGCATTCTTCTGAGCAACGACGACGGCATTTACGCCCCCGGCCTGCGCGCTCTGTACGACGCTCTGCGCGCGGAAGGGCACGAGGTGCGGGCTGTGGCCCCGTCCCGGGAACAGTCCGGCGTAGGCAGTTCCGTCACCTCCCGGCGGCCTTTGTTCGCTGCCTCCGTCCGCGAGCCGAGCTTTGAGGGGTACGCCGTGGACGGCACCCCGGCCGATTGCGTGATGCTGGGATTGAACGGCCTGTTCCCCGCCGACTACCGGCCCGACTTGGTGGTGTCGGGCATCAACCGGGGGCCCAACGCGGGCATGGACGTGGTATTTTCGGGCACGGTGGGCGCGGCCCTGCAGGGGGCTATGGCCGGCCTGCCCGCGTTGGCCGTGTCCCATGCGGACACTTCGGACGATTATCGCGAACAGGCGGCCCACGCCGCGGCGTTGGCAAGCCGTGTGGATTGGACGGCTTTGCCTGTGAACCGGGTCTACAACCTCAATTATCCTGCCGGTCCTCTGGCCGAGGTCAAGGGACTCAAGGTGTGCCCCCAAAGCGTGAGCTGGCCCGAGATGGGACGTTTCGAGGAGCGTCGCGATCCGTACGGCCGCCCTTATTGGTGGATGGGCGACGCGCTGGCGCATTATCGCGTGGACGATCCCGGTACGGACAAAGGCTGGCTGCATCGGGGGTATATCACGCTGACCCCGTTGCGCTTCGCCTTCACCGACGAAACGGCCCTGGACGCGGTAAAGGCCCTGGAGAGCTGAGCCGCGCCGGTCCGGCCGTGGAAAAATACGTTTTTTTTGCGACGATTCATGCCACAATGGACGCTCCCCGCATCTCTCGGCATGTGCCGGGGCGGGCGTATCGTATGCATCCGCCTTGCGGCATGAGCGCCCATGCGTTGCCAAAAAAGGCGGGAGCGGATAACTTGAACCCGGTCCAGCCCCGTTTTACAGGGAAAAGCCGTTTATTTTCCGGAGGAAATCATGCCCATCACCAGTCCCCGCGCCATGTTCGAGCGGGCTTACGCGGAAGGGTACGCCGTCGGCGCGTTCAACGTCAACAACATGGAAATCATCCAGGGCATCATGAGGGCCGGGGCCGAGGAACGCGCGCCCCTGATTCTTCAGGTGTCCGCCGGGGCCCGCAAATATGCGGGGCAGAATTATATCATGAAGCTGGTGGAAGCGGCTCTCATGGAAGACGATTTGCCCGTGGTGATTCACCTCGATCACGGACCGGACTTTGATTTGTGCAAGGCCTGCATCGACGGCGGCTTTTCTTCCGTGATGATCGACGGCTCGCACCTGCCCTTTGAAGAAAATATCGCCGTCACCCGTCGGGTGGCGGATTACGCGCACGAGCGCGGAGTGTGGGTTGAAGCCGAACTGGGACAGTTGGCGGGCGTGGAGGAACACGTTTCGGCCGAACACAGCGTGTATACCGACCCGGATCAGGCCGTGGAGTTCGTGCAACGCAGCGGTTGCGACTCGTTGGCCGTAGCCATCGGCACCAGCCACGGCGCTTACAAATTCAAAGGCGAGGCCAAGTTGGACTTTGCGCGCCTGGACAAAATCACGGCTCTGCTGCCCGGTTATCCTCTGGTGTTGCACGGCGCGTCCAGCGTACCCCAGGAATTTGTGGACATGGCCAATAAGTATGGCGGCAAACTGGGCGGCGCCAAGGGCGTGCCCGAAGACATGCTGCGTCAGGCCGCCCGCTCGGGGGTGTGCAAGATCAATATCGACTCGGATATCCGCCTGGCCATGACGGCCTATATTCGCCGCCACCTGGCCGAGCACCCCGAAGACTTCGACCCCCGCGCCTACCTCAAGCCCGCCCGCGAGGCCGTGCGCGAAATGGTGCAGCACAAGATCAAGCACGTGCTGGGTTGTTCCGGAAAAGCCTGATTGTTACCCGTCCGCTCATTGCAAAGGAGTTTTTCATGCCTATCAGAATCGGAATCAACGGCTTCGGCCGCATCGGCCGCTATTTGATCCGTCTGGCGGCCGCCGCGCCGGATATCGAGCTTGCCGCCGTCAACGCCCGGGCCGACAACGCCGCTTTGGCCCACATGCTGAAATACGATTCCGTGCACGGCCGTTTTCCCTTCCCTGTAAGCGCCACGGACAAGGGATTGAACGTCGACGGCCGCGATGTGCCCGTCACCCGCAAGCCCACGGGCGAATGGGACTGGGCCGAATACGGCGCGGACCTGGTGGTGGAAACCACGGGGACCCTCAAGGACCGGGCCGGCGCGGCCAAGCATCTGGAGCGCGGCGCGAAAAAAGTGGTGGTCAGCGCGCCCGTGTCCGACGCCGACGCCATGATCGTCATGGGCGTCAATCAGGACATATACGATCCCGCCGCCCACGACGTGGTGTCCGCCGCTTCGTGCACCACTAATTGCCTGGCTCCCGCCGCCAAGGTGATTGCCGAAAACTTCGGCATCCGGCACGGTCTGATGACCACCATCCATTCCTACACCATGAGCCAGCGCATTCTGGACGGCTCGCACAAGGACGCCCGCCGTTCGCGCGCGGCGGCCGTGTCCATGATTCCCACCAGCACCGGCGCGGCCAAGGCCATCGGCAAAGTGTACCCGGCCCTGAAAGGCAAACTGGACGGCATGGCCGTGCGCGTGCCTACGCCCGACGTGTCTTTGGTGGACTTTACCGCCGAATTGGAGCGCGAAACCGATGCCGCCGCGGTCAACGCCGCGCTCAAGGCGGCCGCCGCCGGACCGCTCGGGGAAAATATGGGCTACAGCGAAGAACCCCTGGTGTCCGTGGACTATGTGGGGTCCACTTACGGCGGCGTGGTGGATTCGCTGCTGACCACAGTCATGGATAAGACCATGCTTAAGCTTATTATCTGGTACGACAACGAAGCCGGGTTTACCAACCAGCTTTTGCGCCTTGTCCGCCTGGTCGGCGTCCGTTAGGCCTTTCGACATCGTCCCCGCCCCCGACCGGAAAGCCGGACGGGGGCTTTTTTTTATTGTTTCGGCTTGCCTTTTTGGACTAGTAGGAATAAATCTTAAAAACTAATGATTCATAAAAAATATCTGACAGGTAATAAGGTGACATCAGGGCATTTGCACTTTGGAAATGCTCCACAGAGTCGAGCATAGCGAAATTTTTTTTCTGTTCTTTTCGTCCGTAAAGCGTTTCACGCCAAAGGCTGAAGGCATTGCGCCGACGGCCGATTCCTTTGCGGCGTTGCCGCGCGCCGGGCAGCCCCAAGGGCCATGCCTGTAGTCGCAGGGCCGCAGGCGCGGCCAGAAGAGCGGGCGACGGCTTCAAGCGTGAAACTTATAAGTGATAAAGCATGTTATGTTGAATGAGGGCGCTTTCAAAGTTGAACTGCTCCATAAGGTTGAATGAGGGACGTATGCACTGGAATAATTTTTCCTTGAGAAAAAAGCTGGTTTTCAGTTTCGGCGGCGGCTTGCTGCTTATGGTGGTATTCGCGCTCGTAGCGTTGGGGTTGATCCGGTCCATTACGGACGAAGCGGATTTGGCCTTGGCCAAGCACGAGTTTGCGCTGACCCTGACCTTGCGTGAGGTGGATCATCTGAGGTGGGCCGAAGTGGTCGGCGATTTCGTGGCCAACCACGACCCCTCCCGCGTCGCGCTGAATGTGCAGACCGACGGCACCAAGTGCGTTTTCGGCGTCTGGTTTTATGGCGACGGCCGAGCCGAGCTGGAAAAGCTGGTGCCCGCGGCCCGAACTTACTTCGACGCTTTGGAAGCCCCTCATCTCGCGATGCACAAAAGCGCCCTCCACGTGGAAGAACTGGTGAAACAGGGCGACGAATCCGCCGCCCTGGCCGCCTATGAGCAGGAAACCCGGATCATGTCGGAGCAAGTGGCGGAGTTGCTGTCCCAAATCCGGAACGTGGTGGCCGCCGAAGCGAATCAGGACGCCGCTTCCTACCGCTCCCTGGCCGATGCGGCGCCGCAATGCATGGCGTTTTTGCTGTTGGTGGCTGTGGTCGGGTCGTTGGGGGCGGGCTACGTCATTTATCGATCCCTGGCCCGGCCGGTGCACGGTCTGGCGGCCAAGGCCAAGGCTGTGGCCGAGGGTAATTTGGATATCGAGTTGAACCTCGAGCGCCGCGACGAAGTGGGACAACTGGCCCAGGCTCTGAACAGCATGGTGGCCAGTCTCAAGGCCAAGCTGCTCGAAAGCGAAACCAAGTCGGCCGAGGCCAAGGCCAACGCCGCGGCCGCCCAAAGCGCGTTGGCGGAAAGCGAGGCCAAGGAACGGCGTATATCGGTCATGCTGGATACCATGGCCGATATCTCGACGCGAGCGGACGACATCGCCCGCCGCCTGGCCGAATTGTCCGGTTCTCTGGCCGATCGGGTGGAGGATGTGGCGCGCGGCAGCGAGGAGCAGTATGATCATGTGGCGTCCAACGCGGCCGCTGTGTCCGAATTGGCGTCCACGGCCGAATCCATCGCGGGCAACGCCCGGGATACCGCGGGCGGGGCGGAACGCACCAAGGAGCAGGCCGCCGGAGGCGTGGATGTGGTGCGGCGTTGCGGCGAGGCCATTACCCGGGTGGCCGAGCTGGCCGGGCAGCATTTTCAGGACATACAGGAACTGGGCCGCATGGCCGACAGCATTACCGGCATCATGAGCGTTATTTCCGATATCGCGGACCAGACCAATTTGCTGGCGCTTAACGCGGCCATCGAGGCCGCCCGCGCGGGCGAGGCAGGCAAGGGCTTCGCCGTGGTGGCGGACGAAGTGCGCAAGTTGGCCGATAAAACCATGAAAGCCACCGAGGATGTGGGCCGTAAAATAAGCTCCATTCAAGAATCCATCCACACCAGCGTGATGTTTATGGAGCAGGCGAAGGACGCCACAATGTCGGCCAACGACCTGGCGTTGGAGTCCGGCGCCACATTGCGGCAAATTCTGGACCTGGCGGAGGCCAATACCGACAACGTGCACGGCATCGCCACCGCCGCCCAGCAGCAGACCGCCACGGTGGAGGATATGGCCCGCAGTATGCAGGCGGTGCGCGACATCGCCTCTCATACCAACGAGGGCATGCGCGAAGCGGCCGGGCTGGTTCGGTCGGTGGCGGAAATGGCTGAAGATTTGCAAGGTCTTATCGAGCAGCTCCGACATCAGGACTGAGCGCTTATGTTATGACATGCGCGCCCGGCATGGGCGCGAAAGAAAGCTCCCGGTCCATACGGACCGGGGGCTTTTTACAGAATGGCTCCAGCGCGGCGGCGGTATGGCTGGCCAGAGATGAATGGCGGAACACTCGCTTGCGCGGAAAGGGAGTGCTTAGAGCAATCCCAGCGGAGGAGCCAAGAGCATCATGAGAGGCGTGAGGATGACGACCCAGGCCAGGGAAATGTAGACGCCTGGCTTGAACATGTCGTACATGCGGTAGTAACCGGCGGGATAGGTGACGAGAGGAACGGAATCGAGAGGGAGAAGGAAGGCGGCGGAGACGCTGAAGGTCATGGGCAGGGCGAGCAGAGCCGGGTTTACGCCCATGTTGCCGGCCAGAACCACGACCGCGGGCATGAGCACGGCGACCAGAGCGGTGATGACGGGAATGACCAGGTGCGCGACTATGGTGAACAGGGAGATGACGCCGATGAACACAGCCACATGCAGTCCGGTTATGCCCCCCAGACAGGCGTCGACCAGCCAGGTGGCGCCGCCGTTTTCAAAGAGGATCATACCCAGAGCGTTGGCCGCCCCGATGAGCATGAGAATATCCCAGGCTATGTGGTTCTTGTCCTTTGTCCAATCGATGAGGTTTACGCGGGGCAGGGCGAAGGGGACGCTGCCCAGGAACGCGGCCACGGGCAAAGAAAGACCCGCGAGCGAGCACGAGCACCACAGAAGGAAGTTGACGGCGAGCAGGATGAGAAAGAATATTTCATCCCGGGTAAGGGGGCCAAGTTCTTTGAACTGCCTTTCCACTTCGTCCATACCGGCCAGGCGGCTCATTTCCGGATGAAAAACGCGGAGGAGGACGAAGCAGGTTACCGGGGTGATCAGCAGGACCATGGGAATGCCGAGCACCATCCATTTGAAAAAGGAAATGTCGACCTGAGCCATATCCTGCAGCATGCCTATAGCCAGGATATTCACCGCGCTTCCGGCCGGTGTGCCGACCCCGCCTATGGTGCAGGCAAGGGGCAAACCCAGCATGAGAGCCTTGCCGAAGGCGCTGTCGCCCGGCTTGCAGCCGTTCTGATCCAGCACTTGCAGGCAAATGGGCAGCATCATGGCGCACACAGGAATATCCGCCAAAAAAGAGGAGAGAAGGGCGGATACCATCATGATGAAAAAGAGAAGGCGTTGCGGGCTGCCGTGTGACTTCAAACTGATCCAAAGCGTGATGCGCCTGGCCAAGCCTGATTTCTGGAAGGCGATGGCGATGCAGAACATGGCGAACACGAAGAAAATGGTCGGAGTCGCGAAATAGGACATGGCCTTGTCCAAGGGCACGGTACCCGTGACCACGGTCAGCAGGGTGAACAGAATGGAGCTCACGGCGATGGGCAGCAGATTGCTCACCCATGTGAGAACGGCGCACAACATCAGAGCTATGCTCTTCATGCCCTCCGGCGACAGATTTTCAGGCGCGGGAAGCGAAGTCAGAACAATGTAGAAGGCCGCGATGCCGAGGGCCGAAAGCAGTTTTCTGTTGGCGATGTCGTTGGTCATGAATCTTCTCCTTGGGGAGAGGCTCCTTTGAGTTGGAGATGCCGGAGGCGGGGGCGGCGGACGCCTGCCCCGCGGCCGTGCCTTGCGCGCGGCGCAGGGCACGGCCGCGGGGCGCGTATGGGTATTTCGGGGTTCAGGCGTTCCAGCGGGGACGCCATTCCTTGATCACGCTGCCGTTCTGCTTGCGCACGGTCACGAACTTGTCCGCCAGAAGGGGATTGGTGAAAGTGTAATCGGAACGACGGTGCAAATCGCGGCTTTCCTTGCGTTCCAGGGCGGCGTGCATGACGATTTCGCCATTGTCCATGAGGTCGAGCGTTTCAATGGCGCGCATCAGACTGTGCGGGTCCTCCGCTTTTATCTGAGCTTCGGCGTCGCGGCGCAGATCGGCCAGATATTTGAGCCCGGCGTTCAACAGGGTGGCGGAGCGCAGGCGATGGGGGCCCGCCGCGGCATAAGAGTCCATGAGCTGCTGAAGGGCGAGGTTGGCTTCCTTCCATGTCGCTCCCCGGGGCCGTTCCAGGAGGCTGCTGTAAAAGGCCGCCCTTTCCTCCACCCAGGGGGAGTGTTCGGCGTTCCGAATTCCGGCGTTCGCGGCGCTTCCGGCGGCGTTGCCGCCGGCGATCCACCCGTACACGGCCGATCCGGAAAGATCCGCCCGGAAGTTGCCCACCATGTCGCCCGCGGCATAGAGGCCGGGCACCGATGTCTGACCGTCGATGTCGATTTCCAGACCGCGTCCGATAATGAAGGGTTCATACTGCATGAACTCCACGGCATGTCGGGAAGGATCAAGACCCGATTCATCCATGTAATTGACCAGTGCGGTCAGTCCTTCGCTGTGCATGCCCTCGCGCATGAATCCCAGATCCTCGGGGCTGCTCTGAGTGCAGTCGATATAGGCCGGGCCCGATCCGTTGAGGATGACGTCCGAATAGGCGCTGTTCCAGATATCGCAGGTGATGTCGCCCACGCTGCGGGTAGCGCGTTCCACGAAGGGACCGAGCAGCCTGCCGTCGGGATAACGATACACGCCGATCCAGGTGGATTTGCCGGCCCGGGAGAAAAATTTGGGACCGGCGTGGCGGTAGGGCATTTCCATGTTCACCATCTTTGCCCCGATGCGCCAACCTTGGGCTTGTCCGGCTCCCGCGCAGGCGGGACACCATGCGGTGTTGAAGGGCGCCCCGGGCGAGCCCGCCGCCGGATAAAGGCGGTTGGCGGACCCTGTGGTCAGGATGACTTTGCGGGCGCGGATCACTGTGAAGCGCGGTTCGGCATTGCTGAGATCCAGGGCGAGAGCTCCCGCGATTTCTCCGTCCAGCACGATGAGATCCAGCACCGGGTGGCGGTTGAGGATGCGGACCCCTTCTTTTTTGGCCTGGCGGGTCAGTACTGTTTTTTGATTGTGGCCGTCATATTTGAGCCAGATGCGCGGGCGTCCGGGAAAGGCGTGCCCCATGAATTCGTAGTCTTCCCCGAACGGTTTCATGTTGATGCCCCATTCGTGCCACAAGTCGGCCAAATGGAGGCTTTCCTCCAGGAATCGCAGCGAAAGCGTTTCGTCGTGGTAGGCTCCCACCTGGCTCTGCCGCAGTTCCTTCAGGATGACTCCGATATCTTTGCCGTGGGCTTTGGGATAGTAGCAGCAGAAGTGATCGTTGCCTGTGGCCCCGGAGCCTGAACGGCGGGTATCCGCCTTTTCCGCGACCAGAACGTCCACGCCGCCGCGAACCGCCGCGATGGCCGCGCACATGCCGCCAATGCCGCCGCCGACGATCAGCACATCCGTATTGATGGGAGTATTGAAGCTGAGCATGATGTCCTCCGGAAAGACTAATTGTGCAGGGAAGATGCTTCGACGTGCAGAACCATGTAATTGAGCGGAAGACGCAGCTTTACCGCCTGAGAGGGACAGTCGGCCACGCACGCGTTGCAGTGCCAGCACTCTTCCGGATAAGCCACCTGCGGCGTCTGGTTTTTTTCATGCTTGAACAACTGCATGGGGCAAACGGCGGCGCACATGCCGCAACGGGTGCAGCGATCCTCAAGGATATAAGGGGGCATGGGATTCTCCTTGTTTAAGGGTTGAGGATTCCGCTCCCCTTCTTGGCAAGAAGCATGCCTTGCAATATATATATAAATATCAATATGTTACATGTAACATGTCGGGCTTGACTTTTAATTTTTGCCAGGTAGTTTTGCAAAAAATAATGTCATTTTTTACAAGGAGCCGCCTTGAAAATCCCTCCCTCCCTTGAGGGGGCCGCCATGTCGCTGCTGGCCATGTACCGTATGGTCGGTCTGCGAAACGCCCTGCTCTACTTGCGCGACACGCTGCAAGATATGCTGCCCCTTGTCCGCATCAACGCCATTCTCTGTTCTCCTGACGGGGATATGGTGATTTCCGTGGCGGACACCAGCCTGATAAATGTTTCCAACAAGTATAAGAGTGAAAAGCGTCACTCGCCCTTGGTGTGCCCGCATCAGCTGGATGAAAACCTCATTATCGGAGATCTTGAGCCATACAAGAAGATCACCATGCAAAAGCATCAGGGGATTGCGGATATGCCCCATTTGCAGCACCGCTCCCTGTTGCGCCTGCCCCTGTTTCATACCGGCGGAACCATCTTTCTCTTCAATTTCTGGTCGGATAATCGTAAGGCTTTCCATCCGGATGATGTGGAGCCTTTGCGTCGCTTGCTCGGCTCGTTGGTGGAGGAATTGAAAGCCAACCTTTCCTCCATCAAGCTGCGTGAACCTCAATATTCATCCGAGCCCGGACTCAGCGGCAGGGAAAAGCTGGCTCTGCGCCCCGCCCTGGCCCGTGTGCGCGGCTTGCTTGAGCAAGTGGCGGACACGGACAGCACAGTGCTGATCCTGGGAGAAACCGGCACCGGCAAGGAAGCCGTGGCGGATGCGATCCATGAATTGTCCGATCGGCGTGATGGGCCTTTCATCAAGGTGAATTGCGGCGCCATACCGGAAGGTCTATTGGACAGCGAACTGTTCGGGCACGAAAAAGGGGCCTTCACCGGAGCTGTGAACTTCCGTCCCGGCTATTTTGAAATGGCGAACGGAGGCACAATTTTTCTGGATGAAATAGGCGAAATGCCGCTTTCGGCGCAAACCCGCCTGCTGCGCGTGCTGGAAGGCGGCATGGCGCACAGGGTGGGGGGGACGGCTTTTCCGGTGAACGTCAGGGTTATCGCGGCGTCCCATGACAATCTGCCTCTTAAGGTGCGGGACGGGCGCTTTCGCAAAGACCTCTGGTTTCGTCTTTCCGTCTTTCCCGTACAGATACCTCCGTTGCGCTTTTGCATAGAGGACATTCCTCCCCTGGTCACCCGCTTCATCGAGGCAAAAAGTCGACGCATGAAACTGCCGTTTATCCCCAAAGTGAAGGACAGTGATTTGTATGCCCTGTACAGCTACGCCTGGCCGGGAAACGTGCGGGAGCTGGAACATGTGGTTGAACGCGCCTTGATCCTGTACAGAGGGAAGGAACATGAGGGCTGCCTCCGCTTTTCCACGGATTCCCCCCTTGATGGGGGCTGCGCTCTCGCGGAGACAAGGGGCGAAAACAGCGAATGGCCCTCTCTCCGGGAGCATGAGAATCGCTATATTCGGGACGTGCTTGAACACTGCGGCGGCAAGCTGACAGGCGAAGGAGGCGCCACGGAAATTTTAAAAATCCAGTACGCCACGCTGAAGGCCCGGATGCGGAAACTCGGCATTCCGGAAAAAGGGAGGGGAAAGCGCGAGAAAGAAACAGCGCAACAAGTTGATCAAAATTTCCTTTATGGTCTGACCCTCCCTTCAGAAAGTACGGAGTCGAGCGGCGGACCCGACTAACACAAAGCTCGCCGGAACAAACCAATGTTTTGTTCCGGCGAGCTTTAGCCGGCAGTGGCCGAAGGGGCCTGGCTGCGGCGGGAGCGCGGCCGCCTTAAGCGGATTTTCAACAGTCCCGGGATGTCTTTTTAAAGCATTTCGCTCTTGAAATGTTCTAGAACGTATAGCCCAGGCTGACGCCCACGTTGTGGGCGCGCACGTTGTGCGAACGTCCGGGCAGTACCGTCAGGTCGTTGGCGGCCTGGTCATAACTCAAATCGCGCACCTTGATGAAGGTATAGCCGATATCGAGCGTCCACTGATTCCAGAAGAAGCCCGCGCCCAGGGTAAAATACTGGCGGCCGTTGGAGGGCACCAGGTAGTCGGCGTTGGCGTGGTTCATGGGGCTGGTTTCATAAGTGTAGCCCGCGCGCAGGGCCAGCCAGTCCAGCGGCTTGTATTCCACGCTGCCGCTGAAGGCCCAGGTGTCGCGCCAGTGTTTGGGCTGGATGAGCACCTGATTGGTCGGATTTTCGAGATAGATGTCCAGATGCCGGTAATTGCTCCAGGTATTGCAGACCACGTCGGCTTCAAAGCTCAGATTGGGGCGGGGTTTCCAGGCCACGCCCAGGCTGATGGTGTCGGGCAGACTCATGGTGCCGTGCAGATCGGAATTGAGCATAGGCGGCAGATGAGGATTGACAAGTCCGAGCTGCTTGTCCCAACGCGCCGTGCCGTGGATGTTGAGGGCCATGCGGCTGCGGTAGGCCAGGCCGGCGGACCACTGGTCGTTGAAGCGCACGTGCAGCGCGAGGTTGGCGCCCAGGGCTCCGCCCATGCCCTTGAGCTTGGAGCGGTTGTCGGCAGGTCCCAATTGATAATGCTGTTTCAGGGTCATGTCGCCGCCGGAAAATTCAATCCCCGCCGCGACGGAAACATGATCGTTGATTTTCCACGCGATGTTGGGGTTGACGGTAATGGTGTGCACCACCACGTCGGTCATGCCCGCGCTGCCCGGCCAGTTGCCAGGAAAGCCGTTGCCCAGGCCGAAACGGGGGAAAACGCCTACGCCCAGCCACAGGCTGTCCGTCATCTGGTGGGTGGCGTAAAAGTGCGGCAGAATCCAGTAGTCCTTTTTGGCGTCGGTGTCGGTGGTTTTACCATTCACGCGGGTTTCAATGCTGCCCGAGGGCAGCGACAGGGCGGAGCCGAACATCAGGGTGGTGCCCGGCAACTGGGTGATGCCGGCCGGATTGTAGGCCACGGCCGAGGCGTCGTCCGCGCGGGCGACCATGCCGCCGGCCAGCGCCATGCCGCGCGCGCTCCATTCGGTAATGCCGAAACCTTCGGCGCGGGCGCCGGAGGCGGTGACGGCCAGCACCAGGGCCGCGCCGATCAGGGAAGTGAGGTGTTTCATGCCCGATTCCTTGCGGTGGGATGGGGGCTCAAAGCCCGGTTGGAAATAATGTGAGTACACACTGCAAAAGGCCTCGTACGCCGCTAAGCGGCGTGAGGCCGAAATCTGATTATACCGTTTCGGAAAAAGAAGATAGTTTTTTTTACAGGTCGACGACCGGGGGGCTCAAGCCCGGTCGTTTCGGTTTTCGAGCCAGATCAGAGACATCTGTCGCCCGCAGTTTCGGTCGCTTCGGTAGGAGAAAAAAGCGTCGGCCAGGGATACGGTGCAAAAATCCAGGCCGTATACCCGATCCGGGCGCAGTCCGGCCGAGACAAGCTGATCGCGGGTCAGCCTCCACAGGTTCATGGTGCGGGCGGCGGCGTCGAACCAGGGCCGGAATGCCTCGCCCCATTCGGAGTCAAAGCCGGTGAATTCGGCGGCGGCCGGTCCCAGGCTGGGGCCCCGCACAGCCGACAGATCCGCCGGATCGAGAGCGTAACGGTCGCATAGTTCGGCCACGGCTCGGCCGGGATAGTTCTGCCGATTTCCTCTCCAACCCACATGCAGGGCGGCCGCCACGCGTCCCGAAGCATGAGCCAGAAGCACGGGCTGACAGTCCGCGGTTTTGACCGCGAGCGCCAGGCCGGGACGGGTCGTGGCCATGCCGTCGGCTTCAATGACGGGGGATGCATCGGCGGACCAGGCAGCGGGCTCAAACAGGGTGCGCGTACCGTGCACCTGCCGCGTCTCGGCCACGGCCTCCACATTCAGAAGGCCCGGCAGGGCCCGGCGGCGGGCCAGCGTGGCCGCCGGAGCGGCCGCCGCCTCGGGCGCGTCCAGAGAAAGATTGCCGGCAAAGCGGGTGCCGAAAGCGCAATGGACGTTGTCTATACCGGGAAAACGGAAAGGAAGAAAATTCATATCCATAGCAGGCTCTCTTCGGTGCACAGGGCATTCACGGGGCGATCCCACGCCTCACGGGGGACGCGGTCGAGCAGGTGCTCGGTGAAGACCAGCCCCACGGCGATGCGCCCGCCCGTTTGGAGCAGGCGATCATAATATCCTCCACCGTAGCCCAGGCGATATCCTTCGCGATCGAAGGCCAGGCCCGGCGTGACGATCAGCGCCTCGCGCGTCAGCTCCGGCGGCGCCGCTTTTCCCGTGGGTTCGGGAATGCCCAGGCCCGAGCGGACAAGAGCGGCGGGGCCGGAGCAAGCCACAGCGTCCATGACGCCGCGCTCGTCGGGGCGGCAGCGGGGCAACAGCACGCGTTTGCCCGAAGCCCATGCCTCGGCCAGCAGCAAGGAGGTGTCCACTTCGCCGCGCACGGCGCAGTACAGCATTACCACGGGGCTTTCGCGCCAGACGGCGTCGGCCAGCAGACGGCGTTGCAGGTCCGCCGACAGGGCGGCGTGACGAGGGACGTCGGCGGCCAGGTCCGCCCGGCATTCGCGCAGACGGGCGCGCAGGGCGGCTTTGTTCTTCGATTCGCCTGAACAGAGGTTTGAAAGAGGAGAGGGAGAAGACGGCATGGCGGTCCGGGGGGGAATGGAATTAAAAGGGCTTTGTCAAAGCGCGCAAAGTAGGCTACAAGGGGTGAATGCGACGCTCCCCGACCGAATCCGCGCGGGAGCTCCCCCGGTGTTTTGCATACGGTAACAAGGAACCAGCCTCCATGCCAAGCCTTTGTCAGGCGGCAGACGGCGTCTGCCCCGCATCCGGCGATTCCGGTAGTCCCTCCGTGACGGACGCGCGTTTCGTCGCCTCGGCGGACCACATGCGGCGCCCTCGGCAACAATGTTGGGTTGTGCTGGGCGACGTGCACGGCGAGGTCGGCCGCATTGCCGACATCCCCGAACTGGCCGATGCGGACGGCGTCATTATCACCGGCGATCTGACCAAGTTGGGCGGGGCCTCTCCGGCCCGCGAGGTCATCGAGGCCGTTCAGGCCGTGAACCCCGTGGTGCTGGCCCAGATCGGCAACATGGATCGCCCGGAAGTGAACGACTGGCTGGAAAAGGAAGGCATCAACCTGCACTGCAAAGTGCGGGAGCTGGCGTCGCATGTGGCGGTTTTGGGCGTGGGCGGTTCCACGTTCACGCCCTTCGGAACTCCGTCGGAATTTCCCGAGGCCCGTTTCGCCGAATGGTTGGAAACGCTGGTCGAACGGGCCGGAGATTACCGCGCCCTGGTGCTGGTTTCCCATAATCCCCCTTGGGATACGGTCTGCGACCGTGCCGGGAACGGCCAACATGTGGGCTCGCGCGCCGTGCGCGAATTTATCGAGGAACATCAGCCCGACGTCTGTCTGTGCGGCCATATTCACGAGGCGCGCGGCGAACAGCTCATCGGGCGCACGCGGGTGCTCAACCCCGGCGCTTTCGCCGCGGGCGGATACGCTCTGCTGCGCCTGGGCGACGACGTGCGGGCCGAATTGCGCAGGCTCGACGCCTGACCTCGCCCCATCATCATTTTTTTTTGAGGATTGTATGACCCAAGAACAGGATAATTCGGAACAACAAATCAAACCTGCCCGTAAACGCTCCACCCGTACAGCCGCCCGCCGCGCCGCCCCGAAAGGCGACGTCGAGACGCCTGCGGCTCCGGACGCCGCGGCGACCCCGGAAATCGGGACAGCGCCCAAAAAGCCCCGTCGGCGAACCGTCAAGGCCGCGCCGGATGCGGCCGCTCCTTCGGATGGAGCCCCGACGTCTCCGGTTTCCGCCGAGGCGGAGCCCCCCGCGTCCGGCACGCGCGTCCGTCGCACCCGCGTTTCTCGCGCCAAAGCGGAAACGCCGGGAGAAGAAAGCTCCGCCCCCGTCGGGGCCGTTGCGAGCGGAGAGACGGCTGTTTCCGCTTCGGAAGAATCCGCGACCGGAACAGCCGAAGCTGCCGCAGCGCCCAAAAAGCCCCGCCGTCGCACGACCAAAGCGGCCAAAGCCGATGCCGCGCCCGCGGACGACAATGAGCGGAGCGTTTCCGAAGTTCCCGCCGCGCCCGTCGTCGAAGCCAAACCCGTCCGGACCCGGCGATCCCGCAAAAAGACGGAGTCCGATCCCGAGGCGGAAGCGGCCGCTGCCGCTGCGGCGGTCGCGCTCCTGCCCGTCTTCGTCGAAAGGAACGAAGCGGAGGCTGAAACGGTCGAAACCGCGCGTCCGCAGGAAGTTCCGGCCCCGGATGCTGCGAAAGCCCCCGAACCGCGTCCCGTCTATGAGGACGACGGCGTGGTCACCCATATTTTGCCTTTGCCCACGGAACTGGATGAACGGGACCGTCGCCGCAGGCCGCGTCGTCGTTCCAAAAGAGCGATCGGCGGTCTGCCCGGAGACGATGGGGTCGGCATGGCGCCCGACATTTCCCTGTACGACATCGTACAGCCGCCGTTGCCCGGCTCCGAGGACCCGGACCCGCTGCGCTCCAAGCGGCACCGTTCGCGCCGCAAGCGCAAGCCCGGCGGCGTTCAACCCTTCCAGCCGGAAACGTTTGTCGACGTCTACCCGTCGTCCGTGCTGGGCGCGGGCGATCATTTCGTCTTTGCCGACGATGCGGACGAATTCGAGGACGACGGCCCTCAACCCGCGTTGCCGGGACAGCCTTCGCTGGCCCTGCCGCCCGCCTCGCTGGAAGAGGAAGACCTGGAAGCCCTGGACGAGGCCGTCAACGGCAACCGGATCGATCTTCCCGAGCCCGGCAAAAAGCGGGGCCGCAAAGGAGGGCGGGCCGAGGCCGCTCGTCCCGGCAAATCGACCCGTCCCGCCCCGGTCGCCGTCGCGAAGCAGGAAAGGCCGGACGAGGACGATAGCCCTGAAGTTCCTGCGGGCAAGCGCGTGCTGTATATGAGCGTGGTGCCCGAGGAGCAGGTCGAGGTGGTGATCACCGACAACGGCCAGGTTACCGAATACTTCGTGGAAATGGCCCACCAGGCTAAAATCAGGGGCAATATCTACAAGGGCGTGATCAATAACGTCGACACCAATCTTCAGGCGGCCTTCGTCAATTTCGGCGGCGGAAAAAACGGCTTTTTGCAGATCGACGAGGTACATCCCGAATATTGGCTGGCTCACCATGATTCCAGCAAGGGCCCCAAGTATCCGCCTATCCAGAAAGTGCTGAAAGTGGGGCAGGAAGTGCTGGTGCAGGTGGTCAAGGAGCCCGCGGGGTCCAAGGGCGCTTTCCTGACCACCTGGGTATCGCTGGCGGGGCGCTTTTTGGTGCTTACGCCGGGTCAGGAGCAGATCGGCGTGTCGCGCAAGGTGGAGGACCCCGAGGAGCGTACCCGGCTCAAGGAGTTGCTGGCGGGCATCGATCCCGGCGAGGACATGGGCGTGATTATCCGCACGGCCAGCGAGGGCGCGAGCAAGACCAGCATTCAGAAGGACCTTCAGTTCCTCAAGCGCCTGTGGAAGGACATCCGCAAACGGGCCACCACCGAAAAGTCGCCCAGTCTTATTTATCAGGAGGCCGATCTCGCCTCCCGCGCCCTGCGCGACTACCTGGCCGAGGATATCCGGGAAATATGGGTGGACGACGAAACCACTCTGGAGAGCATTCGAGAAACCACGGGCCTGCTTTTCCCCCGCCGTCAGGACATGGTCAAGCTGCATCGGGACCCGCGTCAGACCCTGTGGGAGCGATTCAACCTCCAGCGTCAATTGGAGGAAGTCGCCAGCCGCGAAGTGATCCTGCCTTCGGGGGGCCGCCTGGTGTTCGACCAGACCGAAGCGCTGATGGCCATCGACATCAACTCGGGCAAAACCCAGGGCAAGTCGAATTTCGAGGCTATGGTTTTCCGCACCAATATGGAGGCGGCCGAGGCCATCGCCCGTCACCTGCGCCTGCGCGACATCGGCGGCCAGGTGGTCATCGATTTTATCGAAATGCGCGATCGCAATCATTGCCGCGATGTGGAAAAGGCTTTGCGCAACGCCATGCGTCTGGACCGCGCCCGTCACGACGTGGGCCACATGAGTTCCTTCGGCCTGCTGGAACTGGTACGCCAGCGCACCGGCACCTCGGCCATTTCCATTTCTTCCGAGCCCTGCCCCTACTGCCGGGGAACGGGGGTGCGCCGAAATATGGAATGGCAGGCGCTGCACGCGTTGCGCGAGCTTCAGTCCAAGCTGGTCAAAAGTTTGCCTTCCGATTCCGGTAAAAGCAGAAAGGGCGATTACGCCGCGAAAAACGGTCATTCCGGAACCGCTTTTGTGTACGAGACCGAGCCTGAACTGGGCCTGTACCTGCTCAATAAAAAGCGGGATCGTTTGGTGGAACTGGAAAGTCGCTTCAGCGTCGCCATTGAAATCCGGCTCAAGGCATGCGCCGTCTGATGTCGGTTTTCTTTTGAAAACAGTTGAAACGCCGTCCCGGTTCGCCGGGACGGCGTTTCAGTCGGCGTTGACCTCAGCGCAGCAGATTGCGGCGGTATTCGTACACGTGCAGAGCGTTGAGAATCAGAAACAGACCGCCCGCCAGGGTGTGAGCGCGCGTGCGGTCGGCCAGGGCCAGCCCGGTGGTGCCCGCCAGGGCGGCCAGCATGGCGCGGTTGAGAAGCCGGCTGCGCGTCCGGCGCGTACCGCCGTTCCGGCGGCGATCCGGCTTCGGGGCCGCCGCGCCTATGAGATCGCGGACCAGCAGTTCCGCATCGGGCTTTGCGGCGTCGTATTCCAGCAACAGGGACCCCGTGCGGGGATTGACGGTAACTGCATGGACGCCCGGCGTCGCGGCCAGGCGGGCACGTGCCGCTTCGGCCCGGTCGGGGGCGCGCAGGGCGGGGTGGCGCAGTCGCAGACGCCCGGCGAAGAAACAGGTCACGGCGGCGGGCTCGTCCAAACACGCGGGAAGAAAGTTCGTTGACATGGGACCTCCGGGGAAAAGACGGATGACAGCGAAGATTCCATATTGAGGAAAGAGGCAGGGTTCGTCAATAGAAAATGAAAATCTTTTTCATAAAAATATGGGGCCGTCACCTCCCGCGCTCTGGGGTCGAAGCCCGTTTTTATCACCCTTCCGACGGTTATGAAGTTGAAGGAAATCATGCTTTTCAAGGGGGGAAAGAGCGTTTAGATTAAAGGGCATGACCGATCGCAACGTCGCCGACTATATCGCCGCGCTTCTGGCCGCGCCCAAACTGGCCCGGCAGGTGACCTGCCACAAGGTGCTGGAGGAACGGCCCGCCACCTTTGCCGAATGCGCCCGCCCCTGGCCCAAAGCCATACGCGGGGTGCTGCACGAGGCGGGTATCCCTTCTCTGTACAGCCACCAGGCTCGGGCCGCCGATTTGATCCGGGCCGGGCGCGACGTGGTGGTCACCACACCCACGGCCAGCGGCAAAACCCTGATCTACAACCTGCCTGTTCTGGAGCGCTATCTTCAGGATCGGGACGCCCGGGGGCTGTATTTGTTCCCGCTCAAGGCCCTGGCCCAGGACCAGCGGGCCGCCTTCGAACGACTGACCGCCCATTGGCCGCGGGACGCCCGTCCCCGCGCCGCCCTGTACGACGGCGACACCAGCGATCACTTCCGACGCAAGGTACGCGACGATCCGCCCACGGTGCTCATCACCAACCCGGAAATGTTGCACCTGGGCATTCTGCCCCACCACGAGCGATGGACCACCTTTCTGGCTTCTTTGGCCTTTGTGGTGCTGGACGAGGCCCATACCTACCGGGGCGTGCCGGGAGCCCATATGGCCCAATTGCTGCGCCGGCTGGACCGGGTGTGTCTGCGCTACAACGCCCGGCCCGCCCGTGTTCTGTGCACGGCCACCGTGGGCAATCCCGAGGAATTGGGGCGCAACCTGCTGGGCGAGCGCGATGAAGGCGGCCGCCTGGAAACGATCACCGAAACCGGCGCGCCTCAGGGCAAGCGGCACGTGGTGTTTCTCGACCCGGAGGAAAGCCCGTCCACTCTGGCTATCCGTCTGCTTCAGTCCGCCCTGGCCCGGGGATTGCGAACCATCGTGTACTGCCGCTCGCGCCGCATGACGGAGCTCATCGGCATGTGGGCGGCGGACAAGGCCGGGCCGTACCGGGACCGCATCAGCGCCTACCGGGCGGGTTTTCTGCCCGAGGAGCGGAGGGATATCGAAGCCCGCATGGCCTCGGGCGAACTGCTGGCCGTGGTGTCCACCAGCGCGCTGGAGTTGGGCATCGACATCGGCGGCCTGGACCTGTGCATTCTGGTGGGCTATCCGGGCTCGGTCATGGCCACCCTGCAGCGCGGGGGCCGGGTGGGCCGCCAGGGCCAGGAATCCGCCGTGCTGCTGGTGGCGGGCGAGGACGCCCTCGATCAGTATTTCATCCACAATCCCGACGAGTTCTTCCAGCGCCCGCCCGAACAGGCCGTGCTCAACCCGGACAACGAGGTGGTTCTGGCCCGGCACCTGGAGTGCGCGGCGGCGGAAATGCCGCTGCGCGACGGGGAAATATGGCTGCGGCGTCCGGCCGTGCGGGCCGCCGTGGCCGATTTGGAAGGCAGGGGCCTGCTGTTGCGCACGGCCGACGGTCTGTCCTGGCTGGCGGCCCGCAAGCGGCCGCAACGCGACGTGGACCTGCGCGGCAGCGGCGCGTCGTTCCAAATTGAAGATACGGACGGCAACGTCATCGGCAGTGTGGACGCCCATCAGGCCTTCCGCGAGACCCACCCCGGCGCGGTCTATCTGCACCGGGGCCGCTCCTACGTGATCCGGGAACTGGATCCGGGGGCGAAAATCGCCCGCGCCGTGCCCCGGTCGGTCAACTGGCACACCCGGGTGCGGACGTCCAAGGCCACGGAAATTCTGGAAGTATACGCTTCGGGCCATGCCTTCGCCGCGCCCGCGGCCTTCGGCCGCCTGCGCGTCACCGAAACCGTCGGCGGCTACGAGCGCCGCCTCAACGGCTCGTTGCGTCTGCTGGACATTCAGCCTTTGGAATTGCCGCCCCAGGTGTTTGAAACCGAGGGGCTGTGGTTCGTGGTGCCCGATCCTTACCGCGAGGCGGTGGAGGATAAGCTGCTGCATTTCATGGGCTCCATCCACGCCCTGGAGCACGCGTCCATCGGCCTCATGCCCCTGCTGGTCATGGCCGACCGCAACGATCTGGGCGGCATATCCATTCCCATGCACGCCCAACTTGGCGCGCCCGCCGTGTTCGTGTACGACGGTCTGCCCGGCGGGGCGGGGCTGACCCGCGCCGCCTTTCCCCTGCTGGAGGAACTGTTCAAGGCCGTGGGCCGCACCCTGGCCCTCTGCCCCTGCGAGACGGGGTGTCCCTCCTGCACCCATTCGCCCAAGTGCGGCTCGGGCAACCGGCCTCTCGACAAGGCCGGCGCCTTGTTTCTCATCTCCCGTCTGGTCCGCGGCGCATACGATTCCCGGTACACCGCCGTGCCGGAAGAGAATACGAAGGGAGAGGCGTCGTCCCCCCGGATTATCTCGGCGGGACACAGCGCGCCCCGCCCCCTCGATAGTGTTGTCGGTTTTCGCCCAGGGACGGAAACAGCGATTCGGGAAGCCCCCGAAGAATATCCGTTCGAACCTTCCCGTTTTGCGGAGCAGGGCGGGAACGAAAGGAGGGAAGCCGGGGGAATTGATTCCCCCCGGCCGGGCGCGGGGCGGAGCCCCGATTCCTGTTCCGGTCCGGTCATGGTGTTCGACGTGGAAACCCGGCGCTCGGCGGACGAGGTGGGGGGCTGGAACCGGGCGGATCGCATGGGCGTCAGTGTGGCCGTGGTGTGGGACGGCAAGGACTTTCACGCCTTCCGGCAGGAGGAGCTGCCCGCCATGTTCGCCCTGTTGCGTCGGGCCGGGCTGGTGGTGGGGTTCAACAGTCTGCGTTTTGACTACCGGGTGCTGCAACCCTTTGCGGATTTCGACCTGCGCGATCTGCCTTCGTTGGATTTGCTCGACGTCATCAAAACGCGCCTGAACTATCGGGTGTCGCTGGACAATCTGGGCCGGGCCACCTTGGACGCGCCCAAATCGGCGGACGGGCTCCAGGCCCTGCGTTGGTGGAAGGAAGGACGCTTGGACGAAATTACGGCGTATTGCCGGGCCGACGTGGACATCACCCGTCGTTTGTACGAGTACGGGCGGGACCGGGGGCACCTGCTGTTCACCAATAAGGCGGGTCAAAAAGTGCGCGTGCCCGTGGAGTGGTAAGCTCCGCTACAAACAAGCCTCCCGATTCCGCGACCGAGCCGCATCCGTCAGCTCGCGCGGAGTCTGAAAGGCTGGGCCGGGTTCCACGGTCCGCACGCCCAGCACGAAGTGATCGCGCGATACTTCGCGGTATTCTCCTTCCAAATCCTCGGGGCGGGGCGCGTAGGACAAAATACGCTTGTTTCGTTCGCGGCGCGGATCGGGCAGGGGGATGGCGGAGAGCAGACAGCGGGTATACGGGTGCAGGGGCCGGGCGAACAGTTCCTCCGTCGGGGCGCTTTCCACCAGTCGCCCCGCGTACAGCACGCCCACGCGGTCGCACAGGTAGCGGACCAGGGAAAGATCGTGGGCGATGAACAGAAAGGTGAAGCCGCGTTGCTGTTGCAGGTGCCGGAACAGGCTGATGATCTGGGCCTGGATGGACACGTCCAGCGAGGCCACGGGTTCGTCGGCCACAATAAGTTCGGGGTCGGCGGCGACAGCCCTGGCGATGGCCGCCCGCTGACGCTGACCGCCCGAAATCTCGCCGGGGAATTTGCTTTTATAGCTGACGTGCAGTCCCACTTGCTCCAGCAATTGATCGACGCGTTCGTTCAAGGCCGCTTTGGTGGGATGGAGGCGATGGATGACAAGGGGTTCGGCGATGATGTCGCCCACGCGCATGCGGGGATTCAAAGCCGCGGCGGAGTCCTGGAATACGATCTGCATGGCGCGCTGGACATCCCGCCTGTGCCGCCGGTAGTCGCGCTTGTCCGACACCCGGCAGTTCTTGAACCATATTTCCCCCGCCGTGGGCGTATACAGGCCCATGACGGCCCGGCCCAGGGTGGACTTGCCGCTGCCCGACTCGCCCACCAGTCCGAAAATTTCGCCCCGGCGCAGGGCGAAGGATACGTCGGTCACGGCGGGCACGGTCAGCCGTTTGTTGATGCGGAAGTGCTGGCTGTAGTTGTTGACGACAAGGAGCGGGACGTCGGTCATCGCGCGGTCTCCCGGAATTCGGCGGAAAAGGGCGGTTCCACATGCGGGGCGCGCGGGTCCAGCAGCCAGGTGGCCGCGCTGTGCGTGTCGGAAATGCGGAACATGGGGGGCATTTGTTCGTAGTCGATGGCCAGCGCGTAACGGTTGCGCTCGGCAAAGGCGTCGCCGGGCGGGGGATCGAGCAGAGTGGGCGGCATGCCGGGAATGCCGCGCAGTCCGCCGCGCGTTCCGTCACGGTTCACGGCCCGCGCGGGCAACGCCTCCAGCAGGCCCCAGGTGTACGGATGGCAGGGATCGTAGAAAATATCCTCCGCCGTGCCGATCTCCACAATTTTGCCCGCGTACATCACGGCCACGCGATCCGCCACCCGCGCCACCACGCCCAGATCGTGGGTGACCAGCACGATGCTTATGCCGCTTTGGCGTTGGATATCGCGCAGCAGGTCGAGAATGTGGGCCTGAACCGTCACGTCCAGAGCCGTGGTGGGTTCGTCGGCCAACAGGATGCGCGGGTTGAGGGCCAGGGCGATGGCCAGCACGCAACGCTGGCGCATGCCGCCGGAAAAATAGTGAGGTTGCAGTTCCATGCGCTGTTCGGGCTTGTCGATGCCGACCAGGGTCAGCAATTCCACGGCGCGTCCGCGCGCCTCCTCGCGTCCGGCGCGGGTGTGCCTGCGCACGGCTTCGGTGATTTGCCTGCCGATGGGCATGGTGGGGTTGAGCGTGGTCATGGGGTCCTGAAACAACATGGAGAACAGCGGGCCGCGCAGTTTGCGCATGTCGCGTTCCGGACGGGACAGGATGTCCTGGCCGTCGGCCGTGACGCGGCCGCCGATCCGCGCGTGGCGGGGCAGCAGCTTCATGACCGCCCGGCACAACACGGACTTGCCGCAGCCCGATTCGCCCACCACGGCCAGAGTTTCGCCCCGGCCGAGCGTCAGCGAAACGTCCCGCACGGCTTGTATCGTGCCTTCAGGCGTGTCGAAGTCCACAGTCAGGTGGTCCAGTTCCAGAATAGTGTCCATAGTTTCGCCTTTGTCGCGCGGGCGGCCGCTCCCGCGGCCGCCGGAGCGCTTGCCGTTTTCAACGGCAAACCGCTCTATGCCCCAGGGTCGTAAAGACTAGCGCGTCAGCGTCCAGTCTTCGATGTTCCACATGACGCCCACGGCGTGATGGCCCAGCACCCGCGAGGTGTCCAGCCCCCGCAGGCCGGGGATGCCGACATAGTTGCCGTTGAGGTAAGCCACCAGCAGGTGGCCGGGCCGCTCGGCGTAGGCGACTTCAAAATCGCCGTAGATTTTTTTGCGTTCGGCCGGGTCCTCGGTGGTACGGCCCTGTTTGAGCAGTTCGTCCACCTTGGGATCGGAATAGGCCATAGTATTGTCGCTGGCGCCGGTGACAAAGTCCTTGTATACGCCGTCCGGGTCGAATTCGGCGGCGAACCCGGCCAAAAAGCCGTTGTATCCGGCATTCCAGTCGAATTTTGTGACCAGGGCGATCTTCATGTCCACCCCGGCCTTTTTCAACTGGCGGGCCAGAACGTTGGCGATGTCCACGCGTTCTTCCTCATAGTCGCGCACCTGGATGGTGAACGAGAACTTTTGGCCGTCGCGCTCGTAGATGCCGTCGTCGCCTTTTTTCCAGCCCAGCTTGTCCATTTCCCGCGCGAACGCGTCCAGGTCGTAAGAGTACATGTCCGCCGCCTGATTGCCGCCAAAGGCGTTCATCTGGATCGGGCTCCAGGCGGGAAAGCCCTGGCCGTTCAATACGCTGTCGACGATGGCGTCCTTATCCACGGCGTAGTTCAACACGCCGATGGAATCGGCGTTCTTTTTCCAGAAGTCGGTGTTGAAGTTCATGGACACCGAGCGATAATCCGCCGTCCGGAAGTCGATGTTGCGGAAATTGTCGTCGCCGCGAAAGGTGTCGGCATACTTGGCGTTGAGCCAGGCCAAATCCGCCTCGCCGGACCGGAGCATCAGGGCCTTGGTGCTTTCCACGGCCACGGTCTTGTAGACTATGCGTTTGATGCTCGGCACTTTGCCGTAATAGTCCGCGTTGCGTTCCAGCACGATCATGCCTCCGGCCGTGTCCCAGTCCACAAACTTGTAACGGCCGGTGCCCATCGGCTTTTGATTGGCCGGGGCGGTGTTGATGTCCCGGCCCGCAAACAGGTGCCTGGGCAGGATGCCGATGGTGAAGTTGTCCAGCATGGCGGCGTTGGGCTGCGACAGGGTGAAGACCACCGTACGGGCGTCGGGCGCGGCAATCGAGGTGATGTCCTGATAATTGCTGGTGATGGACGAGGCCAGATTTTTGTCTTTGGTCAGCGCGTCGTAGGTGAAAACCACGTCCTCGGCGGTGAACGGCTTGCCGTCGTGCCATGTTACGCCTTCGCGCAGAGTGAAGGTGTAGGTGTTGGTCGGACGATCAAAACTGCAGCTTTCGGCCAGATCCGGCACCGGGGCGCCCTTGGCGTCGTATTTCATGAGTCCGGAGAAAATGATGGTGGGCAGTTCCTGATGGTTGTTGAGCAGGGGATTGATGGTATCCTCGTTTTCCCCGGCATACACCAGGGTGTCGGACAGGTCGTCGGCGTGGGCGGACAGGCCGGGCAGACACAGAACCAGGGCCGACAGAACGGCGCGGAGGACCAGGCGGTGGATGTTTTTCACGAGTTTCTCCTTGGAAGGCGGACGGCTGAGGGTGAACGGCTCGGGACGGCTGTCAGAGTTGACTCGGAGCCTTGGTGTTGGCGGCGCGTAAATGGTGGCCGACAGCCGTGATGCTGAGCAGGGTGGCCACCAGAAAAACGCCGGGGATGACGATGACCCACCAGGAGTTGAGCAGCAGGGCGCGGTCGGCCAGGGCCAGCATGCTGCCCCAGGACAGTTCGTCCACCGGCAGGCCCAGGCCGAGGAAGCTCAGGGTCGATTCCATAGCCATGCTGGTGGCGATGCTGGAAACCACCACGAACATGATGGCCGATACAACATTGGGGATAAGATGGCGGCGGGCGATCCAGCCGAAGCTGCCTCCCATGCTGCGCGAGGCCAAAATATATTCGCTGTTGCGTATCTGCCGCACCTCGCCGCGTACGATGCGGGCCAGGGCGAACCAGCCGGTGACTCCGATCACCAGTGAAATGGTCAGAGGATTTTGGCGCCCCATGAGGGACAGGACGAGCATCAGGGCCAGCAGCGTCGGCACGCTCTGCATCAGCTCCACGGCCCGCATCAGGGCGCTGTCCGCGGGGCCGGAGGCCATGCCGGACAGGCAGCCGTATGCCACGCCGATGACGGTGATGACGGCGGCGCTGGTCAGGCCGATAAACAGGGATGCCCGGCCTCCATGCCAGATGATGGCGAAGATGTCCCGCCCCAGCGAGTCCGTGCCGAACCAGAATTCGCCGTTGGGGGGCTGATTCAGGCTGCCCAGGTGGAAATCCGCCGGATCGTGAGCCATGAACAGGGGGATAAGAATGCAGCCCAGCGCCACGGCGGCGAACACCAGCAGGGCCGCGACGGGTTTGCCGCGCATTCGTTCCCGTCGGCCGCCGGAGCGCGTTTGCGGGCGGTGCTTGCGGTATCCGGCCCCGACCGGAGTAAAATCGCTCATTCCCGGCCTCCCTCCGACGCTTTCATGCGGGGGTCGATGATTTCGTTTATGGCCTGGGCCGCCAGGCTGCTGAGCATGACCAGAGCCCCGGTGATCAGGACCATGAGCATAAGCAGATTGTAGTCGTGGTATTTGGCGCTGGACACCGACAACAACCCTATGCCCGGGTAATTGAAGACCGCTTCGGCCACATAGGTGCCGCTGAGCACGTGGGGAACGGAGACGGCCATGATCCCGACTATGGTGGGCAGCACGTTGCGCAGACAGTGGCCCGTCAGCACCCGTGTCCGGCCCAGGCCCTTGGCTCTGGCCAGCGAAACATAGTCGCGCCGCACCTCGTCCAGCAGTTTGTTGCGGATCATGTAGGCGTAGTACCACAGGTGGCCGGCCACCATGACGATCAGGGGCAGGATCAGATGACGCAGGCGATCGCCCCAATCGCCCGCCTTGCCTATGCCGTAGGCTCCGCTGCCGGGCAGCCATTTCAGATTGACGCTGAATATCAGCACCAGGAGCACCCCCAGCCAGAAGGCCGGGGTGTAAAAAGCGACCGTGCCCAGGCGGCGCAACAGGCGGTCGGGCCAGGCATCCTCGAAACGGGCGCAGATCAGGGCCACGCCCACGGCCAGAATAAACACCAGGGCGTAGGCCAGGCCGCCCAGAATCAGCGTATTGCCGATCAGCGGCGATACCACGTCCAGGACGGGGCGCTTGTATTTGAGGGAAATGCCGAAGTCGCCCCGGACGACATTGCCCAACCATGCGCCGTATTGGCGTCGGATGGGGCCGTCCAGACCCAGGCGGTGGCGGGCTGCCTCCAGTTCGGCGGGCGACATGGAGGCCATGGCGTCGCCGTAGAACGATTGCAGGGGATCGCCCGGCGTCAGGCGCGAAACGTAGAACACGACGACGGACAGCGCGAACAGCATGACCACGAAGAGCAGCGCCTTGCGGGCGAGTGAAGCGAGCAGGCGGCCGACGGCACTGCCGAAAGAGGGCTTTGCTGTGTCGGAACCGGACAAAACCGGGGTGTGGCGGTGCATGTTCATGGAGGACGGTCGTTTATTTTTTTTGGTGTTACTAATTTGAAAAACGTAACACCATGTCTAGCTGGAAGCGAAGAGGGTGTCAACGAGGGCGAGCGAGAATATCAGGCCGGAGCGTGATAAGCTTGTTTTTAAGGGCGGATCGGGCGTTCCGAAACGGCAGGGGAGACGCCTTGCGCGCGCAGATGCGGCGCGAAGCGTTGCGGTTGACGCCCCCGCCGGGTTGCCCTCGCGGGTATCCCCTGATAGAATTCAGGAACAAGCAAGAGATATCTGCGTCGGGCGCCAAACCGGCCGCCCGGCGAACACATCATCTGTAAGGGGTCTGCCCTATGCCCACCAAAGAAGCGACATCCCTGTGCAAAACCGTTTTGCGCAACGGATACGACGCCTACATCGTCAACGCGCCGTTGCAAACGGCGCTGCATGAAAAACTCGGCATCAACGAACTGGACATCGCCTGCGAACCCGATTTTGAAACCCTGAGCAAGTTGTTCCCCAATCTGGAGCGCGGGGTCGAAGAAGAGGTCATCGCCACCTGGAAAAGCGAAGAGACGGGCATCCTGTACCGCTTCTATCCCACCGACGTCAGCGATTCGTCCCATCCCGAGCTGACTCTGACCCGGGTTACCCCGCATATTCTCGAAGTGCTGCATCACGCGGCGCCGGATCAGTACGCGGCGGTGATGCGTGTGGCCGAATTCATCAATTCGGACAAAGTCATCGAAGACGTGGCCTGCGGCACCATACGCCTGGGGGGCATTCCCGAACTGACTTTACGCCGCAATTACCTGCTTGGCATTCGCGCTCTGCGCATGGCGGCCAACTACGACCTGCCCGTGGAGTCCGGCACTTGGGTGGCCATCGTCCAGGCCGCGAGCCGCATCGCGGACTATGTGCCTCCGCACGAATTCGTGGCCGAATGGCGCCGGGTGGCGGCGGAGAATATGTGGCGATTCATCCAACTGCTGGCCGACGCCTCCATTCTTCATCGGCTGATCCCCGAAGTGGCCGCCCTGGCCAGCCTGAGCCAGAACAAGGGCAAGAATGTCGACGACGAACAAAGCGTGTTCCAGCATACTATAGACTGCATGCGCTATTATCCTGAAGAGCGCCTGCACCACGACTGGATAGGCGTGGTGGCCGTGTTCTTCCATGATGTCGGCAAGTTGTACACGGCCCAGCGCGTCGGAGCCCGCTGGACCTTCTATCAGCAGCACCGGGTGGGGGCCAAGGTAACCCGCAAAATTTTGCGCCGCCTGCATTTCAATCCCGAAGACATCGACACCATCTGCGGCGTGGTGCGCAATCAGTTGCGCTTCCAGTCCATGATGACCGACCGAGGCATACGGCGTTTTCTCGAACTGCCGGACACCGATCGCCTTATCGAGCTGGCGCGGGCCAACATCAAGGCCCAGCAGGACGGCAACTACACCAATTTCAACCACAATCTCAAATATCTGGAACGGGGCGAAACGCCGCTGGAAATGCTGGAACCTCTGCTTAACGGCAACGAGATTATGGAGTATACGGGCCTGCCGCAGGGGCCGGAAGTGGGCGTGCTGCGCTCGGCCCTGCTCGACGCTCAGATTCGTGGAGAAGTGACGGATACGAGCGCTGCCGTGGCCTTTGTGCGGGCATACGTATCCAAGATGAAACAAATTGACTGACAGGAGAAACGACGTCCGTGATCGCCGACCCCCGTCGGCGGCCTGAAAAACGCGGGCAGGCGCAGCTTGGCTTTGCCGCCGACCAAGCGTTTTTATGCCGTTCCGCCCGGAGGCCCTGCCGCCGTCGGCGGCAGCGAGGAACAGCGCCGTTTCTGAAATCGGAACTTCATTCGAAAAAACGCCTCCCGGGCTTGGCTTGGGAGGCGTTTTTCGTATGTTGTCGTTTCAGCTTTGCGAAAAACGGGCCACAATAGCCCGGATGATGGCCGCGTCCGCCGGGCAGAAGGCATAGTTCGGCAACTCTTCGGCGCGTACCCAGCGCAGGTCCGCGTGTTCCAGTTGCTGCGGGTCGCCTTGAGCAATAACGGCCTGAAACAGGGTCAGGTGAACCGTAATGTCCGGGTAGGCGTGGGTTGTCTCCATGAACGCCTCGCCCACTTGAAGCGTGACGGCGAGTTCTTCCCGGCATTCACGGATCAGGGCCTGGGTCGGGTTTTCTCCCGCTTCCACCTTGCCGCCCGCGAATTCCCAGAGCAGGCCGCGCGCCTTGTGCGCCGGGCGTTGACAAATCAGAAAGTCGTCGCCTCTGCGGATCAGGGCCGCTACCACTTCGATCGCGTTTGTCGTTTGTTTTGGGCTCATATCGTCTCAGACGGGGTCCGTGTTTTTCGGGAGGGCGAGGGGCCTTGGTCGGATGGCGCGGGGACTTTCCGGCGCTGCCGGGAATGCCGCCCCGGCGGGGATTACTTTCGGTCGCGGGCCGCCCGCGCCGCCGCTACGAAGTTAGGAGCCCAGTGGGGTACGGCGGGCGCGAACAAATGGGTATACGCGGCAAAGGTATTGCGCACGTACAGGCCGTCGCGGCCTTCGGTTCTCCCGCCGGAGACGGCCGGAACGCGGCCCATGCCCACCCCGGGATTCAGACGAAGGGCGAAGTTCGGTGTGGAGTCTGACGGCATTTCACAGCGGGAGTAGTGGAATTCATGGCCGCGCCATACGCTGCCCAGCGGATGGAAGGGATTGGATTCCGTCGTGACGGCTTCCACATAGCCCAGTCCCTGGGGACGTGGAAAAAAGCGGGTTCTGACGGGCAGCAGGCCCGTCATGGGCACTTCGCCCGATTCGTCGGAAACCAGAGCCCGGCACAGGATCATGAATCCTCCGCATTCGGCGTACACCGGGCATCCGGCTTCGGACAGGGCGCGGATATCGGCCAGATGAGACGAAGCGGCAATGGCCTCGGCGAACAGTTCGGGAAAGCCGCCGCCCAGGTACAGACCGTCCAGGTCGGGCCAGGGGGCCGGGTCGAGAATGCTCAGTTCCGCAAGCTCGGCTCCCGCTTCAACCAGGGCCTCGAAGTTTTCCTCGTAGTAGAACCACAGGGCGTCGTCGCGCACGAAACCGATACGGGGACGGGCCGTGCCGTCGGCGGGCTCGGCAACGAGCGGGCCGGGCGCGGCGGCGGGGAGTTCGGGAGCGCTTCGGGCCAGAGTCAGCAGCGCGTCCAGGTTCACGTGTTCTTCCGTATAGTCGGCCAGGTTCTCCAGCACCTCTTCCTGCTCGAGGGCGGCCCCGCGCAGAGTCAGGCCCATGTGGCGTTCCGGCAGCGGGTTGTCCCGCAGGCGCGGCAGTTCGCCGTATACCGGCACGTCGGTATAGGTTTCGATGGCCTGACGCACCTGGGCGGCATGACGGGAGGAGCCCACGTTATTGATCACCACTCCGGCCACGTTCAGGTCCGGCTCGAATGCGGACACGCCCGCTACCAGGGCGGCGGCGGTGCGGGTCATCTTGGCGCAGTTAAGGGTCAACAGCACGGGCGAGGTCAGAGCCAGGGCCACCCGGGCGGTGGAACACGAGCCCGTTATGTCCCGGCCGTCGTACAAGCCTCGATTGCCCTCGATAAGCGCCAGATCGGACGGCGTGCCGCGTCGGCAGGCTCGCATGAACTGCGAGCGCATGGCCTCCGGGGGCAGAAAATAGGGGTCGAGATTGGCGACCGGACGCCGGGCCGCCAGAGCCAGCCAGGCCGCGTCGATATAGTCGGGACCTTTTTTGCCGGGCTGTACCGTCAGGTTCCGGCGAGTCCAGGCGCGCGTCAGCCCCAGCGACAGCAAGGTTTTACCACTGCCGCCGGATAAGCCGGATATGAGCAGGCGGGGAATATGCATGAACAGAAAATCCTTGCCCCATGTCGTCAAACAAGCTTCGCTGTTGCCCTAGCCCCGGTACAAAACTTTGAGCTACCCACCGCAGGATTGTGGTTGCGCGAGTCCTGTCCGTCCTTTTTTATTATTACTTACCTTCAATACATGGAAATATTATAGATGAATTTGTATACCCAAATGAATTTGTATTGTTGTCTACTGATTTGGCAGAGCGTGAAACATTTGTCGGCGGGTGTCACGAAAAAGCATCGTGCCACTCGCCGACAAAAGAAGCGCTCGGGGGGAAACAGGTGCTCCTGTTTTCCCCCGAGGGTAGCGTTTACTTGCCTTCTTCGGTCTTGGACTGCTTGCCCGAGCCCTTGAGGCCGTACATGGTGGTGGAGCCGGAGGACCAGTATTCCACCTTGTCTTCTTCCACCAACGCGGTCAGAACGGCCTTGACCTTGCGGGGGCTGGCGTCGGGGAAGAGTTCCAGGAAGTTGTTGAAGTAGAACTTCGTCTTCGAACCGGCCTTGTCGGTCAGGAACTTGACGATAGTGTCCTTGTCTTCCTGGGTGACGCCGCCGGTGGCCTGAGCGGCGTGGGCTTCGTGACCGGCGTAGGCGTTTTCGGCCAGTTCGGAGAACTTGAACTGGGTGGTCTGACGCCAGGTGTAGTAGGCCGGATCGCGGAAGTCGTCGATCAGGTGATGGGTGAACTCAAGGTCGGTCAGTTCGAAGAACTTTTCCCAGCCGATGCGTTCGGCCCATTCGCCCAGTCGTTCGTACTTGTTGGCGTTCTTGGAGTACACATCGATGATGTGCTTGATGGTACGGGTCAGCGTGGGCCAGCGGGGCGGTTCGTTGGGAATGTAGGAAACGACCACCTTGGAGAACTTCGGCTGGCTGATCCGGTTGGAGATCTTGCCGCCGACCATGATCACGCAGCCGTCGCCGCCCTGGCCGTCCGCGATGGGCAGGGCCGGGCACATGGTGTAGCAGTTGCCGCAGTACATGCAGCGTTCGCTCTTGATGGCCACGCTGTTGATCTTCTTGCCGTCCACTTCTTCCTTGGTGGGGCGCACCGCGCCCACGGGGCAGGCGGCCACGGCCAGAGGAATTTCACACAGCTGGTCGACCCATTCCTGGTCGATCATCGGGGGCTTGCGGTGGATGCCCACAATGCCGATGTCGGAAGCATGCACGGCGCCGCACATGTTGAGGCAGCACGCCAGAGAGATACGCACCGGGGCGGGCAGCTTCATGTCGCAGAAGTCGTCGTACACGGCGTCCATCACGGCTTTGACCGGACCGGAGGCGTCCGTGGCCGGAGTATGGCAGTGCACCCAACCCTGAGTGTGCACGATGTTGCTGATACCGGCGCCCGTGCCGCCGATGGGGAACTTGTTGGAACCGGCATCGAACTTGCGGGAGGCCAGGTCTTCCTTCAGGGCCTTGAGGGTGGCCTCGTCGGTGACCATGAACTCGATGTTGTTGCGGGTGGTGAAGCGTACATGCCCGTCACAGTACTTGTCCGCGATTTCGCAGATTTCGCGGATGTGGCTGGTGGAAATCAGACGAGCCGCGCCGCAACGCACGGTGAACACCTTGTCGCCGCTTTCGGCCACGTGGACCAGCACGCCGGGTTCAAGAATTTCGTGGTACAGCCACTTGCCGAAGTTCTTGGCGATGACCGGCGGGAAGAAGGAGTCGTATTTGCGGGGGCCAATATCGGAGATACGGCCTTCCATGGGTTTTGCGGGATTGTATCCGGTAGAAATGAAAGCCATTTGCGCTCTCCTTCTGAATTAGCGTTGATGTCTCTGGCGGAAGGCCTTGATGTCGCGGGACCAACCGCCGGGCACTTCCTCTTCCTTGAAGAGGATGTAGGGGTTGGCGCGGGGGGTGCTGACATGCTGAGGAATGGCCGGAATTTCGGTCACTTCAAGCAGCTTCTGGAAGGAGAGGCGCTTGATGGTTTCGCCCACGCGTTCGCGGTTTTTGCCTTCTTCCATCCACCAGTCCCAGATTTTTTCGATGACGGCCTTGATTTCGTCGAAGGGCTCTTCGGCGGGAATGAAGGGCACAAGCAGCGAACCCATCTGCGCGCCGTCCAGGATGGGGGCCTTGGCGCCCACCAGGATGGAAGCGCCGCGCTCGTCGCCGATGTGCAGGGCGCGGGGCATGGTGTTGATGCAGTGCATGCAGCGCACGCATTCCTTGGTGTCGATGGACAGTTTGGAACCGTCCCACTTCATGCAGTGGGAAGGACAGAGATCGATGACTTCCTTCTGGATGTCGAACTTGCCCCAGTCGCGGCCGGAGTGGGCGCCCGCGTTGGGCTTGAAGTTGCCGGCCACGTATTCCTTGACGGCGGACTGGTCGATCTTGATGTCGTCCTTCCAGGTGCCGACCACGGCGAAGTCGGAACGGGCCATGGCGGCCACGCAGCCGTTGGGGCAGCCGTCGAATTTGAATTTGAACTTGTACGGGAAGGCCGGACGGTGCAGTTCGTCCTGGTAATCCTGGGTCAGCTGATAGCAGGCAAGCTGCGTGTTGTAGCAGGCGTATTCGCAACGGGACTGGCCGAGGCAGGCCGCCGGGGTGCGCAGGTTGGAGCCGGAACCGCCGAGGTCGGTCTCCATTTCGTGGGTGAGCTGCCAGAAGATTTCTTCGAGCTGGGGGGTCTGGGTGCCGAGCAGCACGATGTCGCCGGTGGAGCCGTGCAGGTTGGTCAGGCCCGAACCGCGCAGATCCCAGATGTCGCACAACTGGCGGAGGTATTCGGTGCTGTAGTACTTGCCCGAGGGCTGGTTGACGCGCACGGTGTGGAAGTGGGCCACGCCGGGGAATTTTTCGGGCTGGTCGCAGTAGCGGCCGATGACGCCGCCGCCGTAACCGAACACGCCCACGATGCCGCCGTGCTTCCAGTGGGTTTCGCCTTCTTCATAGGAAAGTTCGAGCACGCCGAGCAAATCTTCGGGAGCATCCACGGGAATCTGGTAGTCCAGACCTTTCGGGTTTTTGGCCCGGACGGCTGCCTCCTGCTTGATGTCGGACACAAAGCTGGGCCAAGGCCCGGATTCGAGCTGGTCCAGCAGGGGGGTTGCATGTTTCGCCATTGCCTTACCTCCACATGGGTTATTGGGTCCGTCGCGTCCGCCCGGCAAAGCCGATACAAGGGCAGAAAACCGCTTTGGGGAGCGCGACCCCTGGTACACGACAGAAATCGTACATAAACCGTCCTTTCTCCCGCGGGAAGCCCCGGAACGAAGGCGCAATCGTTCAATGTACGACGACCCCTATAGCCTACTTTTCGGTTAAGCACAACAGCCTTCCGCGTCCCAAACCGGTTTCGATTGTCTGTTGTTTCAAAGGGTAAACGGCTTCGCACGGCGTCGCTTTTTTCCCGCTCCGTTTTTCGGGCAGCCCGTTTCGGCAAAAGTCCGGCGCGGGAAGGATGATGTGCATAGCGAAAAAAGATCGCGACGGGCTTCCGGAGTGATGACAAAACCAAATTTCATGAGGGGGTATCATCACGCTGTGGTTAGACGCGTCTAAATATTAATCCAAATAATACAAGCTGATTGTCGTAAACGTTGTTGAGGGTCGCTCCGGCGGTGCAGGCGCGCTTCGCTGCTTTTGGATTCATGGGGGTCGCCCGCGGTTTCGGGCGTTGCTGCCGCGACGCCGCCGGGGCGGACGCATAAGAGGCGTCAGCCCCGTCAAGGGCATAACTCCCTCTTTTGTTTTCCTACAAAAAAGTATATTGTATTTTTTTGTGGAAAAAACCGCGTAGTTGCCGTCATGCCGTTGGGGCGCCGACGCGTCGGCGTCCGGCTCCAAAACGGCGCGGCCGCCGTTTCCCCGAGGGCGGTTTTTTCACGGGCATTTTTACGGCGGGGCGGTTTGCCCGGCCCGCTCGCCGGACATGGGGTCCGGCCATAAGGATCGGTCCATGGCGCTTTTGCACAAGAACAGTCCGCTGCGTGGTCTGTATTTGGAGGAGAGGGAAGAACCTCAGCTTTACCGCGAGGTTTATCCTTACACCAAGGTCGGCCGTATCGAATTCGACGATACCATCATCACTCCCCGTCCGGCCGAGCCGTGCTTCATCACCGATACCACTTTCCGCGACGGCCAGCAGGCCCGCCCTCCCTATACGGTCAAGCAGATCGCGCGTATCTACGACCTGCTGCACAAGCTGGGCGGCAAGAACGGTTTGATTCAGGCCACCGAATTTTTCATGTATTCGCCCAAGGACCGGCGGGCCGTCGAAACCTGCCGCGCCCGCGGCTATCGCTTCCCGCGCATCACGGGTTGGATACGGGCCAACGCCGACGATCTGGCCATTGCCCGGGATATGGATTTTGACGAAGTGGGCATGCTGACCAGCGTGTCCGACTACCACATCTACCTCAAGCTGGGCAAAACCCGGCAGCAGGCTATGGACGGCTATCTGAAGCTGGTGGAGCAGGCCCTGGAATGGGGCATCGTGCCCCGCTGCCACTTTGAGGACGTGACCCGGGCCGATATTTTCGGGTTCTGCCTGCCCTTCGCTTCCAGGTTGATGGAACTGGCCCGGCAGGCGTCCATGCCGGTCAAAATTCGTTTGTGCGACACTATGGGCTTTGGCGTGCCTTACCAGGGCGCGGCTCTGCCGCGTTCGGTGCAGCGCATCGTGCGCGCCTTCACCGATGAGGCGGGGGTACCCGGTCAGTGGCTGGAATGGCACGGGCACAACGACTTCCATAAAGTGCTGGTCAACGGCGTCACGGCCTGGCTGTACGGCTGCTCGGCCGTCAACGGAGCCCTGCTCGGCTTCGGCGAGCGTACGGGCAACACGCCGGTGGAGGCTCTGGTTCTGGAATATATTTCTCTGACCGGCGACGACGAGGCGGCGGATACCACGGTCATTTCGGAAATCGCGGACTATTTCGAAAAAGAGCTGGAATACGTCATTCCGCCCAACTATCCTTTTGTGGGGCGCGACTTCAACGCCACCAGCGCGGGCGTGCATGTGGACGGACTGGCCAAAAATGAGGAAATTTACAATATTTTCGATACGTCCGCCATTCTGGGGCGTGACGTGCCGATCATCATCACCGACAAGTCCGGCCGGGCGGGCGTGGCTTACTGGATCAACCATAATTTCCGCCTGTCGGCCGAGCAGGCCGTGTCCAAGAAGCATCCGGCCGTGGGGCACATATACGCGGCCATCATGAAGGCATACGAAGAAGGCCGCAATACCTCCTTCTCCAACAAGGAGATGACCGACCTGGTCCGGCGCTATATGCCGCAACTTTTTGTGTCCGAACTGCAGCACATCAAGCGGCTGGCGGGCCGCCTGGCCGCCCACCTCATCGAGCGTCTGGCGGCGCGCTGCACCGTTGCCCCGGACGACACGGACAGTCTGGACCTGATGAAGAAGTTTGTGGATCACTATCCCTTCATTCAGTATCTGACTTTGACCGACGCGGCGGGACATCTGGTCCAGGCCGTGATCACCGACCCCGCCTACAAGGAACGTTACGGCAGCCTGCCCGAACGCGGTTACGACTATTCGGGCCGCGAATGGTTCAAGGTGCCCATGAGCAACGGCGAGCTGCATATAACCGACGTCTACCAGTCCCAGTACACCGGCAAACTCATTCTGTCGGTGTCCAAGGCCGTGACCGACGCCCGCGACGAAATCGTGGGCGTGCTGTGCGGCGATATCCAGTTGGAGGAAATCCTCCAGCGGGCCACGGCCCTGGAAGAAGAGGAAAAAGACGAAAATCGGGCCGAGGAGCGCGAAGAGGACTAGCGCCGGGGCCCCCGAGAGCATGTTGCTTTTGAAATGGGCCCATTTCAAAAGCAACATGCT
>ERZ894232.135-NODE-135-length-102680-cov-9.499177_pt1 | contig 102680 bp, 84 predicted proteins | sample MGYA00380296_ERZ894232 | MGnify/ENA primary metagenome ERZ894232 (study PRJEB32331, sample SAMN06328433) | human gut metagenome | biome: human gut microbiome; feature: stool | host: Homo sapiens | collected 2014-08-14 ...
AAATCCGCTGGGTTAAAATATCACTAATCATTTAATCAAAGAATATGAAAAAGTCTGTCTGGGATAAAATTCTCAAAATAGTGATTGCGGTAGCTTCGGCTATAGTAGGAGCATTGAGTACCAATGCTATGAATGTATAGAGAAAAAGCGTGCCGATGATGATTCATCGGCACGTTTCTTTTTGCCTATATATAATAAAATCACTCTAATTCTATTAAAGATGCCACTTTATCAATAAAGTGTTTAGTCGGTTCCATCATTGAATCTACATCTTCCCTTGAAAAATCAAATAAATCATTATAATCTCCTTTTGAGCGCCAATTCAGCAACTTTGCATATACTCGGAATTCATCAATTGAGACAATACCCGGACGTACTATCTGTTCTGAAAATTGTCCTATAACACCAGAATGTGACTTTACAGAAGAGCTTTTTCTAATCTATAACGAACATAAGCCATCATATTCTCATCAGATTCATTCATAACAATACTGCTTCCGATTGAACATTCTGATAAAATGGAGTAATAGAATGACGCGAATGCCAATCCTTCATACCATAAGCAAACAATTGAATTGCTTGCCCTGTCTTAACAATCACATCACAAATATGATCCATAAATTGCTCTTCTTCCTTAAAAGTCAATTTCTCTTTCGGAGAAAGAACCAATACATCCCAATCTGAATCATCGTGCGCTTCGCCACGTGCACGAGAACCGTACAACCACACCTGCGCCGCAGCATCGACCTCATGTACATTCTGCTTTATCAATTCTAACATCGTTTGATAGTCGACTTTCATAATACCTCCTCTTTTCCACAAAAATAGTATTTTTATAACAGAAGACCAAATAAAGCCTATAAAAACACATTTGTGCAAACAAAACGTGCCGGAGATTAAATTGTCCGGCACGCTTCTTTTTTATTGAAATATCATTTATTGATGTTGTTCTCTCAGCAAATCATTCACCGTCTTTACCGGATTGAACGTACTCAGAGAAACTTCTACAAACACCGTATTCCAATCGCTCATGGCACCGTTCCACAGACCGGGAAGTTCAAGTGCTTTAAGATCCTTGCCATTCTTTGATTTATAAGAGATGAAACCAGTAGCCTTATCTACGAAATTAACAAGATCAAACTTATGGCCCTTATAATCGCGCACAGCACAAACCAAATCTACAGGATTAAAGTGCGTACCCTTTTCGAACATCTCTTTTTTCTCCGGATCGTCCATATCAATTTGAGAACTTTCAAGAATTTGCAGAGAAATAGTACCGTCACTATTATATGCCAGGAACGGACCGCCACCCGGCTCGCCTACATTTTTCACCATACCGCATACACGCATCGGACGATTCAGTTTCTCTTTCAGATAAAGTACGAGTTCAGCATCTTCCAGATTCTTGGTCTCAGGATTTTTACAGAACAATTTCTTTTGCAGGAATTGCAGAATTTCAAGCACTTGTTCGTGAGTATATCTGCCGCTATCCAAAAGTTCCAAATAAGCAAATGCTTTTTGTTGCAGCGCCACTAATACTCCGGCAATCAACTTCTTATACAACACGGTGTCACCTTTCAGTTTATCAGGCACTACATTGTCGATATTCTTGATAAAGATAATATCTGCATCAAGATCATTCAGATTCTCGATCAGCGCACCATGACCACCCGGACGGAACAACAACTTGCCGTTATCACGGAAAGGCTGATTATTCATATCGGCAGCAATAGTGTCCGTACAGGGCTTCTGTTCAGAAAAAGTTACATTGTAATCTACACCGTATTTCTTGGCGTAGACAGCTGCTTTGTCTGCCACCAGATTTTCGAACAAGCGGCGATGTTCAGGAGAAACGGTAAAATGCACATTGACTTTTCCATTCTTGTTAGCAGCATAGAGAGCACCTTCCACAAGATGTTCTTCCAATGGAGTACGGCTTCCATCTTCATATCTGTGGAACTTCAGCAAACCTTTCGGAAGCGCACCATAATTCAGTCCTGCCGCCTCAAGCAATGCAGCCACTACAGCTTTATAATCACCCTCAGCCATCAATGTGGGAATGTTCTTCTCGAATGCTTTCTCACAGGCGGCATTCAAGTCATTATAGAAAGCAAACTTTTCAATCTGCTCAAAGAATGTTTTTTCGAATTTAGTTTCGGGCACATCATAATCAGCCCCAAGAAATTCGAATAAATTCTTGAACATACGGCTTGCCGCACCTGAAGCAGGAACAAACTTCACTACTACTTTATCTGTCCGCGTATATGCATCCCATGCATCGAGATAGAGCTTCTGCTCTTCTGCTGCAGGTGCCAGAATACCTTTTTCCAATGAAGCGGCAGCAGCCAGCTTTAAGTACGGGAAACCTTTCTCAAAACAGGTCAGCTGTTCAGCTATCTGCTCTTCTGAAATACCTTTTTGCCTAAGCAACTCTTTGTCTTGCGGTGTTATCATACTATCTATTTTTTATTAATTGATTGCCAAAAATACAAAAAAAGCACAAGCCTTATAATAGAAAGGAAGAAAAAAACTACCTTTGGGCAACAAAAATGGACAATTATGGAAAGAGATGAATTTTTCACTACTGAAGAGAAGGAATTGCTCTTCTCTCTCTACAGAAAATTATTGCAGTTGACCGGTGAGACATTACAGAAAGGTGACTGTAGAAAACTGAAAACACATCTTATCAACTCTATAAAGGATAACCGCGTTCAGCGTGACACCTTCGGACTGAATCCACTGGTTAAAGATATGCAGACTGCCGTTATCGTGGCCGAAGAAATCGGAATGAAACGGGCGTCTATTCTGGGCATCATGCTGCACGAAAGCGTGAGAAACGGAGCTTGTACCCCCGAAGAAGTGCAAGCCGCTTTCGGTGAAGACGTGGCAGGCATCATCCGCGGGCTCATCCGTGTCAATGAGCTTTACTCCAAAAGCCCGACTATCGAATCGGAAAACTTCCGCAACCTGTTGCTTTCTTTTGCGGAAGATATGCGTGTGATCCTGATAATGATTGCCGACCGTGTGAACATCATGCGGCAAATCAAAGACAGTAAAAATGACGAAGCCCGTCGGCAAGTGGCAAATGAAGCGGCCTACCTGTACGCTCCCCTCGCCCACAAACTGGGTTTATATAAGCTGAAATCGGAACTGGAAGACCTTTCGCTGAAATATACGGAGAAAGAGGTTTACTATCATATCAAGGATAAGCTGAACGAGACAAAAGCGTCCCGTGACAAATATATTGCCGCCTTCATCGCTCCGATGCAGAAGAAACTGGAAGAAGCCGGATTGCATTTCCACATCAAAGGGCGTACAAAATCTATTCACTCCATCTATCAGAAGATGAAGAAGCAGAAATGTCCGTTCGAAGGGGTATATGACTTGTTTGCCATCCGCATTATCCTGGATTCGCCTGTAGATAAAGAAAAGCAGGAGTGCTGGCAAGCATATTCCATTGTAACAGATATGTACCAACCTAACCCGAAGCGCTTGCGTGACTGGCTATCTGTACCCAAAAGTAACGGTTACGAGTCATTACACATTACTGTAATGGGTCCCGAAAGCAAATGGGTGGAAGTACAGATACGTACCGAACGTATGGACGATATCGCCGAACGGGGGCTCGCTGCTCACTGGCGTTACAAAGGTGTAAAGGGAGAAACAGGATTGGATGAATGGCTGACTACTGTCCGTGAAGCATTAGAAAACTCGGATAGTAACGGGTTGGAAGCTATGGACCAGTTCAAACTGGATTTATACGAGGATGAGGTTTTCGTATTCACTCCGAAAGGCGATCTGTTTAAGTTAGGTAAGGGAGCCACAGTACTGGATTTTGCTTTCCACATCCATAGCAAATTAGGATGTAAATGTATCGGTGCGAAAGTAAACGGCAAGAATGCCCAATTGCGGCAAGTGCTGAATAGTGGTGATCAAGTGGAAATTATGACCTCGAACACACAGACACCCAAACAGGATTGGCTGAATATTGTAACCAGTTCCAAGGCACGTACCAAGATACGCCAGGCATTGAAGGAGATGGTTGCCCGCCAGCATGCTTTTGCTAAAGAAACGATAGAGCGTAAATTCAAGAACCGGAAAATAGAATATGATGAAGCCGTAATGATGCGCCTGATCAAACGTCTCGGCTTCAAGACAGTGACAGACTTTTATCAAAGCATCGCAGATGAAACACTGGATGTGAATGAAATCATCGATAAATATCTGGAACAACAGAGGAGGGAAAGTGATACGCATGACGACATCACATATCGCAGTGCCGAGGGATATAATCTGCAACAGACACAGAACGATGAAATCACCCGTTCGAAAGAGGATGTACTGGTAATTGATCAGGATCTGAAAGGACTGGACTTCAAGCTGGCACGCTGCTGTAGTCCGATTTATGGAGATGATGTTTTCGGTTTTGTTAGTGTGACCGGCGGCATCAAGATACATCGTAGTGACTGCCCTAACGCCACACAGTTACGTGAACGATTCGGATACCGGATCGTAAAAGCACGCTGGGCCGGTAAATCGCAAGGTACGCAGTATCCGATTACGCTGCGCGTTGTGGGACATGACGATATAGGCATTGTTACAAATATAACTTCGATCATATCCAAAGAAAATGATATCTCATTGCGCTCTATCGGTATTGACTCCCATGATGGTTTATTCTCCGGAACGATGACGATTATGGTAGGTGATACAGGACGACTGGAGACACTGCTCAAAAAGCTGAGGACGGTGAAGGGAGTGAAACAAGTTTCAAGAAGCTAATTAGCTACGAGTGACAGGGACAGGCTACGAGTGACAAGAGTTTACCCCAGACTGAAGACCCATCTACCCGCAGACTAACGTTTAGTCTACCCTAGACTAGACGTTAGTCTAATAGTCAACAGATACTAACAAAAAGAGGCAAAGTGAAATATAGTTTAAAAAAACAGATCCGCAGTTTCGGATATGCCTGGAAAGGTATCCGGCAATGTGTAGGGAAAGAACAGAACTTAAGTTTTCATCTCATTACTACAGCAGTGGTGATAGCTGCCGGTTTTTTCTTTGGCATAACACGTACGGAATGGATAGTCATTATCTTATGTATTGGCGTGGTAATAGCCGCAGAATTGTTTAATACAGCCATTGAGAAATTGGTGGATCTGGTTTCTCCCGAGCGTCACCCCATTGCAGGGCAGGTAAAAGACATTGCCGCCGGAGCAGTGCTGGTGTGCGCTGTTGCGGCGGCAATTATCGGGATTATTATTTTTCTCCCGTATTTAAGTTAAGAGGGAGGGGAAAGGAGTTAGGATGAATCCGATAGATTGGCGGATTTACAAATTTCATCTTACTTTTTTCCTCTTATAATAAGGATACGTCAGCAAAAAGAAAAAAGCCAAAGCTACCAGAATTCCAATACCGATTACCTTATAAATCAACTGAAAATCAGTATATAGATAAACATCTGCAATACCGGTCCCATCTGCAAATTCAGAATACATTTCTCCATGATCCGATAGAAAACAACAAACTGCAAGACCAATCAGAATACCGGTTTCCATGGCCAAATGGCAAGTTGTATTCGCTGTTCCCCGTTGACAATGTTGCGAGAGCTTAACAAATATCTTCGTAAAAGGTATCGTAAGCACTACCAGAACAACGAGAAAAAACAGTGCAGCATAATCCCCTTGTTTGATTAACAATAATGCAATCCCGGGAATAAAAGCAATCAGTACCAAATTGAGGGCGGGAAGCCAACCCCGCAACAACAAGAAACGGTCAAGATTGCAATACCCCACTCCTATCGGTGCACGGAAAGCTACATATACCCGCAATGCAAATAGAATACTGAATATACTGCATAATATAGAAAAATATGCCGTCATACTAAAACCTTTGAACTGGAACATCCATATTCCCGCTGCCACTCCTACCAGCATACCCAAGCGGGCTGCCAGTGCAAAGCCCAGATTTCCGGCACTACGGCGCGAAGCAGTAGTGATATCGATGGCCACCGTAATGCCTGCCGTCGCAGCCAATCCGAATGCTCCACCCTGCACAGCAGCAAGCATCAGCAACCTCGGAAAAGTATCGACAAAGATATAGCCTAAAGTCGTTCCCAAAATCACAAATATGGAATAGACAAGTACACGTTTCCGTTTATACTCATCTCCCAGATATGCATGGAACGGCCCCACCAGGAACATCGCCGCTGCAAATACCAGAAACATGCTGCCAGCCTGCCCTGTGGAAATGCCCAATCGGGACATCATCACCGAGGGAAGCACCGGGAAAAGCATGTAGATGGATGCAAAAAGCAGGAAATTGGCAAAGCATATCCTCATAAAGCCCAGTGACCAAAGATTATCAGTATTGCTCTTTCTCATTCGGGAAATCTAAGTTCTTGACATCAGATACATAACGGCTGATAGCATCAGTCATCACAGTATGTAGATCGGCATAACGACGCAGGAAACGAGGACGGAAACCATTGTTCATTCCCAGCATATCCTGAATCACCAACACCTGGCCATCTACTCCACCACCAGCACCGATACCGATAATAGGAATGGTCAGTTCACTTGCCACACGTTCGGCTAAAGCGGCAGGAATTTTCTCCAGTACAATGGCAAAACAACCGGCTTCTTCCAGCATGTGAGCGTCACTGATCAGTTTTTCAGCTTCCGTATCATCTTTCGCACGAACCGTATAAGTACCGTATTTATTGATAGATTGCGGCATCAGTCCGAGATGTCCCATAATAGGAATACCGGCACTGAGGATACGTTTCACCGTACCTATAATTTCTTCACCACCCTCCAGTTTCAGAGCGTCTGCATGACTCTCTTTCATAATACGGATAGCCGAAGCAAGACCTTCCATCTCATTACCTTGGTAAGATCCAAAAGGCATATCTACTACCACCATAGCACGTTTCACACCACGAACTACGGATTTTGCATGATATATCATCTGGTCGAGGGTAATCGGAAGCGTAGTCACATTACCTGCCATCACATTACTGGCAGAATCGCCTACCAGGATTACATCCATGCCTGCACCGTCTACAATCTGTGCCATAGTATAGTCATAAGACGTCAACATAGATATCTTTTCGCCTCTCTGCTTCATCTCTACAAGGCGATGAGTAGTCACTTTTCGAGTGTCATCTGAAATATAACCAGCCATAATTTTAATTATTTAGTTATTGATTGCTTTTTCACCACAGATTACACAGATTGGCACAGAGCAATATCATCCTCAGCATATTATCTGTGTAAATCAGTGTAATCTGTGGTGAAATCGCCGCAAAGGTAATGCTTTTTCCCTTTACTTATGCAATTCTGTTAATTTATCGTAAGTGAACCCTTGGAAATCATCTAAAACATAATGACACAACGGAACTATTTCTTCGCGTGAATTGGTAGTGGCCAAACCTATTACTGTAGCTCCGGAAGCCATACCCGCTTTCAGTCCGTTGAAAGAGTCTTCGAAAACATAAGTTGTTTCCGGTGTGGTGCCAAATACTTTCATGCCAAGCAAGAAGCAATCCGGTGCAGGTTTGGAAGCTGTGAACATTTCAGCCGTAAGAATACGGTCGAACATAGTTTTGATTTCGGGTTTGGCACGATATACAGCTTCCATCTTTTTATCATTGGAACTGGTGACCACAGCCATCTTTACACCATTGCGACGGAGATCGGCAATAAAAGATTCTACACCGGGAATAAATTCGAATGTCATTTCCTGCTCAAAGCGGTCGAGGCCGGCGGTAATTTCTTCCTGTTCTTTAATCATACCGGGAAAGAAGGTGTTATAGATATACACCAAAGTTTGTCCCTTTACGCGGCTTTCAAGGTCTTCCATACCCAAGTAATCTACTCCCATTTTGTGCCAGAAGATGCTATACTGCGTCTCTGTGTCGACAACGACACCGTCGAAGTCGAAAAGAACGGCGATGTTTTTTGTTTCAGTCATATAAACTTCCTTTTACCTTATAATGTTAATACCTTATCAATTACGATACAAAGGTCTGAATAATCCTTGAACAGAGCAAATAAATGAGTAACTTTGCTGCAAATACAGATACGCGGACGGCACGGACCAGAGCGGACGAACGCGGATTCATTACTTTCTTTAGATTAATAGTTATGGATAATAACCCTCACATATTAGGTACCGAACGTATAGGTAAACTGCTGCTACAATATTCTATACCCGCCATCATCGGTATGACGATTACTTCACTGTACAACATCATCGACAGCATTTTCATCGGTCACGGTGTGGGTGCAATGGGTATTGCCGGATTGGCCATTACTTTTCCGCTGATGAATCTTGTGGTAGCATTCTGTACATTGGTGTCGGCAGGTGGATCTACAATCTCATCCATCCGTTTGGGGCAGAAAGATTTGGATGGAGCTACCGAGGTATTGGGAAATACGCTGATGTTTTGTCTGATCAATGCTGTTGTTTTCGGCGGACTCGCCTTTTTGTTTCTGGATGAAATATTAAGGTTCTTCGGTGCCAGCCAGGATACACTGCCCTATGCCCGGGATTTCATGCAAATTATTCTTGCAGGAACACCTATTACTTACACGATGATCGGACTGAACAATATCATGCGTGCCACGGGATATCCTAAAAAGGCAATGTTGACTTCCATGGTAACCGTGGTTTGTAACATCATCCTTGCTCCTATCTTTATCTTCCATTTTGACTGGGGTATTCGCGGAGCTGCCACGGCAACCGTTATTTCGCAGTTTATCGGTATGGTGTGGGTAGTGAAACATTTCCTTGATAAAGACAGCTTTGTGCGCTTCCGCCCGGACTTCTGGAAACTAAAGAAGCGCATCATCAGCAGTATTTTCTCGATCGGAATGTCACCTTTCTTGATGAATGTGTGCGCCTGTGTCATTGTGATTATCATCAACAACTCTCTGCAACGCCACGGAGGTGATATGGCCATCGGAGCTTACGGCATCATCAATCGCCTGCTCACTCTCTATATAATGATTGTATTAGGATTAACCATGGGTATGCAGCCCATTGTGGGATATAATTTCGGGGCACAGAAGCATGACCGTGTGAAGCAAACCTTGAAACTGAGTATCCTGACCGGTGTGTGCATCACGAGCAGTGGTTTCCTCATTTGCGAGCTTTTCCCGCATGCTGTGTCCGCTATCTTCACAAACGATCAGGAACTGATTGACATTGCTTCACGCGGTGTTCGCATTTGCGTGCTGATGTTCCCGTTGGTGGGTGCGCAGATTGTTATCGGTAACTTCTTCCAAAGTATCGGAAAGGCTAAAATCAGTATTTTCCTTTCACTTACCCGGCAACTCTTATATTTACTTCCCGGTCTGATCTTCTTCCCCCGCTTTATAGGATTGGATGGTATCTGGACCAGTATGCCGGTGGCTGACTTTTTCGCTTTCCTAACAGCACTTGTAGTGTTATGGACGTATATTCGAAAGAAAAACAAAGAGAGTATCGCGTAAGTAATTTGTACCACTCAAACAGAAGGTATAACCTTCAACTAAAAAGGGTGTAGCCCTAAGCACCAAAGGACTACACCATCCTTATCAAAGGGTGTAGCCATCCGATCTGAAAGGCTACACCCTTTTTATTCAGCTTTACAGATAGCTGTAGGCAAGGTTAAAGCATTAAATTACCTCTATTCGCTCTTGATGCTCTGTACTGGATTTTCATTGGCAATGCGCCAGGCTTTAAGAATCACCAGAAGTACAATAAGCACCAATAAGCCCACTGCCAGCAGAACAAACCACACCGGTGAAGGCAGTGTACTATCGGCAAACTGTTCCAACCAGACACCGGAAACATACCAGGCAAAGCCGGTGCCGAGGATCACCGCACCAATAGCCACTTTTAGTATGTCCATTGCCAGTAAGCTAAGAATAGAAGGAGCTTCGGCACCATTCACCTTACGAATTGCAATTTCTTTGGAACGACGTTGAGTCTCATCGTTCACATAGCCAATAAGTCCCATGAGTACAATAAAGAAAATGCAAAGAGAAGTGATCCATACAGTATTACGGAAACGATACACATTGCTGTAATTTTCCCGTTGGATATCCATATAGGTTATAAACTCCAATGCAGCTTTCGGATATGCTTCTTTGACAAACTCATTCAGTCGCGCAAGATTTTCATCTACAGGTTCTTTTAAGCGGACGTTGTAAGAACCGTTACGTTTATCCGAAAGGATGAAAGCCGTACAAGTCTGTTCCATAAAAAAGCCCATATTACGCACATCTTCTACGATACCCACCACCGTAGGTTGGCTATCAAGACCCACCCATTGTGCATTGACTGGTAAGCGTTGTCCCAAGGCTTTATCTCCCCACTTCATCGTTTCCACCACTTTACGACCTATTAATGCTTCACCGATATGTTCAGGCCAGGCACCTTCCACCAACTGCATACCTACTGTTTGCGGAAAGTCTTTCGCAACGTTCTGGAAGTGTAGCGGACAAAGGAAATTACCTTGAATATCTGTCAGCCCTGTAGTGCTGTAATGTGAAAGCAGCGAATTACTATTACGTGCTACAGACTCCACATAAGGTTGCCTGCGAATGTCATCTTCCACTCCTTGTCCGCTCAGATTTTCCGTGGTGCGCAACTGCCCCACCGCCAATCGCTCTGTGCGAAAACCAACACTTCGTGTCATCAAATCATGATACTGCCAAATCGTAGTAACCAACACTCCCAGGATAAAAGATACGCCAATAAACTGTACGAACAACAACCCCCGTTTCCATGAACGCTTACTGTCAGTATATCTACGGAAAATCTGTGTTACAGGAATATTAGCAAACATTCTACCCGGTAGAACACCTGCGACTAAGAACAACAGAAGTACAGTCAGACCGGGAACCCACAGATTTTGCCAGGTAAAGAGCTCTGCAAGGCGGACATGCAACATATCCTCTATCCCTTCACGGAAAATATACATCAACACCAGACAGGCTATAATAGAAGTAGCAACGAGTATTCCTGTTTCCCACATGAACATACCCAACACATGCGTTCCGTCAGCACCACAACACTTATGTACTCCCACTGCTTTGGCACGACGGCTGAACGAAGCCACTGCGGCCAGCACATAATTCATGATAGAAACAAAGAAGATAGAAAAGCCCAGTACACCCAGTATTACCAGACGTCGTACATTGTCAGAAGAACTGAGATAGATATCCGACAATGGCAAGATGCTGAATTCCATTACATCCGTTCCTTCTTTAGTCTCGGTATAACGCTCTACGGCTTTCTGTATGCGATTATTCATCGCCTCTACGCTTTCAGGACTTTTCAGGCGGAAAAGAACGTTATAAATATCATTCGACTTCCATGTGCCACGTCCATAAATATATTCTTCAAGAGTAGGCAGTGAAATGACTGTGTTATGCGGATATACCGTATTGCCGGGAACATCCTGATAAATACCACGTACAGTGACATCCAGCATTTTACTCATAGAGAAAGTCTTTCCAACCGGCTCCTCGTCACCAAAAAGTTCGCGTGCTTTACTCTGTGAGAGAAAGACAGACAAAGGTGTAGCCAATTCGTGTGGGTCGCCACGTAATATTTCCAAGCCGATGGTCTGGAAAAAAAGCGTATCTGCAAACATGACCTGCATATCTTCCAGTTTCTTATCGTCAATATAGCAGTCGGGCTGATAGAAATTAACGGAAAGACTGGCAGATTCTATCAAATCCGGCAATGCCTCCCAAAGATCAGCGGCGGCAGGGCGAAAAGTGCTGTCGTCATAGTCTTTATCAGGAATTCCATCCTTCACCCTGCGGCAACGCATTAAAGCTACATTTTCCGGATCTTTATAAAAATTCTCATAACTCAATTCATAAGCTATTTGCGAGAAAAGCAAGATGCCTATCAGCAGCCCTAGTGTCAGGGACACCAGTTTAATGAAATTACTGCCCCGCCCACGAAGCAAAATCTGAACCGTATAATAAAGTTGTCTCATATCTTTCTTTTTTTACTCGCTCTTAATACTGTTTACCGGATTTTCGTTCGCTATCCGCCATGACTTCCAGATGACGCAAGCGAGGATAAGTAACAGGATAACTAATGCTATCAATATATATACCGGCCAGGAAAGCGGCACTTGTTCGGCAAACTGATCCATCCACATTCCATTGATATATGCTGCAGATATAATGCCGATAATAACAGCCGGAGCCGCTACATAAAGGACATCTTTCGAAAGCAACTCCAATATTCCCAAAGATTCCGCCCCATTCACCTTACGAATAGCGATTTCCTTGGAACGACGACGCACTTCGTCTGTAGTATAACCAATCAGGCCCATCAGCATGACAAAGAACATAGTCAATGCCGCCAATATCGTGGCGTTACTGAAGACACGAACCGGATTATACTTGTTCAAAATCTGATCTTCCATACTATAGAAGTCAACCGTCTTGTCAGGATAAGCCTCAGAGACGTCCTTGTTCAGACGACGTAAATTCTCGGCAAAGGGTTCCTTGAGACGTACATGAACAGTATTACCAAAGGTACGGGTATAGCCAAACATAATGACATCCTGTGGCTGATAGAAAGAGCCTATATGGAAATTCTTCAGCACACCTACTACTTTCAAATTTCGACCTTCGGCACGCAACGGATGATTCAGCGCTTTGTCTCCCCAACGCATCCGTTCCGCAAAAGCCTCATTCACGACTATTTCGTCCGATGCACGCGCCGGACGCCCTTCCTTCATCGTCATCCCCATCATCTTAAAGTAGTCCTCAAGTGCATAACTGAATCGGGTCGAGAAGAGCGATTGTCCACCCTCACCTTCAATCATTGAACCGCTATAGCTCCATACTGGGGTACTGACAGCAGAAGATACCTCCTCCACATAAGGCAGTCCGCGGAAGAATTGCAAGGCAGGGCCACTCGCTTCTTCACCACCGAAATAAACATTTCCGATAGCAACACGCTGTGGATTGTAGCCCATATCTTTATCTTTCACATAATTGTACTGCGCCATCACCACATACATCAGTCCACAAATGAAGGCCACACCCGCAAACTGAACGAAAAGTAACGGACGTTTCCACCCCTTCTTACCTTCTGTATAGCGGCGGAACACCTGAGACACAGGTATGCGGGCAAACAGCCTGCCTGGCAGAATTCCACCTACAATGAACAGAACCAGCACCACAACAAGCGGCACCCAGATACGATCCGGTGCAAAAAGTACACTCAACTTGGCTGCGGTAGTATCTTCTATGAACTCCTGGAAATTGAGTAATATCAACCCCATCAACACCAAGGCCAGCGCAATAATAATTCCCGTTTCCAAAAGAAACATTGAGAACACCGTACCTCCACTTGCACCGCTGCACTTATGCACACCCACCGCTTTGGCACGATACGTGAGCGAAGAAATAGAAATGAGCACGTAGTTCAGTGACGCGATAAAAAGAATAGCCAGAGCTAAGATACTCATAATGCTGTCCATGCGTTTCACCTGATCTTCGTCACGATACACATCACGGATAGGTTTCACAAAAGCAGTGTAACCGTATGCTTTCTTATCTTCTTCCGGCCGATACTTCTGTATCATGGCATCCAGACGGGCATTCACCACTTCCTTGTCAGCTCCCGGACGGAAACGGATATATTCGTAATAGCTGTCGCCTCCGCGCCAGGAATAGTTACCCCAGTCACGGCTCCAAGCTGTAGGCATGGAAATAACAGCTTCCGGACGCATAGTAGCGTTCTCGGGCAAATCGACATAAGTGCCCTTTACCGTCAGTTGCAACTCCTTATTATAACTAATGACTTTTCCAATAGGATTCTCACCACCATATATTTTCTGAGCCAAATCGTCACTCAAAAATATGACATCGTTCTGCATCAGATCTTTTTCCGGATTGCCACTCAGTACCTCAATACCCATAGTCTTGAAAAAAAGTGAATCGGCTAATATTTTCCGGGCATCGATGCGTACACTGCCATTGTAAAGTGGTGAAGAAACAAAATACGCAATGCTGGCAGCCGCCTCTACCTCTTTGGGAAAATTCTCCAAAATGGCACCTGCCACAGGACCACAGTTTTGTTTTTGCGGTTCAAATTGTTCACCCTCAGCCGAAAATATGGAGTATATCTGATAAAGATCATCATAGTCCTTGTAGCAAGTATCATAGCTTTGTTCAAAAGCCACACGTGAAAACAGCAGAATACTCATCGTCAATCCCAATCCAAGGGAAATGACTTTGATTATATTCGAACCGCGCCCACGCAACAGGGTACGTATGACATAATATAGTTGTTTCATAGTTCAATCTCTTTATAAACTTATACTCCTTGTGCTGCAATACTGGCCACCACGCTACCATCAAACAAATGTATCGTACGATGTGCAAACGAAGCGTCATGCTGAGAGTGTGTTACCATAATAATCGTCGTTCCCTCCCGATTCAATTCCGTCAACAGATTCATGACTTCCGCACCATTCTTAGAATCCAGATTACCGGTCGGTTCATCGGCAAGTATTAATTTAGGATTAGTTACCACAGCACGGGCAATAGCTACACGTTGCTGCTGACCACCGGACAATTGTTGTGGGAAATGCTTGGCACGATGGCTGATATTCATTCGTTTCAATATATCCTCCACCATCCGACGACGTTCGGAAGCCTTAATGCCGAGATACGTCAAAGGCAATTCCACATTTTCATAAACATTCAGTTCGTCTATCAAGTTAAAGCTTTGGAATACGAAACCTAGTTTACCTTTCCGCACACGAGTACGTTCTTTTTCTTTTAGGTCTCCGACTTCCTGCCCCAGAAGTTTATATGAACCTTCCGTCGGATTATCCAGCAATCCCAAGATATTCAACAGGGTTGATTTACCACAACCTGACGGTCCCATGATGGCTACAAATTCTCCCTCTTTCACCTCAAGATTCACATGGTTCAATGCTACTGTTTCTACTTCCGTTGTACGGAATACTTTGCTGATGTCATTAATTTCAATCATGATGTTTATTATTAAAGTCTTATATAATATTCTGTTTATATAAATGCAGAAAGTATGCCAAAACTTAATATTCATTCATTATCAACAATTTATCTTTTTAAACGTATACAAATAGTGTCTAATAATTAGACACCTCCGTCTAAAAAATGGACAATTATGGAAATTAGTACAGCACGAAGGAACAGAAAAAAGGAAAATAAGACAATCATTTATCTAAAAGAAAACTCTATCTTTGCAATCAGTTTTCAATCAAAGAGATTATATAATATTAATATCATACACATGAAACTATCTAAACTCCTGTTCATTCCGCTTACCGGCCTGTTTATGGGCGGTTGCGATATGATAGATTACCATCCTTATGATGTCCGCATCAGTGGTCAGACAAATATAAATAATCGTAATATAGAAAAGATAGAGGCCAATTGCAAGGATAAGGCAACTATTCGTTTTGTCACTATGGGTGACTCCCAGCGTTGGTATGATGAGACCCTGGACTTTGTCAATCACCTTAATAAACGGGATGATATAGATTTTGTCATTCATGGCGGAGATTACAGCGACTTCGGTGTTACAGACGAGTTCCTGTGGCAACGTGATATCATGAATAAGCTGAAAGTTCCCTATGTCGGTCTGATCGGTAATCATGACTGCCTCGGTACAGGCGAAGAAACTTTTCGTATTGTATTCGGTGACCCCAATTTTTCTTTCATAGCCGGTCGCATCAAATTCATTTGTCTGAACACCAATGCTATCGAATTCGACTACTCCCGCCCCATCCCTGACTTTGAATTCATTAATGCCCAGTTAGATGATCGCCGCGACGAGTACGACCGTACTATCTTCTCCATGCATATACGACCGTTTTGCATGGAGTTTAACAATAATGTAGCTCAAGTGTTTCAATATACCATTAAGCAATTTCCCGGCTTACTATTCTGTACTGCTGCGCATGAACATCGCGTATTCGAAGAAGATTTTTTTGAAGATGGCGTGATGTATTACATGAGCGACTGTATGAAACACCGCAACTATTATATATTTACTGTAACCCCTGATGGATATGAGCGTGAAGTGGTCTATTATTAAAGCACTGACGTGCTTCCTTCTTGTATGCTCATCAACCGGCTATGCGCAAGAAGCCAGTACAATAACCATAGAGCCACGCCGGGTATTCAGAGATACCGTTATCATCACAAAACATGATACCGTGTGGCTGGAGAAAGAAAAAGTAAAAATAGACAGTGCCGATATCAGTAATAAACGTTCCAGCCGTTATGATAAGCGCGTCCATCGCTATCGTAAACACTGGGAAAGCCTGATACCAACACATACAAAGCTGCAATTTGCCGGTAACATGGGATTGCTATCTCTGGGTACAGGATGGGATTATGGAAAACGGAATCAGTGGGAAACAGATATCTTTTTCGGTATTCTGCCTAAGTACGACTCCAAACGTACCAAAATCACCATGACTCTGAAACAGAACTATATGCCATGGAGTATAGCTCTTGGAAAAGAATTTGCTGTCGAACCACTTGCATGCGGCATGTATTTCAATACAGTATTCGGCAATGAATTTTGGACACATGAGCCCGAACGTTATCCAAAAGGTTATTACGGCTTCTCATCCAAGGTACGCATTCATGTATTCCTGGGACAACGTCTGACTTATAATATTCCCCCACGTTGGCGTCTGGGAGCAAGAGCCGTTACTTTTTATTATGAAATAAGTACCTGTGATCTGTATGTAGTAAGTGCATTCACCAACAAATATCTGAAGCCCAAAGATTATCTCAGCTTATCGTTCGGACTGAAGACACAACTCTTTTAACCTTCTCTATAACCACAAAGTCATGTCTGCTCACGCGGACATGACCTCAAGAGAATTTATGGAATCGAACACATGTTATACAAACTCTTCAACCATGTACATATCTGTGACGAAGTCGTCAACAATGTTAGCAAGGTTCTCGCAGGCTTCATCAGGTGTTTCACCGTACGCACTGCACATGATATTACTTTTCAAATAGGCGTAATAGCCACCATCGGTAGTTGCCTCAATAGCATAATCATTTCTATTCAGTTTCATATCTAACTCCTTTCTTTTTTATTACGATGCAAAGATGGAGATTCAGTGTTACGGAAACATGTATAGGATATGACAATGATGTAAAAATGGCAAGGGCTGCATCTTCTTTGTGCGAAGTGCAGCCCTTTACTTTAGATCTTAAGATATCCTATATTTAATAAGAACGAGCGAATAAAGCACGACAAACAGAAGGTTTGCCTGTCACCATACAGGTACCCGGTTCTTTGTCATCATCCAAGAACGTTTCGAAAGGAATACAACGGATAGTTGCTTTTGTTTCTTCTTTAATCTTCTCCTCTGTTTCAACAGTACCATCCCAGTGAGCAAGAATAAATCCACCTTCTTCAATCTTCTCCTTGAATTCATCATAACTATCCACTTTCGTGATATGAGAGTTACGGTAGTTAAGGGCTTTCTGATAGACATTAGTCTGGATTTCTTCTAACAGGTTCTTTACATATTCTTCGATGCCGTCGCAAGAAAGAGTTTCTTTCTCCAATGTATCGCGACGCATAACTTCCATTGTATTGTTCTCCAAATCACGACCACCCATAACAAGACGTACTGGCACACCTTTCAGTTCATAATCAGCAAATTTGAAACCCGGACGTTTGTTATCAGCATTGTCATACTTAACAGAAATACCCATAGACTTCAGTTTAGCAACAATGCCTGCCACTTTCTCGTTAATCTTCTGCAGCATCTCTGCGTTCTTATAGATAGGCACGATAACCACCTGTATTGGAGCCAGATGCGGAGGCAGTACAAGTCCGTTGTCATCAGAATGAGTCATGATCAGTGCACCCATCAGGCGAGTAGATACCCCCCATGAAGTAGCCCAAACATATTCCATTTTGTTTTCCTTATTCACGAATTGCACGTCAAATGCCTTGGCGAAATTCTGTCCAAGGAAGTGCGACGTACCACTTTGCAAGGCTTTCCCATCCTGCATCATAGCCTCAATGGTATAAGTATCCAGTGCACCGGCAAAACGCTCATTAGCCGATTTTACACCTTTCACTACGGGAACTGCCATGTATTTTTCGGCAAATTCGGCATATACATTCAGCATACGTACAGCTTCTTCTTCAGCTTCCTCACGGGTAGCATGTGCAGTATGCCCTTCCTGCCACAAAAATTCAGCAGTACGCAGGAAAAGACGAGTACGCATTTCCCAACGCATTACATTGGCCCATTGGTTACACAAGATAGGCAGGTCACGATAGGAATTAATCCAATTCTTATAAGTATTCCAAATGATGGTTTCTGAAGTAGGACGGATGATCAGTTCTTCTTCCAACTTAGCTTCCGGGTCCACAATAACTCCGCTACCGTCAGGAGCATTTTTCAGGCGATGATGAGTAACGACTGCACATTCCTTTGCAAAACCTTCCACATGTTCTGCCTCACGGCTGAGGAAAGATTTCGGAATCAACAATGGGAAATAAGCATTCACATGCCCTGTTTCCTTAAACATATCGTCGAGTTGACGCTGTATTTTCTCCCAAATAGCGTATCCGTAAGGTTTAATCACCATACAGCCACGCACAGCTGACTGTTCTGCCAGGTCGGCCTTTACCACCAGTTCATTATACCACTGCGAATAATTCTCGCTGCGTTTGGTCAGGTCTTTTAATTCTACTGCCATTTTATTTTGTTTTTTAAAGTTTTTCGGATTATACAAAATGAGGAAGCCACAAATCTGTAACTTCCCCATTTTTCGGCAAGAGCGGCAAACGAGGCTCGAACTCGCGACCCTCAGCTTGGGAAGCTGATGCTCTACCAACTGAGCTACTGCCGCATTGCTTTCTTAAAAAGACGGTGCAAAGGTAAAAGAAGTTTTTTTATATTCAAAAATAAAAATGTACTTTTACAGCCACTAAAGTGAAAAAAATATGAAACGGATCATACTCATTACCGGAGGTGCCCGCTCCGGTAAAAGCAGCCATGCGGAAAAACTGGCGCTAAGTCTCTCTCCTACTCCTGTTTACCTTGCTACCGCACGTATTTGGGATGAAGAATTCCGACAACGCGTAATCCGCCATCAACAAAGACGCGGACCGGAATGGACAAATATAGAGGAAGAAAAAGAGCTAAGCCGTCATCAATTAATCGGAAGGACTGTCCTGATAGACTGTGTTACTTTATGGTGTACCAACTTCTTCTTTGATGTAAATGCAGATACAGATAGTGCCCTGACAGCTGCCAAAGAAGAATTCGACCGTTTTACAGCGCAAGATGCTACCTTCATCTTTGTTACCAATGAAATAGGTATGGGAGCTACTTCAGAAAATGAAATTCAGCGTAAGTTCACAGACATGCAAGGCTGGATGAACCAGTACATCGCCGAACACGCTAATGAAGTATGGTTGATGGTATCGGGGATTCCGGTAAAAGTGAAATAGAGAGAGGAAAAGATGATAGAATGGTAAGATGATAAGATTCAAAGTTATAAATATTGCATATGAAAACATTTAAGATAATACGTCCGGACGAGAATATCCGTCCAGCATTGATTGATAAAATTAATAATCTGACTAAACCCAAAGGTTCATTAGGTACTCTTGAAGAGCTGGCCTTGCAAATAGGCTGGATACAACAAACTCTGTCTCCTACCCTGCAACATCCACAGAATATAATCTTTGCCGCTGATCATGGCATTGTAGACGAAGGTGTCAGCCTTTCGCCCAAAGAAGTTACCTGGCAACAGATTAGTAATTTCTTACATGGAGGTGCCGGAGTGAATTTCCTTTGCCGACAGCATGGGTTTACCTTGAAAATAGTAGATGCCGGTGTAGATTATAATTTACCTTATGATACAGGTATCATCGACATGAAAGTACGGAAAAGTACTCGAAATTATCTGCATGAAGCTGCAATGACAGAAGAGGAAATGGAACTATGTCTGGAGCGCGGTGCAGAAGTGGTACGCAATTGCCATAAAGAAGGTAGCAATATACTCAGTTTCGGGGAAATGGGTATTGGAAATACATCTTCCTCATCCCTGTGGATGACTTGCTTTACAAATATTCCTCTGGAGCAATGTGTAGGTGCGGGAAGCGGACTGGATAATGTTGGTATCCGTCATAAATATGAAGTATTAAAACAGTCATTAGATAACTACAGAGGAGATCGTTCTCCCCATGATATCATCCGCTATTTTGGAGGCCTGGAAATGGTGATGGTAATAGGTGCTATGCTTCAAGCAGCCGAACTTGGAATAGTTATTATGGTAGATGGATTCATTATGACAAACTGTATTCTGGCTGCCAGCAAATTATATCCGGAAGTACTGCATTATGCTATTTTCGGACATTGTGGAGATGAAACAGGTCATAAACTACTACTCGATCACATGAAAGCCAGACCGCTTTTAAATTTAGGTCTGCGTTTGGGTGAAGGGACAGGTGCCATCTGTGCATATCCCATTGTGCAGTCCGCCATACGTATGATTAATGAAATGGATAACTTCGCGCATGCTTCTATAACAAAGTATTTCTAAACGTATGAAAGTCCTAGCAGCATTCATCTTCTTCACCCGGCTTCCTTTTTGGAGAATCAAAGAAGTCCCGGCTAAATACTTCAAACGTATTGTTCCATACTGGCCATTAGCTGGATGGCTGACGGGTGGTATTACGGTTGGAGTACTGTGGATAGCAGCTCAGATACTTCCCATTTCCATCGCATGGGTACTTGCCATCCTCTCCCGATTGCTTATCACAGGCTGTCTGCACGAAGACGGATTAGCTGATTTTTTTGATGGCTTTGGTGGAGGCACCACCAAAGAACGGACACTTGCCATTATGAAAGATTCCCAGATAGGAAGTTATGGTGTCATAGGATTAATAGTCTATTTCTTGCTATTATTCTTACTTCTGGAAAATCTACCTTTGAAACTGATTTGTGTACTCGTAATTTGTGGCGACTGCTGGTCTAAATTCTGTGCTTCACAGATCATCAATTATTTGCCTTATGCACGGAAAGAAGAAGAAAGCAAGGCAAAAAATGTATATGACCGCATGACCTGGCAAGAATTACTGACGGGATTCATCTGTGGATTTTTACCTATTATATTATTCTTACCGATAGATTTCTGGCCGGTTATGATCTGCCCCATTTTAACATTCACCCTATTGTATCGGTTGATGAAACGTCGTCTTCAAGGTTATACAGGAGATTGCTGCGGAGCTACATTCCTGCTTTGTGAACTTTCATTCTATTTGGGTGCATTAATCTTGTTGTATGCACATATCAAATACGGTAACCCGAATTTTATTAATGTTTATTTAAAATAATAATTATATGGAAGTTATTTTTATCAGACATACCTCGGTAGATGTCCCTCCCGGAGTGTGCTACGGACAAACAGATGTTCCTTTGCGAAACAGTTTCGAACAAGAAGCTGCCGTCACATCCGGAAATTTAAAATCTTACCGTCCAAAAGGGAGAGATTTCGATTATGTATATACTAGTCCGCTATCCCGTTGTGTACGTCTTGCTACCTACTGTGGATATCCTGATGCCGAACATGACAACCGAATTATGGAAATGAACTTCGGGGATTGGGAAATGAAGAGTTTTGATGAAATAAGTGATCCAAGACTGAAAGAATGGTATGCCGACTACATAAACGTACCTGCTACAAACGGTGAATCATTCGCCATACAGTATCAACGTGTCGCCAGTTTTTTGGATGAACTGAAAGAAAAGAATTATGAGAAAGTAGCCATATTTGCACATGGAGGCGTATTGATTTGCGCCCAACTTTATGCAGGAGCTATAAAACAGGAAGAGGCATTCAGTGCTTTGACTCCCTATGGAGGAATCATTCAGTTAAGACTTGATTAGATATCCGAATACTAAACAAGACCAATGGTCCTTCTGAAGCCCCTTCCTGCACCTTATAAGTACCATTAAAGGCATGAATGAAGTGCGCATTGATTTCATGACGGATCAATGCTGTCTTGTTTTCAAAGCGTGCTTTGGCCAAAGGCGTACCTGTCACTTTAAAGAACAACATATTCTTTTCTTTATCGTGTCTGATCCGAATAGTAATATTGTATGTATTCTCATCATTCTCCGATGGTATCAACAGACTGGACAACAAGGAAGAAAACCTGTTTTTATCTATACTTATCGCCATACTTTCTATATCCGTCTTCAAACGAATACTCACTCGCCCATTATCGGTATGTTCTGCAATGGCTATTTCTTGCCGACACAAGGCCATCACTTCACACTCCTCCTGTACATACTGTGTCTTACCAGATTCCAAACGAGAAAGTTCCAGGATACTATTGACATACTCCAACAGATTTTCCGCATTTTCCTGAATCATTTTACCATATTCCACCTTCGCTTCCGCAGTGAGTTCTTTCGACTCCGTCAAAAGTTCGGCAAATCCTACCACCACATTCAGCGGAGTACGTATGTCATGGCTGATTTCAGATTGCAAGCGATCTTTAGTAACATTATCCGCTTCTGCCTGCATAGCCGCATTTGCCGTTACTTTTTCAGCCACAGCAATCTTCCGGGACAAATAACGAGTATAAAGATAGAACAAAAGCACTAACACTAACAATGTGATAAGAAACAGGAAACCACGCTGATAATTGGTATCCTTTATTTTCTGCTTTTCCAGAAGAAGATCATCAATATGATAAATTTCCTTCATTTGTCGTAACTGATTTGCTGAAAAAACATTATCCAATGAATCCTGAGTCCGTATCAGGTAACGCCTGGTTTCAATAGCTCCGTCAATATCACCCTTATCAATCTGTGTAGATGCTTTATAATTAATGAAAGTAGCGAATATGGAAGCATCATGATTCAGCACCACGGAAGTCACCTCATCTATCAACGCAATACTTTTATCATATTCCTTCGTACGAGTATAATACTGTAACTGAACTAACTGAACATTCAGCCAAAACGCTATATCGACATGACTGTCCAGTAATGCTTTAGCCTTATCCATATGTTCCAATGCCACAGGAAAATTCCCCTGTTCCATAAAAAGGAACACATATTTAAGTTGGCAGTCGATTTCAAAGTTTGTCCAATTCTTACGAGCTTCGGGTTCACGGGAAATGATTTCCTGCAAAGTCTCATCCATCTGTTTGAGATAAAAATGTTTCAGACTATCCTGCCCGGCATTGCTATACATTCGGATAATGCGTGAAAGGATATCCACACGCAAAGCAGCCTTAGTCTGTGGGGTCAAACGCTGACAAGCTTTCTGGAAGATCTTCAAGGCTTCATCTCCTCTACTGGATATTCCATAAGCACACCCCAGACTATTGTACGATGCAATTTCTCCATTATTACAATGATGTTCCAAAGATTCTTTTAATGCTTCCTTAGCTATATATACAGCCTTCTCTACCTGTCTCTTGGAAGCCAATGCGCGACTGATAGCGGCCTTCTGCTCCAGATAATAGTCATAAGTGCCTACTTCCGGAGCATACTTTTTCAGTTCATTCACCCAATAAGTCAGGCTGTCCGGATCATGTAGTTTATCATAGCAGGAAGCTAGATAATACGCTCCCAGATTTTCATACGTCACATTCTTCTGGGCACGGGCTTCCTCGTACAAAGCGGTAGAGAAAGTTTTGTTATAAGGGGGATATTGATGCCTGTAAGCCATATCACGTAAATAAGTAAGTCTGACAAGTGTATTCGGCATCGCATGTGCTATTTTCAGAATACTATCCTGATATTGCTGTGCATTGGCATCTTCTGCATACAGCACACAAGAATATAGCATACTCAGCAAACAAAACCATATTACTACGATATATCTCATCATACAGCATCCTCCTCTTTTGATTTATACTTCAACGGATGTGTAAAGCAGAAACGTGCACCTTGCGTATAGTTGCTGTCCACCCATATTCGTCCTCTCATATAGGTCACAATCAGCTGACATATAGAGAGCCCCAAACCACTACCCTGTGCAAAGTCATTCAGTTTCTCAAAACGCTCAAAAATCAAGCCCTGTTTCTCAAGCGGGATACCGCAACCGGTATCAGTTACAGAGAAGAAAGCCGTATTAGGATCGGATAATTCCAACTTCAATACGATAGAACCTTCTTTAGTAAATTTAGTGGCATTCACCAACAGATTAATCAAGACCTGGCGAAGACGGGCATCATCCGTATCTATCATCAGTTCAGAAAGTTCGGTATCATAACGTAGTTCCACTTCAAGTTTACGAGAAGCAGACACTGTTTCCGAAGCCTCTCTACAAAGTTTCACGGCATCATAAGGACGTATATTGAACGTTATATTATCATTCTCAAAATCAGAAAAATCAAGAATATCATTAATCAGTTTCAAAAGCTGAAAAGAGTTGACTTTAATGATTTCACAAAACTCTTTACGAGACTCTTCGTCGAAAGAGTCATCATCTGAAGCCAACACAGCCGAGAAGCCGACAATGGCATTAAGCGGGGTACGCACTTCATGGCTCATATTAGACAGGAACATATTCTTCTTCTGGATAGCCCGTTCCGCCTTCCGTATCATTACTTCCTGCGAATGCTTCGATTCCTGCAGACGGAATATCTTCTTCCAACTGAGATACAGGAAAAGAAATAAGACCAACGTGCAAACAATAATACCTCCCAAGTAAAAACGATAGGAAAACAAGCGGTCACGCTCGTTCTGATAAGTCAGCCGGTCGGCTTGGAAGCGGGTGGTCAACTGATCTATCTCTTTAGGATAATTTTTCTCAAAAGACGATTTAATGTATGAAAAGACCAAACCGTATTGCTTATATGCTTCTTCCTTACGCCCCATTTTCACAAGCAGGTCAGCCTTGTCTTGCAGGACTTCCTTGTACAAGCTACTGTTGATTTCAGCATAGTCCGTATGTAAAAAAGCATCATAAGTTGTCAGAGATTTCTCATATTCACCGATACGTTCCCAATACATAGCCTCGGCTATCAAGAAATGTTGCATAATACCCGGAATCAGTTTTTCCCTCAAATGCTCCACTTCATCCAAGTGTTGGCGAGCTGTCTTCACAGAACCCTTAAACAGTTGACAATAGGCATTGAAAATATGTCGGACAGCTTGCTCCTGTTCGGAAAGACTATCAGCGGGAAAACGATTCAGGCGGGTCATGAAATATGCTGCCTCCGTAAAATTACGAATACGAAGATTGTGCTCTACTAATTCCAACAATAACATCCGGACATATATTCCCTCACCGGACATTTGATCGAACATCTCTAATGCCTGTACATGAGCACTTCCTGCTTCCTGGTTTCGTCCGGTATAAGAATAGACCTCACTAATGGCATTCAGTGCAAGAGCTGTTCCCAAAGCATGCGAGAGTGCACTTGCTTTTGAATACATCTGCTCACTCCAATCAATGGCCAGGCGTATTTCTCCACGAAAAAGATATGATTTTATAAGTATACGTTCCAGTTCAAAGTACGTATTATATTGCTTGGTAGATTCCAGATAATTGAGGATACTATCCAGATTGATAGCCGAGCTTTCTTCCTTTGTCAGATAATCAAAGCCCATACTGTTGTGAAAAGCAGATATCACTTCATCTTGAATGGTAGCACGCTCGACTTCTGCCAGGCTATCCTCCCCTGCTGATAATGGGAAAACGCATCCAAAGCATACTATATGGAGAACGAGATATTTCAGTAAGTTTCTCATGAAGTTTGTTTGTTTCGTGCTGTGTGGTGTTTGTGCTGCCATTCACCGCATACGCTGGCAAATATATTCAATATTTCCCAAGAAGCCAAAAATTGTGAATGACTAAATGAAAAAAGAAATCAAAGTAGTAGTTATTATCAGAATTACTATCATTATTCCTTCGGCACGGCGATTGATACGAACAGCTACTTTCATGTCTTCCGTGGTTAAAAGACGATCATTGCTACCAATGTAAGGCTTCCAGACTTCTTCACCGAAATAATTGTGCGGACCTCCGAAACGGCAATCCAGAATACCGGCAAGAGCAGCCTCGGGATAACCGGAATTCGGGCTGGCATGTTGACTGCCATATATTCCAACGAATCTCAACAGAGCCCCAAACCGGCCTCGAGGAAGAAAAGCAAGTATCATGAGAAAAGCTGTCAAACGGGCAGGAATATAATTGGAGACATCATCCAGGCGAGCGGCAAAACAGCCGAAAGCACGGTAACGCTCGTTACGATAGCCAATCATGGAATCCAGAGTATTCACCATCTTATAGGCAAGCATACCGGGAATACCTAATAACATATACCAAAATAGGGGAGCAATTACTCCATCACTCAGATTCTCTGCAAGCGTTTCAAGTGCTGCCGTACGTACTTCCTGTGCAGAAAGTCCGGAAGTATCACGACCGACTATACGAGCTACCTGCTTCCTGCCTTCTTCCAACGAACGATCTACAGCTTCGAATACCATACGAACTTCACGGATAAGTGTGGTACCCGCCAGACAGAAAAAAATGGTAAGTATCTGTAGTGCCAGAAGTAGTCCCGGAGAAAATGACGCTATCCAGTGAAATAGATAGTATGCCGCAAAATAAACGGCAAGAACAAGAACAATAGCTACGAAAGCACCTTTTAGTCCTCGTCTTGAACCTTTATTCAACAGATGTTCGCAGAATGAAATCATCTTTCCGAATGCAACTACAGGATGAGGCAACCAAGCAGGATCTCCCAGCCAGCGATCAAGCAACCAGGCAGCAAGCAAGGGCAAGCTGAGGACAAATACGGTGTTTAAGATAAGAAGAATATTTTCCATTGTGATAACATGTAATTGGGGGCTTTTCTATACGGTTATGAATTAATTAATTCACCACAGAGTAACACAGAGTTTCACAGAGTTTAATCAATTTGAAATCAAAAGAATAGAACTCCGTGAAACTCTGTGTTACTCTGTGGTGAAAACTCATTACCATACTGTATTATCAATAAGTCGCAAACCATCGTTCTATAGCCTGTACGAGCCGATCATTTTCCTCAGCTGTCTGGGCAGCAATACGAAAGAAATGTTCATCCAGACCTTCAAAATTAGAAGCATCGCGAATTAGTATGCCATGTTCATTGGCGAGGTAATTCTTGAGAGCGGAAGCCTTGCCAATGCGAAGACGAACCAACATAAAGTGAGTTTCCGTCTCCCATACCTCAAGACCGCCCAAGCTCTCCAAAGCATGACGTAAACGAGCCGTCTCCTGCAAATAAACAGAAATATTCAAGGGATTAGGCACATCGTAAGCCAGCAGATAGATTCCGGCCTCAATAGCTAACTGATTGACAGACCAAGGCATACGATGAGTACGCAAACGACTGAGCAAGCCTTCGTCAGCAGTTATATATCCCAGTCGTAAACCCGGAACAGCATAGCGTTTCGTCATGGAATGAAGCAGCAGGACATTCGGAAAATTGACTGCTTCATCCGGTGAAAACAAAGGCTGTACAGTAAAGAACTCGTAAGACTGGTCGATAACAAAACAAACCTGCGGATTACGGGTAATCAATTCTTTCAGATAAGCTTTCTCTATGACCGTACCGGTAGGATTGTTAGGATTACAAAGCCATAGCATACGGATATCAGGCGGTAAGAGATAATTGGTTTCTGCTGTCGGAAGCTTATAGAGTGACGTCACCCGATGACCATGCATGCGGCAAGCGTCAGCATACTCACTGAATGTAGGTTGAAAAATGGCTGTATTAGTACCACGAAAAGTTTGTGCTATAAGATAAATAGCTTCTGTAGCACCATTCGTCACACAAACAGAGGCAGCAGTAAGGTGATACTTCTCTGCCAGACGACCTTCCAGAGTATAAGGTTCCGGTTCCGGATAAGAAGAAATACCGCTGATACAGCTACACAAATGAGCCTGAAGTCCGGATAAATCTACACGATTATACACATTGGAACTGAAATTGGCCGTTATAGGCCGCTCGAATTTATAGGAATCATCTCCGTGTCCTTCAATCATGAGTTGTCAGTATTTTATAAATAAGTGGCAGATCAACATGACTACGCACATGGTCGGCCAGTTTATTGTATTGTTCTTCTTTGAATTGATGATAATCGAAAGATTTTCCCGCATCGGCAATCTTGTCGGCAAAAGGTTCCAGAAGGAAGTCGATGAATGAGGGATTGTCAAGAATACCGTGGATATAAGTTCCTATACAGGTACGATCCAGGAAATAACCGTCTGCACCGCCATCTTCCAAAAGATTCAGAGGGGAAACCGGTGCATCATAAACAGGAACGGTGGTACCCATGTGGATTTCGTAACCTTCCAGATTTGCCTGCATTCCGTCAGTAAACAAATGGCTGTTTTCCCTTGCAGCAGCGGAAAGGCGGAATTTTATTTGCCGGGTAATCTTCTCTCCCGTCATATGTGTACTGACAGGTAAAAGCCCTAAACCGGGTAAACGTTCTATTTCTCCTTCCACATGGTCAGGATCACACACTTCCTGTCCCATAATCTGATAGCCGCCACAAATGCCCATAACGGTGGCGCCTTCACGATGGGCACGTATCACAGCTTGTGCCACACCATTACGACGCAATTCGTGCAAATCGGCAAGGGTACTCTTGCTGCCGGGTAATAAAATGATATCGGCTTTCGCCAATTCATCTACATTATTCGTATAGAAAAGATGTACCCGGGGATCGCGTTCCAACACATTAAAGTCGGTAAAGTTACTGAGATGACGCAGCAATACAACCGCTATGTTTACTTTACCCTGCTCTGTCTGCACGGATTTCGTGGCAAGGGCCAGCGAATCTTCTTCCTCGATATAAATATCTTTATAATAAGGAACAACGCCTACCACAGGGATACCACAAAGTTCTTCAAGCATCTTTACTCCGGATTCGAACAAACGGATATCACCACGAAATTTATTGATTAGTATGCCCTTGATCCACTCCCTTTCGTAAGGACGCAGCAACATTAACGAACCATAGACACTGGCAAAAACCCCTCCCCGGTCAATGTCTCCTACGAGGATCACATCTGCTCCGGCATGTAAGGCCATAGGTAGGTTGACCAGATCCGTATCCCGAAGATTTATCTCGGAAATACTTCCGGCACCTTCCATCACAATGGGGTTATATCGGGAAGCAAGACGGTCGAAAGCTGAACAGACCTCGTGACGCAACTCTTCACGACCTTCAACACGGAAATACTCATAGGCACTACGGTTACCGATGGGACGTCCGTTAAGTACCACTTGCGAGGTATGATCAGAAGAGGGCTTCAACAACAACGGATTCATATCTGTATGGCAGGGAACTCCTGCCGCTTCGGCCTGAACAGCCTGGGCACGACCTATTTCCAGCCCTTCAGGTGTAGCATAGGAATTAAGTGCCATATTCTGTGCCTTAAATGGTGCCGGATGATAGCCATCCTGACGGAAAATACGGCAGAAAGCCGCGGCAATAATGCTTTTACCTACATCACTGCCGGTACCGGCAAACATAATAGGATGAAGTTTCTCCATAAGAAAATGTTTTTTAGAGAGGGCAAAGATAATGCAAATCGAGTGCAGAACTTTCATGCTTGCATGAAAAAGTTATGCTGAGGTATTGGTAATAGGTATTAAACGCTCCTTGTAATAGGTATTAAACAATCTATTCAATAGGTATTAAACGATCTCTTTAATAGATATTAAACGGTCTCTTTAATAGGTATTAAACGGTCTTGGTAATTATCCGAACAAAAAGAAGCTTTCATTTTCATGCCGCCATTGAACAATAGAAACGAACGAGTGTTTGAGATAAACGAACCTAAACCAACAACTTGACGTATGAAACATATTTTATTGATCGTTCTGTTGGGAGCAAGCCTATCTGTGACGGCGCAAACGAAACTCTCCCTCAGCTACGACGACGCCCTACAAATGCTGCAAAAAGGCAATCAAAGCCTGAAGATTGCGGACAAAGGTATTGAAACAGCCCGCACAGAGCGGGATAAACTGAATGCTTTGTGGTATCCGAGCCTACAGGGAGCCGGTACGTATGTCCACATGTCCGAAAAGATAGAAGTGAAACAACCCCTATCCCAATTCACAGATCCGGCAAAGGATTTTGTACACGACATCATACCGGACGATAAATTCATTAGCGGAATACTGGATCAGATAGGTAGCTACACTCTGGCTTTTCCTCTTGCTCCCCGTAATTTGACCACTGTAGGCTTAACTGCCGAATGGGTGGTCTTTTCCGGTGGAAAGCGTATACGGGCAGGCAAAATCGGAAATCGGTTGATTGACCTTGCCCGGGAAAACCGTGCACAGACAGATGCCACACAACGAACCCTATTGGCAGAAAGCTATTACGGTCTCAGCCTCGCCAAAGAAGTTGCAGCAGTCCGCCAAGACACTTATAATGGTTTGAAACAGCATTATGAAAATGCCCTTAAACTTGAAGCTGCCGGAATGATTGACAAGGCCGGACGCCTCTTTGCACAAGTGAATATGGACGAAGCCTGGCGGGCACTGGAAGCCGCACAGAAAGAAGTAACAGTCGTGGAAAGTGCTTTACGTACCTTGCTCAATCTGGAGGACACCTGCAAAATTGAACCTACGTCTCCTCTCTTTATCAATTCCACACTCCCGGCAAAAGAGGAGTTTCAGCAGACTATGCGTTCGGGAAACTATATCCTGAACCAGTTGTCACTACAACAGAGCATTGCTAAACAACAATTACGTATAGACCAAAGTGGTTATCTGCCTGACATTGCCCTGTTCGGCAAACAAACGCTTTACGCCCACGGGATACAAAGCAACCTCGTGCCACGCACGATTGTCGGAGTAGGTTTCACCTGGAACCTTTTCGACGGATTGGCAAGGGAGAAACGTATCCGCCAGTCGAAAATTACCGAGCAAACTCTTGCTTTGGGAAAAGATAAGGCACAAGATGACCTTTCAGTAGGCATAGACAAACTATACACAGGATTACAAAAGGCACAGGATAATGTACAGGCACTCAACTCAACCATTGCCCTGAGTGAAGAACTTGTACGAATTCGTAAGAAATCCTTTGCCGAAGGCATGGCAACCAGTACCGAGGTAATAGATGCTGAAACCATGCTTGCCACCGTTAAAGTAGCCCGCTTGGCGGCTTATTATGAATATGATGTAACACTAATGAACCTGTTGGCACTTTGTGGTACACCGGAACAATTCAGAAACTATACTGTTAAATGATAATTTATCGGCGAGAGAATTGTTACGCGGAAGTATCTTAAATTCTCCTCCTCCGTCGGAGGAGGAGAATTGAGATAGTCAGAATATCAATAGCTACGCCGATAAATTATCATTTAACTGTACAACAAATATATAACAATTATGGAACTATCAAAAAAAAGCATCAGCATCGCATTTGTCATCATATTGGCAATCACTATATTAGTCTCTCTCTTGGGAATGTTGCTCATGAGTCATCAGCCCCTTGTGCTCCAAGGACAGATAGAAACAACCGAAATCCGTATCAGCGGTAAACTTCCCGGGCGTGTAGATTCATTCCTTGTCCGCGAAGGCGACTGGGTGCAGGCAGGTGATACACTTGTCGTCATCAATAGTCCGACGATAGAAGCCAAATACCGGCAAGTAAATGCCTTGGAACAAGTTGCCCAGGAACAGAATAAGAAAATCGATGCCGGTACCCGCCGACAAATCATTGCCACTGCCGGGCAACTCTGGAATAAAACCAAGAGTGACTTGACCTTGGCACAAACAACCTACCAACGCATCCTGGCACTGTACAAAGACAGTGTTGTCACTTCGCAACGAAAGGACGAAGTAGAAGCCATGTACCGTGCCGCACAAGCCGCCGAACGTGCCGCCTACGAACAGTATCAGATGGCAGTAGACGGTGCACAAAGTGAGGACCGTGCATCGGCACGAAGCATGGTAGATGCAGCACGAAGCACAGTGGACGAAGTTTCCGCCCTCCTTGTCGATTCACGCCTGACAGCACCGGAAGACGGACAGATTGCAACCATATTTCCTAAACGCGGAGAGCTTGTGGCACCGGGTACCCCTATTATGAATCTTGTCGTCATGAACGATGCACATGTTGTACTCAATATACGCGAAGATCTGATGCCCCAATTCAAAATGGACGGAACATTCCGTGCGGAAGTCCCGGCTATCGGCAAAAAAGATGTGGAATTCCGTATTTATTATATCAGTCCGTTGGGCAGTTTTGCTACCTGGAAATCAACTAAACAGACAGGAAGCTATGACATGCAGACATTTGAGATACACGCCCGTCCTACCCAAAAAGTAGAAGGATTGCGCCCAGGAATGTCAGTGCTATTGACCATAGATGATTAATATGTGTAATCATTGAAATAACTTTGTAAATGATGAAACATCCATTATATAACGTACTCTGTCGCGAACTTCGCCGCATGACTTCCCGCCGACTTTATTTCGGGGTATGTCTCGTGCTGCCCCTGTTCTGCCTGTTCTTCATGGCAACCATTTTCGGCAGCGGACAAATGGAGAATATCCCTATCGGCATTGTCGACCAGGATAACACCGCCACATCCCGGCAAATAGTGCGAAACATTTCCGCTGTACCAACCTTCAAAGTAACCCGGCACTTCACCGATGAAACAGCCGCCCGACAAGCCGTGCAACGGAAAGAAATCTATGGTTACTTGTCCATCCCCACGGGCTTTACCCAACGGGCTACGACAGGAATGAATGCCACACTCTCTTATTATTATCATTATGCCCTTCTTTCCGTAGGTAGTGAACTGATGGCAGCTTTTGAAACGGCACTGGCACCTGTCGCCCTCTCTCCCATTGCTATGGAAGCCGTCTCTTTGGGAGTCAGCCAGGAGCAAATCACCACATTTCTCCTACCCGTGCAATCCAGTATGCACCCTCTTTATAACCCTGACCTCGATTACTCCATTTATCTGAGCCAGCCTTTCTTCTATGTTTTGTTCCAGATACTTATTCTATTGATAACGGTTTATATCATAGGTAGTGAATTGAAGTTCCATACGGCACAGGAATGGCTGACAACAGCGCGGGAAAATATCCTCACAGCAGTTGTCGGGAAGTTATTGCCTTATACTTTCATCTTCTCCGTAATCGGTATTTTGGCTAACTATATTCTATACGGTGTACTGCATATTCCCTTCCATGGAAGTCTGCTGATGATGAACCTTATGACAATACTCTTTATTATTGCCACACAGACACTTGCCGTATTCATCTTCTCTATTTTTCCACGGATAGCTTATATCATCAGCATTGTATCCATGGTCGGTTCACTCGGTGCCACACTCTCCGGAGTCACTTTCCCAGTGACGAGTATGTACCCTCCTGTACATGCCGCATCCTACCTGTTTCCTGTCCGTCATTTCACGGAAATAGCACAATCCATGCTCTATTTTGATTCGGGATTCGGGTATTACTGGCAATCGGCAGCCATACTTTGGCTTTTTCCGTTGGTGGCGCTACTGATACTACCTAGATTGAAACATTGGATTCTGAAGGATAAGGAAGAACTTAGTATTTGTGAGAATGAAACACCGCTTCCCCGCGTACACAACACTCCTCACTACTCAATAGCAACTGTCATTTTCCGCGAATGGCGCTCCATCAGCACCAATGCGGCTATACTGTTAGTACTAATGGGAGGTATCTTCGCTTACGGACTTTTATATAACTTGATGTATGCTCCCAACCTTGTGCGGAAAACACCGGTTGCCATCGTCGACAATTCCCATTCCGCCCTCAGCCGCGAATATATCCGTCTGCTCAATGCCACCCCACAAGCATCAGTCTATGCACTTACTCCGAACTATCTTGAAGCAAAAGAATGGCTGAAACAGAGTAAAGTAGATGGTATTCTTTACCTCCCCGCTGACTTTGATGCCCGCGTCGGTCGCGGTGAACAATCAGTCTTTACCGTTTATGCCTCCACGGATGCTTTCTTGAATTTTAAGAATCTACAAGAAGCTTCTTCCCGTGTAATGCTTGCCGTAAACGATGCGCATCGTACAGAAGGTGTTGTATTCTTACCTCCTCAGGGACTATTGGCAGTAGCCTCATCGGCACCTGTAAACGTGTCGGGTACAGCCTTATATAATTATACCGAAGGATACGGTTCGTACCTCATCCCCGCTGTTATGATTGTCATTATTTTTCAGACATTACTGATGGTGATAGGAATGGTGACGGGAGAAGAGTACCCGAAGGGGAAGATAGTAGGTAAGCACAAAAAACTTACTTGGCTTCAAGCATTATATAACATTTCCGGAAGAACTTTCGTTTACGTTATGCTTTACTTCATCTTTGCCTTATTCCTGTTAGGCTTGCTTCCTCACTTTTTCAGCATTCCCAATATAGGAAATGGCAGGGATATTATTACGATGATGATTCCTTTTCTGTTAGGGACAAGTTTCTTTGGGTTGGCGGCATCACGCTACTTCACTGATTCAGAAGCTCCCCTGCTGATGATTGCTTTCTTCTCCGTAGGATATATTTTCCTGTCCGGAGTTTCCTACCCGCTTGAACTGATGCCATGGTACTGGCAGGCAGCACACTATGTAGTTCCGGCAGCCCCTGCCGTGTTGGCCTTTGTCAAATTGAATTCAATGGGAGGAACCCTGGCGGATATTCGTCCGGAAATGATAACACTGTGGATACAAGTTATAGTATATTTCCTGTTGAGTCTGTGGGTCTTCAAAAAGAAGGTATTCTATATTTAGGCATTAAGGCTGTTTTCTCTTTCTCTTATAAGCAAACGCTTGCCATCGTTCCTCGTCCCATCCTTGTCGCTGCATCTCCATGCGTGCCATGACAAAGAAAAGGTCAGAAAGACGATTGATAAAGCGCAAAATATCTTCCGGTACAGAGTCTTCCCGATTCAAAGTCCAGAGCCGTCGCTCGGCACGACGTGCCACAGCACGGGCAAATTGCAATTGCGCTGAAATCTGGGTTCCCCCCGGCAAGAGAAAATAATCATTATCTTCCAACTGAAGCATCATGGCGTCCATAGCCTGTTCGCACTGCACAGTCATTTCCGCTGCATGCAGTGGGTTCGGATTACCGCTCCCCGGACGTTCAGGATCTGCATCCCGCAATGCAGAAGGAGTAGCAACGTGGCTCATCACTACCATTAACTCACGTTGTATATCATGCAACAATCCCTGCCAAACATCATCTATCGGCAGCAACGACCTGACAATACCTATTACAGTGTTCAATTCATCAATACAACCGTTAGCTTCTATACGGATATCATCCTTCGGAACACGTTCTCCACCGTGGATACCTGTCATTCCCTTATCTCCCGTTCTGGTGTAAATCTTTCTCATGATACTAAAATTTTAGAATAAAAACGGATTTCCCGGGAGCGGTTCAAACAGTCTCATGAATCCAGTCTCTCCCCAATATAAATGTGTATAACTTGCAATCAGATTCTTATAGTGATAGACCGGTGTGTTCACCGGCTGTCCCTTGGCATTATATACCTGTGCTGCCGAGGTTAGTTCCTCATCCGATTCAATGACCTGCGAGTAATGGAACTCATGCCCACGTATCTTCATTCCTCTAAATTCAAAGCTCCTATACCCCAGTGACAAACGCATATCACCCTTAAATGCGGATACCTTGACGGGCAGTACACCTGCCATATTGTACTCCATACGGGTATCAGTACCTGTCATCAAAACAGATGTAAGATACATCATCCCCCCACACTCTGCCAGTGTATATCCACCTCGCTCTATATAGTCTTTGATGGAGTTCATCACATTCGTTGCCGCACTCAGTTGCCTGGCACGGTTCTCCGGATAACCTCCGGGCAGGTAGAGTATATCCACATCATCCGGTAGTACGACGCTATTATCCTCCGGATCAAAATAAGTAACTTTCCCCAAGCCATTCAACCACTCCAGATGTTCTGCATAAATAAATGAAAAACTCTCCTTATTGCGGGCAATCCATATATTCATATTGGTAAGCGCTCTCTTTCTTCTCTCCGGTTTATCAGGAACATCCACACTTCGTCTTGTCATCTCCAGCAATAACTCAATATCCAGTTGACGTTCCAGTTCTTTCATCATTGTTTGAGTGATACTTCCTTTCTCTTTCCGGCTAAAGTCCAGTCCCAAATGACGACTTTCTTCTTTCAGCACATCATACTTCCGCAAACACCCGAAACAAAGAATATTCAGATCTTCGCAGATTTCACGCAGCATCTCTTCATGCCGGTCACCGCCCACCTGGTTGAAAATGACACCTGCCACCTCCACTTGCGGATCAAAATCCACATATCCTTTTATCATTGCCGCCAATGAGTAAGCCGCCGCCTTGGCACTTACCACCAGCACCACAGGCAGACGAAGCACCTTTGCTATCTCTGCCGACGAGCCTTTACTACGGTCATATCCGTCAAACATTCCCATCATGCCTTCTACAATACAAACATCCGCATCTACTGCATGATGATTATATACCTTACATACATGATGCTCGGAAGCCATAAAAAGGTCCAGATTGTAAGACGGAATTCCGCAAGCTTTTTCATGATACTTCGTGTCGATATAATCCGGCCCGCACTTATAGGGCTGTACACGTAGTTTTTTCTGCGTCAATAACGTCATCAGCAATCGGCTGACAGTGGTTTTTCCAGTGCCCGAAGTAGGCGCCGCTATCAGAAATTGGGGAATATTTCTTATCATACCGCACAGATTTATTTCCCGCAAAGGTAGTATATATTCCCCAAAACTCTTACCTTAGCTGCCCAAATAAAAGTAAATTACTATGATTACTGAAGAACTCAAGAAATTATATTGTACGTATACCGGACACGAACCGGAAGCTATTGAAGAACTTCCTTCATCCGGCTCCAACCGTCGTTACTTCCGCCTTACGGGCACCCCTACCCTTATCGGTGTCAGCGGGACTTCCCTCGAAGAGAATCAGGCTTTCCTCTATATGGCAGACCATTTCCGCAAGAAAGGACTGCCCGTGCCACAAGTCGTAGCAAAGAGTGATAACGATGCATTTTATCTGCAAGAAGACCTGGGAGACACTCTCCTATTCAATGCCATCGAAAAAGGACGCAAGACCAGTGTTTTTGATGAAGAAGAAAAGCAGCTTCTGCGCAAAACAATGCGCCTGTTGCCAGCCGTACAGTTCTCCGGTGCAGACGGAATGGACTTCTCATATTGCTACCCACAATCAGAATTCAACAGCCGCAGTATCTTATGGGACTTGAATTACTTCAAATACTGTTTTCTGAAAGCTACCGGAATGGAATTTCAGGAAGACCGCCTGGAAGATGATTTCCAGAAGATGGCGGATGTATTGATGCGCAGTAGTTCGGCTACATTCATGTATCGTGATTTCCAGAGCCGGAACGTTATGATTAAAGAAGGTGAGCCATGGCTCATCGACTTCCAAGGCGGACGCAAGGGACCCGTTTATTATGATGTGGCTTCCTTCCTGTGGCAAGCCAAGGCCAATTATCCTGAGAGCCTTCGCAAAGAGCTTTTAAAGGAATATCTGGACTCCCTGTGTAAATACCAGCCTGTGGACGAGAAATATTTCTATGCTCAATTACGTCATTTCGTATTGTTCCGTACCATGCAAGTGCTGGGTGCTTATGGCTTCCGTGGCTATTTCGAGAAGAAACCCCATTTCATCCAAAGCGTCCCCTTCGCTATTGAAAACCTGCGACAACTATTGCAGGAACCCTATCCCGAATATCCGTACCTCTGCCATGTGCTGAAAGAACTTACCGAGCTGAAACAATTCACTGACGACCTCCAGAAGCGCCGCCTTGTAGTAAAGGTCACCAGTTTTGCATATAAAAAAGGTATCCCTGAGGATTCAAGTGGCAACGGTGGTGGCTTTGTATTCGACTGTCGTGCCGTAAACAACCCTGGTAAGTACGACCGTTATAAACCCTTCACCGGACTGGATGAACCTGTTATCCGCTTTCTGGAAGACGATGGAGAAATAACCACGTTCCTCGAACATGTATACGGTCTGGTAGATGCTTCCGTGAAACGATATATGGAACGTGGATTTACGAACCTTTCCATTTGTTTCGGATGCACTGGCGGACAACACCGTTCGGTTTATTCAGCACAACATCTGGCAGAACATCTGAACCAGAAATTCGGAGTACAGGTAAATCTGATGCATCGGGAACAGAACATTGAACAGACATTTAAAGCGAAAAGCTAAAGACTATCTCCTAATAACCCGCTCCGTACCAAGTCCGTACCTGCTCCGTATCTATACGAACAGCCTTTATACGGAGATAGTACGGAGTTGATACGAACCTAATACGGAGTTGATATGGAGATGGTACGGAGATCATACAGAGATAGTACGGAGTTGGGGTATAAATCTCCTTCTTTTTCAATCCGCTTATGAAACTTACATTTAAAATCTTAATTCAATTTATCAGTAGCTCAAGAATTTAAAACAATGAAAGCAATGATATTCGCTGCAGGCCTCGGCACCCGCCTGCGCCCACTGACAGACAATATGCCCAAGGCACTTGTCTCCGTAGCAGGCAAAACGATGCTGGAGCGTGTCATCTTAAAACTAAAAGATGCCGGCTTCCATGATATCACCATAAACATCCACCATTTTGGAAGTCAGATTATAGACTTCCTTCGTGCAAACCAGAACTTCGGTGTGGATATTCATATCAGTGACGAACGGGGTGAACTGCTGGATACCGGTGGTGGTATCAAAAAAGCCCGTCCTCTGCTGGAGAGCAACGAGCCTTTTCTTATACATAATGCCGATATCCTGACAGACCTGGATCTCAATGCTTTCTACCACCACCATCTGGAAAGTGATGCAGATGCCACTCTGCTCACGAATCACCGGAAAACATCCCGTTATCTATTGATGAATCAAGATAACCGCCTTTGTGGTTGGACGAATATTTCTACAGGGGAAGTACTCCCCAAAGAACTCGATTATCCCAGCGATCATTATCAGTTGCAAGCTTTTGGTTGCGTCCATGTTCTTTCTCCCTCTATTTTCCGCTATATGGAAGATGAACGCTGGACAGGGAAATTTTCCATTATTCCGTTTTATGTGGATATCTGCCCGAAAGCACGCATTCAAGGATTTCCTATAGACAGCGAAAACTGGTTTGATGTGGGCAAGCCAGAGACACTGGCAAAGGCAGAAGCCTATTATGCGTCTTTATAAAACAGGTTTCATCTTCACCAACTGCCCCTGGGCATCAAATAAGTATTCGTAATTGAAAGAACCGTAAATACGATACTCCCAGCGGGCACTTTTCTCAAAACGGTGACTGTCATCCAATATGGTCGCCTGATAGACGGTCTCCAGTTCATGAATGGATTCTTTAGATTCCGGGTCCGGGTATCTATAAGTGGGGACAATTACACGTATATCGGGATATTGCTCTCGCAGATTTTTGATTTCTGTACGGACAGCATCTTTTTCATTGGGCTTCAGAAAAAAGAGTAAACACACGGGATGTCCCTGCCCTGCAATGTCCGAAAAGAGCAAACTGTCTTTCTCTGCATACTCCACTTGTTTGAAGTCAATAAAATGATCTCCCGGCTTCAGGCTACGGGTAGCATCCAGCATCCGTTTCAGTCCTATCAATACAGATGTACTGTCGCGCATTTGTGAAGGAGTTTTCTGATACAATGTCTCCAGTTCATCCGGATAGATCACTGCCCAACGATCAAACACCATCCATCCAATTGCGTTCCGGGCATTGTCGAATACAAATTGCCGCGTAGCTTCCAGCGGAAAATCATCTTCATGCCAAAGCTTCCAAAGACGTACGTTTTGTGAATGGGGATTGGTACTCTTGTCCGATACAGGCATTGCCGGCGGAACCACATTTGTTAACGTCAGTTCCCCTCTTTCGGGATAAAAGAAATTCATGCTACCGGGATGCTCCATTCCATAGATATGCAACGTATCTTCTTTTCCGGAAAATGAAACTTCTCCGTTTCTGATAATAGCGAAGTCCAAGGGAGCTTTCCCATAATCACGGTCACCCGTCATACGGTCGGCACCATATCGCCACAGGTAGACCGTATCTCCTTCGTAAGCGCCCAGTCCGGTATAGTGCACGGTAAAAGTTTGTTCTTGCGATTGACAACTGATGAGTCCTAGAAACAAAGAGTAAAATATCCATTGATTGATTTTCATAAAGCCCAGATAGATTGAGTAAACAAACACATTGTACAAAAGAACAATCTTTTTAGTAAAGATGCAAGCAAAAAAGACAATATATAAAAGCATTTGTTAATGAAATATCCATATATTTGTGACATAACATTAAAAAGACTGACTATGAAACGACTGAGATTAGGACTATGGGCATGTTTCTGCCTTTGTGCAGCCACCACCCTTATGGGACAAAACAAGGTGAAAACAACTGCCGAAAAGGTAACGCTGTTCATTGACGGTGCCCAAGTGACGCGTACCAAACAAGTAGATATTCCGGCAGGAAATTCAACGCTCATCTTTACCGGATTATCCCCCTATATGGATGCACAAAGTATGCAGGTCAGCGCAAAGGGAAAACTCACCGTTACAGCAGTCAACCGGCAATACAACTATATAGACAGCCTTGCCGTCAGCGAAAAACAACAAAGCCTGCAAAAGGAGCTTAAAAAAATAGAGAAACAGCAAAAAGAACAGAATGCCGAGCTTGGACTTATCAATGCCGAATATGAAATGCTGAAAACAAATTGCTCCGTCAGTAATAAGAATACCGCTACTTCTCTGGCCACTATCAAAGAAGTGAATCAATATTACTCCGGACAATTGAAAACTCTGAAAACAAAAGAACTGGCTATCAATGAACAGATAGCCGAACTTGCCATCAAACAGGGACAACTAAACTCTGAACTGGCACAACTAAGTGGTAAATCTCTAACCCCTATGAGTGAAATTATGGTCAATGTAAATGCGCCAGCAGCTTGCAAAGCTACATTCACTCTGAACTATTATATAAAAAATGCCGGTTGGTTCCCTTCCTATGATGTTCGTTCCGGTAGCCTGGCCGAGCCTATCTCCATCATTTACAAAGCCAATATCTTTCAGAATACCAAGGAAGAGTGGAAGAACGTAGAATTATCCCTTTCCTCCTCTAATCCTTCCACCGGAAGCGTAGCCCCCACTCTGTCTACTTACTGGTTGGATTACGGACTTGCAGCACCACGCTACAATTTGAATCTCAATGGAAACACTGTTTCAGGAGTCGTTTTTGATAATGAACGTACGCCCGTAATAGGTGCTACCGTTACCATTCCGGGAACTACGATAAGAGCCATAACCGACATAAACGGTAAATATTCCATAACTATTCCCAATGGGCAAAACAAACTTCAATTTTCATATATTGGCCTTCAGACTCAGACCAGAAATATACAAGGAAATATTATGAATGTTACCCTTCAGGAAGATACACAGGCTTTGGATGAAGTAGTGGTAGTAGGTTACGGCGCTGAAAGGAAACCACTTATGGCAGGTGCTGTCTCCGGTCTTAAGGTAAACCATAAAAAAGATATTCAATACGAAGAAGAAACCAGCATGGCCCTTGACGTTGAACAAAGCCAGGGACAGATGGGCTACGAATTTGAAATAAAAGTGCCCTACACCATTCCTTCTGATAACAAACCTGTAGTTGCAGAAATCGGTCATTACGAATTGCCCGCTTCCTATACTTACCAAAGCACTCCGAAGATAGATAAAGATGCTTTCCTGATTGCCCAGGTAACCGATTGGGAAAAGCTAAACTTACTTGAAGGCGAAGCAAATGTTTATTTTGAGAATACTTTCATTGGCAAGTCCATTATGAATGTCACCCAACAGAACGACACACTATCCTTCTCTTTAGGTCGTGATAAACGTATCATGATACAGCGTACGAAAGAGAACGAATATACCTCACGCAAGTTTATGGGTTCCAATCAGACGCAATCCATTGCATGGAAACTTTCTGTCCGCAATACGCGTCCCGAACCTGTCACCCTTACGCTTTACGACCAACTGCCTGTATCACGCAACAATAACATTACCGTAACAGCAGAAGAAATCAGCGGCGGCAGTCTGGATGAAGCGAAAGGTATCATCACCTGGCAAATAACCTTACAGCCCGGCGAACAACGTGATTTAGCTTTACGCTATAAAGTGAAGTACCCTAAAGGGCGAAACTTAATAATAGAATAACACTTTTTCTTATAATCCAAAGACAAGTTGATAGACCATCTGCTCCATACAGGCAAATGGCCTGTGCAACAGAAATGTATTCAGGAAAGAAATAACATAACAGTGTATTACTTATAATAAATATTAATTCATATAATATTAATATAGGTCACATGCATCCTTTTCATTTTTTGATTGTTTATTCTAACAAAAGAAAGAAGAAGTTATGAAAAAGATTATCGTATTATTGATGTTGGTTTTCATAGGTGCATCTACAACAATCTATGCACAGGAAAGTAAAAGTGAAAGTCGTCGTGCTGAACGTAAAGCACAACGTGATGCAGAAAAAGCTCGGGAGAAAATAGAAGAAGAACGAGCATACACTGATGCAGTACAAGCCATAAAGGAGAGAAAGTTTGTATTGGAAGCGGATCGTGTGACATTCAAAAGAGGCCGTAGTGCTTTTGTTACATCCAATACCAATTTTATCCTTTTAAATGGTGACCGGGCATCCGTACAGATTGCTTTTAATGGCGCCTTTGCAGGTCCTAATGGAATTGGAGGTGTCACAGTGGATGGCACTGTAGGTGAAGTAAAAACCACCACCGACAAAAAAGGGAATGTAACTTGCAATTTTAGTGTGACAGGTGTAGGAATCTCAGCACAAGTCTCTATCAGGCTCACTCATGGCCGCAACAATGTATCTGCCACAGTAAATCCTAATTTCAACTCGAATAGACTAACGCTGGATGGTAAACTCGTTCCATTGTCCGAGTCGAATATATTTAAAGGACGGTCGTTCTAATTATTGTAATTGAACACTTGCGGCTGCGAGAGCCTGCGCTTGTACAAGTGTGAACGTCCACTTGTACAAGCGCAGGCTCTCGCAGCCGCAAGTGTTTTTTTATGAGAGTTACAGTACTCTTACTTTCCGCTCCATCGACTTAATCTATTTTCCATTTCTTCAGTAAACACAATCTCTTTACACTGCATCTGTTCCAAAGCATTATCAATCTTATCACGCAGTCCAGAAGAAAAGTATAGAACATCATCCGGACAACGATTATTTAATAATGCCTCAATGTCTTCTAATAGCCGTTCATCGTTTACCGCCATTAGGCGTTGAAACAAAAGTTGTTTACGTTCTCCTGTCGTCATAAAGTACCGTATTAATTACATACTACCAATATAGAGTTTTTTATTTATGATTCATTTATTTGATGCTTTTTCATATACACTTCTGCTTTCCTAAACATAAAAGCCTAAAATACTTTTCCTTATCTAAAGATATGTTTATCTTTGCACCCGCTTAGGTGATGTGAAGTGTGTTCAACACTCCACATAAAAGGGAATCCGGTGAGAAACCGGAACAGTGCCCGCTACTGTAAAGCCTTAATTTTGTTTCAAATAATGCGAAACAAAAAAACGGGAAGTATTCATTAAGGAACTTCCAGAAACCACTGTCCAACAAATGGGAAACCAAGGATGGGAAGGTTACTTTCCGTAGAGGCTGAGTCAGGAAACCTGCCTGAGTAATCACATAGTTAACGCCGTCTCGGGGTCAAGAGGGCAAGTATTAATTCTTATTTATCAACCAATGAAGAAACAGAATTGGCTGTTCATCCTCATGGGAGGATGTGTAGCAATGAGTGCATCTGCACAAGAGACAAAACAAAGTCAAGACCTGAGTGTAGAACTTAATCCCGTTGTAGTAACAGGTACAGGTACGCATCACAGACTGAAAGACACCCCAACACCAGTGGAAGTAGTAACAGCGAACGACATTAAAAAGGCTGGAATTACAGATTTCCGTGAGGCGATGACTGCTTTGGTTCCGTCGCTGTCTTTCTCTACCAACTCAATGGGAGACTACCTTATGCTAAACGGACTGTCGAACAAGTATGTGCTTATACTTATTAATGGTAAAAAGCTAACAGGAGACAGCAGTAACAACATCGACCTGAACCGCATTGACATGAGTAACGTAAAACGTATTGAAGTCCTGAAGGGTGCCGGTTCCGCTCTTTATGGTAGTGATGCTATTGGTGGTGTAATCAATATCATTACAAACCAACCGATAAATGACATAACAGTTACCAGCAATACAAAGGTAGAAGAGCGTGGACAATTCACCCAGACTGCCAACGTAGACATCAAAACAGAGAAGTTTGCTTCTTATACTTCTTATCAACGCCGTCAGTCCGACGGTTGGACTCTCACACGTGTAGATGCAGATGGTGAAGCGAGAGACCAACATGATGCTAACGCTTTCTATACGGACAATTATACCCAGATGTTTCAATTTACACCGAATGACAAACTGTCAATGTATGTTGAAGGTAGTTATTATGACCGTACAGTTAAACGTCAACCCGAATACCTGAAATACAATCTGACATACGACGCATACAGTTTAGGAGCAGGAGCTAAATATAACTTCAACAAACGTTCTTATATCCAGTTTGATATTAAGAATGATAATTACGATACCAATTATCTATACACCAATGAGGATGGAGATAACAAGGTGGGAGACGAAGTGCGTCAGAAACGGCAGCATTATTATAGCGGAAATCTAAAGTCATTATTCCGCTTTACGGAAAATACCCGTACCATATTTGGAGTGGAATATATACAGGAAACTCTAGATCGACCTTCATTCAACGTTGATGAACGCGCATACACTTGGGCTGCCTATGCACAAGAAGAAATCACTTTGTTTAAGAACTTACAGATACAGGCAGGATTGCGTTATGTATATCACGAAACAGCCAAGAGTAACGTTACACCCAAACTTGCCGTAATGTATCGTTTGGGCGATTTTACCATTCGCGGACAATATTCGGCAGGATTCCGTGCCCCAGGACTTGATGAGCTGTACAAATACTCTTATTCTCAAAGAGGAACCAGAGCAGGAACATTAAGTGCCGGAAACAAGGATTTGGATGCAGAAAAAAGCAATTATGGCTCTATCAATTTAGAGTTCAACAAGAAATGGTTAACGGTGGGAGTAACCGGATATATCAATGATTTGCGAGATATGATTGTAGCGCGTACTGTTAAACTATCCGAATTTTCAGAGGCTGAACAAGCTGATTTCCAGGAAATCGCGAATGAATTATACGGTGGCAATGCCAAGCTGGGTAATATCCAAAACTACGTCAACAACGATAAAGCATTAATCAAAGGATTTGAAGTGAATCTGAATGCAAATCTGGGTTATGGTTTCTCTTTAGGTGGTAACTATACCTTTGCCGACGCCAGAACTAAAGACAGTGAAACCGGCTGGCACAAAATAGAGCGCAGTGTTCGCCACTCGGGTAATGTAAACGCAAACTATGCGCATGCTTGGAAGAACTATCGGTTGAATGTCAACCTGAATGGTCGTGTACAAAGCAAACGCATCCATGAGACTTTAAAAAGTGATGAATGGATTGACGAATCCGCTCCCGGATTTGGTTTATGGAATATCAGCACAAGACATACTTTTGACGGCTTAAAATACTTTACCATAGAACCGGGCGTAGGAATCAGCAATATTTTCGATTACAGCGACCGCCGTCCGGATGCATCCCATCTGGCCTCTCTTACACCGGGACGCACATTCTATGTAAGCCTTTTATTACGTTTCAAAAAATAATTCCACAATACCTATTTATGAGATTACTTTCCCTCATTATACTATTAACAGTTTCCCTCCTCTGTCCTGCGCACGAGGGGGAAAACTTCGTAGCAAGCGATATGCTCGCAAGTATGAAACCAGGCGATAAAGCCGCCCTGCTAATGGTACACTTCGGTACTACACACGATGATACCCGTGTCCTGACCATTGACGCTATCAATGCGAAAGCCCGCGAAGCATTCCCTGATCTGGAAATACGTGAAGCCTTTACTTCCCGTATCATTATCCGTCGTCTTAAAGCACGCGGCATCGAGAAACTAACTCCGCTGGATGCTATGCTCCGTCTGCGTAGTGAAGGTTACACACATGTTATTGTGCAAAGCTCGAACATCATTGACGGCGTAGAAATGGAGTCACTTCGTCGAGATATGGAAAGTGTACAACCTTTTTTTAAGGAAATCCGTATCGGCACTCCCCTGCTCTATTCAGTGGAAGATGCAGAAAAGGTAGTTGAAATATTGAATAACAGACTCACTGATACGCAAAATCAAAAAGCATCCATTAAGAAAGGTGAGCATTTCGTACTTGTCGGTCATGGCACCTATACTCCCAGCACCGCCATTTACAGCCAGATGGACTATATGCTGAAAGCTAACGGACTGAGTAACTTCCACGTAGGTACCATCGAAGGATATCCTTCATTTGAGACAATGCTGGCACAGTTGAAAGCCGGAAAGGCGAAACAAGTTACCTTGGTACCATTTATGTTCGTAGCCGGAGATCATGCCAAGAATGACATCGCCGAAGATTGGAAAGAAGCACTCGAAAAAGAAGGCTACACCGTGAATGTCCGTATGGAAGGACTGGGACAGGTACCCGAGATACAGGAAATTTTCATCAACCATATCCGCTTTATGCTGAAACATCGCATGCTGAATATCATGGAAAAGAAAGCCGGATATGCTGCCGGAAAAGATGTGGAATAACAGATGAATATCATTACCAAATTAATGTACTCTTTACATAGGATACTGGGCACACTGCTTTGTATCCTATTTCTTATGTGGTTCCTCTCCGCTTTTGTGATGATGTACCACCGCTTTCCACGTGTCAGTGCAAAGGAAAAACTACAAAAGCAAGAATTACTCTCCGCCTCAGGCGACTCACTGCCTGATATCACTTCTGTCCTTTCACGTCTGCCCAAAGGAGAAAAAGTGAGAAAACTCACCTTAGACCGCAGCCTGGGGCAAACAATCTTCCATATCCGTACCAACAAAGGAATACATGAACTTCACCTGGACCCATCGGACACATTGTTGATTATCGACAATGAACATATCCGGCAAATAGCCTCCTTATGGTCCTCCTCCCCCATTGCATACATTGACACTCTACATACACTGGATCAGTGGATACCTTTCGGTGAACTGAAAAAGGAAATGCCCATTTATAAGATACATTTTGCTGATGATGCAAAAACACAGCTTTACATAAGTTCACAAAGCGGAGAAGTATTACAACTTTCCAACAGGAACGAACGCTTCTGGGCATGGCTGGGAGCTATTCCCCATTGGGTATATTTCACTTGGCTACGGCAAGACGCCACATTGTGGAGTAAAACCGTTATTTGGTTATCCGGCATAGGTTGCCTTATGGTAATTGCAGGGATATGGGTTACAGTCGACGTATGGCACAGGACACGTAAGAGTCATCGCCAAGGGTTCTCACCTTACCGGAAGAAATGGTATCATTGGCACTATGTCAGTGGCATTTTTTTCGGAATATTCGTATTGACCTTTACTTTCAGTGGCATGATGTCCGTTGCCGACATTCCGGAATGGATTCATAAACCGGCTTTGAAGAGCAGTCCGCTACGTACACTGCAAGCAAAGGCGCCCCAACCAGAAGATTACACGCTGGATTATCGCACCGTGATTACCAGTTTCCCGAAAGTTCGGCAGATAGAATGGAGCAATTTCCGGAAACATCCCTACTATACCGTTAAAGATGGAAAGGGAGAACAATATATTGATGCTACGGATAGTGTACCACATACTCTGCAACTTCAGGAAAAAGAGATTCGGGAAGGTGTGGAAAGTGTATATGCTGCCGACAGTATTCCGGCACATCAACGTCCGGAGATACACATGACACTATTGAACCATTTTGAAACTTATTACCGCGATATGAGTAGTATGTATCGTGGACGAAGTCAACTTCCCGTCTGGAAAATAACGGTGGATGATCCTGACCGGAGTGTTTTCTATATTCATCCAGAAACAGGTATCATCCGTTATGTCAATACCTCTTCCCGTTGGAAATACTGGAGTTATACGGCTATGCACCGGATGCGTCTTCCGGGCTTGAATTCAAATACCACTTTACGTAAGACAGTACTATGGATATTACTACTGGGTGGAACAGTAACTTCAGTAACCGGTATAGTGTTGAGCATAAATTATGTTCGAAGAAAATGTCGCAAAAAACAAAAACGCTTACTATGAACAAGAAAAGAACAGGAATAATCCTTGGCTGCATAATCGCCGTGGTCATCGTTTGCTTTGCAGCCTACAATTATTGGTGGGCACCTACCCGCATCCTCATCATCAATCCCCTGCCCGCACAAGCAGCAGACATCGCACTGAATAATGATTGCAGCCATATCCGCGTGAAGTGCATCAAGATGGAGGAAGTGAAAGACCTTTCCGGCTATGATGCCATCATGATGTACGGACGCGGATTGTTTCTGGACGAAACACAAGTAGCGGAACTGGAACGGGTAGCTGCCAAAGGTATTCCAGTTTTTACCAATGCGCTAAGACACTTCAACTTCATCGTCAACCACAATATCACTCCTGAACAACAGGAGACCCTGCAAATGTATTTCCAAAATGCTTGCAGACAGAACTACAGGAATGCTTTGCGCTATCTGCGACACATCTCCACTCCCCATCGACTGGGTGACCGTTCTTTTGAAAATCCCATAGAATTACCCAACAACCTGTTTTATCATCAGGAATACGGCCAATACTTCAAAACTCCGCAAGAGTTGACTGAATATCTGAAACAAAAACAACTCTACCACGAAGGTGGGCGCAGTCTTGCTTTTATCTCAGGTATCAGTTTTCCGGTGGAAGGTACCCGCGCCCATGTAGATACCCTGATCTCCCGTCTGACACAGGCAGGTTTCAACATTTATCCCATCACCGGTAGCGGTAAGGGACGCGAAGACCTGATACGTACCCTTCATCCCGACGGATTGATTTATCTGCCTATGGGACGTTTGGGAAATGACTCGCTCATTAACTGGTTACATCAGGAAAATATTCCCCTCTTCATGCCTTTCCCACTGGTACAACCGCGTGAAGAATGGCTGAATCCCAACGTACCTGTAAGTGGAGGTACACTGACGGCACGTGTAGTAGTACCCGAAATAGACGGAGGCATGGCCCCCTTATGTATTTCCACACAAAATGAGAATGAAGAAGGATATATTCTGCACACACCGGAACCGGAACGGATGGATGCCTTAGTTGAGCATATCAGCAAATATATGTCTCTTCGCGATAAATCCAACAAGGACAAACGCGTCGCCATCTGCTACTTCAAGACACCCGGTAAAGATGCCTTGCTGGCAAGCGGTATGGAGGTAATTCCTTCTCTTTATAACTTCCTGAAACGCTTGCGCAATGAAGGATATGACGTAAGCAACCTGCCTGCCACCGTAGAAGAATTCGGAAACAGGATATATCGTGACGGCTCTGTCATGGGTTCGTATGCCAAAGGGGTACAGGAACAATTCCTGAAAACAGCACACCCTGTATGGCTGTCTACTGGACAATATGAAACCTGGGCAAAAGAAGTGATCCTGCCGGAAAAGTACAAGGAAGTGACTGACCGTTATGGAGACGCTCCCGGCAATTTATTAGCCACGGAAGACAGTATCGCCATTGCCTGCCTGCGATTCGGCAATGTGTTATTGTTTCCACAACCCCGTCCGGCATTGGGAGACGATGATTTCAAGCTGGTACATGGCATGCCCGTAGCGCCGCCTCACAGCTATCTGGCACCTTATCTGTATATGCAGAAAGGTTTTAAAGCGGATGCACTGATACACTTCGGTACACATGGAAACCTGGAATATACTCCGGGAAAGAATGTGGGTTTATCACAGGCAGACTGGTCGGAAGCACTGGTAGGTAATCTGCCGCATTTCTATTTCTATACTACGGGAAATGTAGGAGAAGGTATTATTGCCAAACGGCGTACACATGCTGTACTCGTCACTCATCTGACTCCGCCTTATGCGGAAAGTGGCATGAGACAGCGATATAACCAATTACTGGAAGATATTCATAAGCTTCTGGATGAAGGAACGGAAGGACATCGCATGCTGGGAATACGCGTCAAGAAAGAGACTGTTCGCCTGGGACTCCACCGGGACCTGGAACTGGATTCCGTACCGGACAACCCCTATACTGCCGAAGAACTGGAACGTCTGGATGCCTTTACTGAAGAAATAGCTAATGAGAAGATGCTGGGTGCATACTACACGATGGGTGAACCTTATTCGGAACGTGACTTACTGCAAACCACCCTTGCCGTCAGCGCAGATGCCTTGGCTTACGAAACGGCCAAAGCCGACCGGGATAAAGGCAAGATTACTACGGAACAATTGCAAGACTTTACATATATAGCCCACCATTATCTGCCAACGGCAAAGAAACGACTGACGGCTATGTTACAGAATCCGCCTCGTGATACGGCTACCATTGCCCCGGACCTTCGCCCCGCATTGCGCTATCGCGAACAACTAATAACTTCTACTGCCAATGAATTCAACGCAATGGTGCGCGGTCTGAATGGAGGAACAGTTCTGCCTGCTCCGGGTGGAGATCCGGTATTGAACCCTAATGTATTGCCCACAGGAAGGAATATGTATAGCGTAAATGCTGAAACAACCCCTAATCCACGTGCATGGGAAGACGGAAAACGACTGGCGGAAACAACCCTGAAACAATACACCGGCAAACATGGGGAATATCCGCGGAAAGTGAGTTATACTTTCTGGGCGGGTGAATTTATCACAACCGAAGGAGCCACGCTGGCACAAGTCTTCTGGATGCTGGGCGTGGAGCCTGTTCGCGATGGACAAGGACGTGTAGTAGATTTGAGACTTGTGCCCAGCGAAGAACTGGGGCGGCCACGTATTAATGTAGTGGTACAAGTCTCAGGACAGCTTCGCGACATAGCCGGATCACGTCTGAAGTTACTGACGGATGCGGTTCGCCTGGCGTCGGAAGCAAAGGACGAAGCATATCCCAACTATGTGGCATCGGGAACAGTGCTACAGGAAAAGTTACTGGTGGAGAAAGGGACTTCTCCAAAGCGTGCACGGGAAATGTCTGTGATGCGTGTATTCGGTCCTGTTAATAGTGGATACAGTACAGGAATCATGGGATATACCGAGCATAGCGGATCATGGGAGGATGAAAAGGAAATCGCCCAAGGATATCTCAATAATATGGGTGCCGCTTATGGTGATGAAGATAACTGGGGCGAGGTTCAGAAAGATTTGTTTGCCTCTGCCCTCTCCGAAACGGATGTAGTAATTCAACCACGGCAGAGTAATACGTGGGGACCTATTTCATTGGACCACGTATATGAATTCACCGGCGGATTATCTCTTACTGTAAAAACACTGACGGGTAAAGAACCGGATGCTTATATGGCCGATTACCGTAATCGTACCAACCGCCGTATGCAAGAGACCAAAGAGGCGATTGCTGTGGAGACGCGGGCTACGATACTGAATCCGACATTCATACAGGAACGGATGAAAGGCGGTGCAGGTTCGGCACAAATGTTCGGAGAGATTTTCCGCAATATCTTTGGCTGGCATGTAATGCGTCCGTCGGCAATGGATAAGGAGATTTTCAATGACCTGTACCGGATGTACATTCAGGATGAAAATAAACTCGGAATACAAGATTATTTTCTCCGGGTGAATCCGGCATCCTATCAGGCTATGACTGCGGTGATGCTGGAAAGTGCACGGAAAGGCTATTGGAAAGCAAGCCCTGAACAGTTGAAAGCAACAGCTGCACTACATGCACAGATAACCCGTGAGAAGGGTGCCGCCTGCACGGAGTTTGTATGCGATAATGCCAAATTACAGTCGTTCGTTGCAGATAATCTGGATGCGAAAGAGAAACAGGAATTCAATCAGGATATGAAAGCAATATATGAAGCCGCTTCGGCCAATGGAAAAGATGTAGTATTGAAAGAAAAGAAGCTGACACCGGAACAGGTAACGCAGAAACGTACGACAAACGGATTAGTGATTGGAGGCGTGGTACTGGTAGTGTTCATTGGACTGGTTGCATTAATCAAAAGAAGAAAAAGTAAATAACTTCATAATGATTAGTGTTTAGTGATAAGCGATTAGCACCATGCGGAGTAATAGCGCAGCCACTAATCACTTATCACTAAACACTAATCACTAACAATTTACCATTCACCCAATAACTATGAATTACGTCATCCCCATATTAGCAATCTTCATCACCCTCAGCTTCCTGCTGAAGGTCGGCTTCTATCCCCGTTGGGGAACGTGGCTGACAGCACTATGTTGTGCCCTATTTGTTTTACTCATTACCCCTTGGGTAACCGAGCAATCTAAGACAGCAATAGCAGCCTTTTTTGCTTCCCGGGAGAAAATGCTGGATGTATCTGTTTGCATCACACTGGAAGCCGCCATCCTGATAACCTTTTGCTTCGACTGCTTCTCCGGAATGCGTACAAGAGACACTGCATTCAAACGAAGCGTCACCTTTCTGCTCCACCTTTACCCCGGTTTATTGATAGGTGGCGTACTATGCTATGTACTGGCTGAATTATTATTCTCTTTTCCAGGCATTGATTTCAATATGCTCTCGTGGACAGTAGCCACCACCACATTCTTACTTATCGGTGTCGGTGCCCGATTGCTACAAATCCTCTTGGGAGATAAAGCCCTGCGCCTCGAAATCCTTTTTATTGTAAACTTATTCATAGTCGTACTGAGCATCATAGCTACCGGCTACTAAATAAACAGTAACTACTAAAATTATAAATATCATTATGGAAACCATTTCAAACTCACTCTTCTGGATATCCAACGGATTACTTGTTCCGGTCATTGTATTATTACTCCTGTTCTTCCTCCGCGCCATTATCCTTGCCGGAGGTTTCTTCGGAGAATTCTACCAACGGATGAAACTACAAAAGCAACTCTCCGAAATGTTAGAAACCATCACTCCTGAAAACATTAACGAACAGTTGCAGAGCTTGCCCCAAGCCGGGAAACAACCTTTGCTCCGTTGCCTGAAAAAGCTTGCCGAGCACCGTGATAACGCCGCCTACTGCGAACGCCTGCTTGCCAACTTCGAAGTAGACGCCGAAAAAGAGCTGGGACGCTCGCGCACTTTCATCAAACTCGGCCCGATGCTGGGACTGATGGGAACACTGATTCCGATGGGTCCCGCCCTTGTCGGACTGGCAACAGGAGATATTTCCTCAATGGCTTACAATATGCAGGTAGCCTTTGCCACCACCGTGGTCGGTATGGTGATTGCCGCAGTCGGCGTCATCACTCTGCAAGTGAAACAACGCTGGTATGCCCGTGAAATAAATGATCTGGAATATCTGGACAAGACTCTGCGAAACAAAACCAATGAATAACCCTCAGCCTCATAAAAAAAATATGAAACGAAACAGACTGCTCCATAACCAAACGGACTCCGACCCGATGGGTACGGTAGCGAACCTTTTTGATGTAGCCATGGTCTTTGCCGTCGCACTGATGGTTGCCCTCGTCACCCGCTTCAATATGACGGAAATGTTTTCCAAAGAAGACTTCACTATGGTGAAGAATCCCGGAAAAGAGAATATGGAAATCATTACGAAAGAAGGACAGGAAATCAAGCGATACACTCCCAGCGAGGAACAGGAAACTTCCGGCAAGCGAGGGAAAAAAGTCGGTGTAGCCTACCAACTGGAAAGTGGAGAAATTATCTATGTTCCGGAATAATGATAGACATCCGTCACCCTTTGAATAAAAGTTAAAGAGTCCATACCTATAAACAAGGGTTTTTAACAATAGAAATACCCATCAGTGGGTATTTTCTTGCCCTCATCTTCCCCATATCTTTGCATTTCCAAACAAACGATAATTTTATGATAAAGCAAAGATTCTTAACGACTCTCTTAATGGGAAGTATCGCTGCCGGTGCATGGGCACAGGCTGATAAAGGTGAAACTTCCGTAGATAAAACTGTGGATTTGAATCCTGTAGTAGTAACCGGTACGGGTACGCATCAGCGACTGAAAAATACTCCGGCACCGGTATCCGTCATCACCGCCAACGAAATAAAACGTGCCGGAATCACGGATTTCCAACAGGCCATGACCATGATGGTTCCCTCTCTCTCCTTCTCTCCGAATGCGATGGGTTCGTATCTGATGATGAACGGACTTTCCAATAAATATGTACTGATACTGATTAACGGACGTAAAGTGACGGGAGATATCAGCGGCAATATCGACATCAGCCAGATAGACATGAGCCGTGTGAAGCGTATCGAGGTTTTAAACGGCGCAGCTTCTTCGCTCTATGGTTCGGATGCGATTGCCGGTGTTATCAACATCATCACCAACCAGCCGAAAGATGAAATCTCCTTCACCACCAACAGCCGTTATACAAGAAAGAATCAGTTTTCACAAGGCCTCAACCTGGACATTGCCAAAGGAAAGCTTGCCTCTTACACTGCTTATAAGTACGATCACTCGGATGGCTGGCAGAACAGTGGCCTGACCGTAGACAAGAATGATGACCTGGTTGAAACCCTCGATCAGCTTTCCATCGGCTACAGCATGAATAACTTTTCGCAGCAATTCACCTACGATGCTACGGACAAACTCTCGTTCTATGCCAATGGCGGATATTACTGGCGTATGACCGACCGACCCGCCAAACGCGACGGTATGACAGGCGGAAATGATTATAATACGCATTACGAAGGCTACAACTGGGGTACAGGAGCCAAGTACAGACTGAATAAACGTTCCTCCATCCAGTTGGATTATGTAGGCAACAATTATACTTCGCGCTACAAATACATGCTGGCAGCCGGTGATTACCAACCGGGTGACTACGCATTCACCAAAAGACAGAAGTTTCATGATGCCGAACTGAAAGGTATTTTCGGTTTCACCACCAACAGTACCACTGTCTTCGGAGTGGACTACCGCAAGGATATTCTTGTTCGTCCCGATGCCGATGTAGACAAGGGAGTATATACTTTGTCGGGCTACGGACAGCATGAAGTAAAACTGTGGGATCACTTCACGGGCATTGTCGGTGCACGCTATGACTATCATGAACAGGCAGGTGGACGTTTCACCCCGAAAGTGGCAGCCATGTACAATATTGGAAACTTCAACGTACGTGCCACATATGCAGCAGGTTTCCGTGCTCCCGGTGTAGACGAATTGTATTACAGCATGTTCAAGAAAATGGGTAGCAAATACACTATCTCCATCGGTGATGCTGACCTGAAGCCTGAACACAGCAACTACTACTCCGTCAATATGGAATACCGCACTAACCGTTTCAGTGCCTCTGTTACGGGATATCTGAATTATCTGACAGATATGGTGTCTTCCAAAGTAACCGCATTCAATGATTTGTCCGCTGAGGCCCAGCAGCAACTGAAAGAAGAATTCCCCGAACTGGCAGACTTATCATCTACCAAGAATGTGAACCTGAAAGAATACATCAACTTTGAAAAGGCTACCGTCCGTGGTTTTGAGGTGAGTTTGTCAGGCAATCCGTTCGCCGGCTTTACCCTGAATGGTAACTATACCTACGCTTATGCCCGTGGTAAAGGTGAAGAAGGCTGGCAAAACATTCAACGCAGTATCCGCCACACGGCAACTATCAGCGGAAACTACGCACATTCATGGGGTGACTACACCATGAACCTCAACCTGAACGGCCGTCTGCAAAGCAAATGCTACTATCCGGGAGATGCCGACGGAGATGCTCCGGGTTACGGTATCTGGAACCTGAACACTCGCCACTCCTTCGACTGTTTCAGCAGTTTCTTCCTGGAACCCGGTATCGGTATCGACAATATCTTCAACAAGAGAGATATGAGACCTCTGACGAAGAACTTCACCCTGTACTCACCGGGACGTATGTTGGTGGTGAGTCTGACTTTAAAGCTAAAGAATTAACGCATAACAACTTATTATTGATATGAAGCATCTTTTCATCACTCTTTGTTTACTGAGTGTGGCTCTCTTCTCCTCTGCACAGGGGGAGAAGACCGCCCTTCTCATTACCCATTACGGAAGTTCGGACCCTGATACGCGTGCACTGACACTCGACGTAATCACCCGTGAGGCAAAAGAAACTTTTCCGCAGTTTGAAGTGCGCGAAGCGTATATCTCTCCCATCGTTCGGCGCAGGCTGGAGAAGCAAGGCGTTCATAAAGACAGTCCGGTAGACGCACTGCTGAAACTCAGAAGCGAAGGATATTCGCGTGTACTGATACAGAGTACAACACTGATTGAAGGAAGTGAAATGACTTCCGTCCGCCGCGATGCGGAGAGCGTGAAACCCTTCTTTAAAGAAATAAAGGTGGGTAACCCATTGCTTTATACAGTGGAAGATTGCGAAAAGGTTATCGAAATTCTGACACAGGAACAGCCCGGAAAGAAAGAGGACGTCATCTATGTGGGACACGGCAATCAATTGCCAAGTACCGCCACTTACGCCATGCTGGACTATATGATGAAAGCCCACGGACTGAAAAACTTCCACGTCAGCACCATCGAGGGTTATCCTACACTGGACGCTACACTGGCACAGTTGAAGGAGACACGCCCGAAACAAGTGACACTGATACCGTTGTTGCTGGTATGCGGTAATCATACAAAAGAAGACATCGTCGGAGTATGGAAACCGGAAATGGAAAAAGCAGGTTATCAGGCCAATGTCCGCATGCAGGGACTGGGCGAACAACCCGCTATCCGGAAGTTATATATGGAACACATTGAGGCGTTGCTGAAATAGCTACACCCTTTCCCTCTTATGGCTACACCTTTTGCCCCGGATGGCTACACCATTCCAGGCAAAGGGTGTAGCCCTTTTTACACCCTTTTATACCCGAAATTTAGAGAATAGAATGTATCTTTGCATGATAGAAATATAAGCGATATGAAACAGCCAAAGATAATAGTTGCCGGCATCGGACCGGGCAGCGAACAAGACATTACGCCTGCGGTTCTGGAGGCGGTTCGCGAAGCGGATGTAGTAGTGGGATATAAATATTATTTCCGTTTTATCCAGCCTTATCTCCACCCTGAAACAGAATGTATAGATACGGGCATGAAGCGGGAACGCACTCGTGCGGAACAGGCATTTGAATTGGCGGAACAGGGAAAAACGGTTTGTGTCATCAGTTCTGGTGACGCGGGGATTTATGGAATGACTCCGCTGATTTACGAGATGAAGCGGGAACGGAACAGCAACGTCGAAGTGATTGCCTTGCCAGGTATCAGTGCTTTTCAGAAAGCGGCTTCACTGCTGGGTGCTCCTGTGGGACATGATTTCTGTGTGATTTCCCTCTCCGACTTGATGACACCGTGGGAACGGATCGAGCGTCGCATCCGTGCGGCAGCCATGGCTGATTTCGTAACGGCTGTATACAATCCGAAAAGCGAAGGGCGGTATTGGCAACTCTATCGACTGAAAGAGCTGTTTCTCGCAGAAGGACGTGCTCCGGAGACTCCGGTAGGTTATGTACGCCAGGCCGGACGGGAAGAACAGGAAGTGCATCTGACGACACTCGCCGATTTCAATCCCGAAGAAGTGGATATGTTTACGGTCATCCTGATCGGTAACTCGCAGTCTTATGCGTGGAACGGCAAGTTCATTACTCCCCGGGGATATTATAACCGTCCGGATAAGGATGAACAACCGACTAAGGGGATAGGTCAGGACATCATGATACAAAGTTTCCGGACCATTGAGTCGGAACTAAAGAATAAGAATATTCCTCTGGATCATAAATGGGCTTTGCTGCACGCCATCCATACCACGGCTGATTTTGAAATGGAAAAGCTGTTGTATACGGACAAAGGTGCTGTGGAAAAGCTTTATCAGAAAATAGCGGACGGTCGATTGAAAACGATTGTTACGGATGTGACGATGGCTGCCAGTGGTATCCGCAAAGGAGCTTTACAACGGCTGGGGGTAGAAGTGAAATGTTATCTTTCCGATGAACGGGTAGCGGCAATGGCAGCGGAAAAAGGAATCACCCGTACACAAGCCGGTATACGTCTGGCGGTGGAGGAACATCCGGATGCCTTGTTTGTATTCGGTAATGCGCCGACGGCTTTGATGGAACTTTGTGATCTGGTACGTAAAGGAAAGGCTGTACCAAGCGGTATTATTGCCGCGCCTGTGGGCTTTGTACACGTACAGGAATCCAAGCACATGGTGAAGCCGTTCATGGAAATACCCAAACTGATAGTGGAGGGACGAAAAGGAGGAAGTAATTTAGCTGCAACGCTGGTAAATGCAATCTTGTGCTACAATGATGCGGAACAGTTAAGGCCGGGACGGGATGTGTAAATAGATACGCTATGATACGAAACTTTATTATTATAGGCATGGACGACAACCGGGAACCTTTCTTCCCGCCCGAAGTGTTGCGGCACATCCGGGAAGGAAAAGTTTTCTCCGGCGGCTTGCGGCATCGGGAGATTGTAGAGAAGTTACTTCCGGAAGGTGCGGAATGGATTTCCATAACAGTTCCACTGGATAACGTCTTTGCCCAATACGAAAACATTTTTGCAGACTTTGAGAAGACTGCTTCCGATGCATCTATTGTCGTATTTGCATCCGGAGATCCTCTGTTTTTCGGCTTCGCCAATACGGTAAAACGAAAACTGCCCGATGCAAAGATACGCCTCTACCCAGCTTTCAATTCCCTGCAAACATTAGCGCACAGACTGGTGATGCCCTACGACGATATGCGTACCGTCTCTCTGACAGGACGCCCGTGGCAGGAACTGGACAAAGCACTCATAGAACGTGCCCACAAAATAGGTGTACTGACTGATCGGGAGCATACCCCTGCCACTATCGCCGCGCGAATGTTGGAATACGGATACAACTCCTACACCATGTACGTAGGCGAGCACCTCGGCAATCCCGAACGCGAGCGCATTCGCCGGATGAGTCTTGAAGAAGCTGAAAAAGAGACATTTGAGCATCCGAATAATTTGCTGCTCTGCTACGACACCCGTAGACGATCAGCTACGGCACCCGTAGACGATCAGCTACGGCACCCGTATACGGTCAGCTACGACACCCATAGCAAGGAAGCTCTCCTCCCTATAGATAGTCAGCCCTCCATAACTGAACAACCCCGCCCCTTCGGTCTTCCCGACGAACAATTTGCCCACTTGGACGGACGTGCCCGCATGATTACCAAAGCTCCGATCCGCCTCCTTACTTTGCAGGCATTGGAACTGAATCGCCGCCGTGTTTTTTTGGACATAGGTTTCTGCACAGGTTCTGTCTCCATCGAAGCCCGTCTGCAATTCCCGCATCTTACGGTTGTTTCGTTCGAGATACGTCCCGAAGGAGAAGAACTGATGCGCATCAACTCCCGACGTTTCGGTGCGCCGGGAATCACAGCCTTAATCGGAGATTTCCTGCAAACTGATCTGGAAGCTCTCCCCCGCCCCGACGCTGTCTTTATCGGCGGACATGGCGGAAAATTAGAAGATATACTGGTACGTCTGAAAGAAGTATTACAGCCCGGCGGTTGCATCGTCTTCAACTCCGTGTCCCCCAATAGCAGGGAATTGTTCCGCAAAGGGGCAGAAAATGCAGGAATGTCTCTGCAACCCTCCCTGCACATCGCACTCAATGATTATAACCCGATAGAAATAATGAAAGTAACCTTATGAATAAGAATAATGAGAGCCACCCTATGAAGGTAGCTATTATACTGATTTCCGAAAGCAGTCTGCCCATTGCACGAACGCTGAGTAACGAGTTTCCCGACTCCGAAATAATCACTACGACTCCTGCACCCGACTGCACATACGTTTCTTTTTACGAAGAATTTATGGCTCTGTCTTTCCATCGCTACGATGCCTTTATTTTCATAGGTGCCATGGGCATCTGCGTCCGCACCATCGCCCCGCATGTGAAAGATAAACATACAGATCCCGCCGTGATCTGTGTAGATAGCACTGGCCGCTATGCCGTTTCCGTCCTCTCGGGACACATCGGAAAGGCCAATGAAATGACGGAAAACATCGCCCACATTCTCGGCGCCGAACCTGTTATCACCACCCAAAGCGACCGCACCGGCCTCTGGGCACTGGACACCCTGGGTGATAAATTTGACTGGGCCGCCATTCCCGGTGAGACGGAATATGGTATGATGAATAACATCATCAGCCTTTTTGTGAAGAAAGTTCCTACCGCCCTCTTCCTCGAAGTACGCGATCAGGGAACGGAATATCTGGAAAAGACCTGCCCGCCACACGTAGATATACATTACGGCTTATTCCGGGATATAGACCTCAGCCGTTACCAGCTGGTTATACTCGTCACTCCTTTCCTGCACAATACGCATGACACCCCTGCACTCTTTTATGTGCCCAAGGTATTGCATGTCGGCGTAGGTCTGGCACATCAGGCAGGTCCCGTGCATGACATCGTTGAAAACATCCTTGGTACGATGATTAACAGTACCTTCATGCCCCGTGCCGTAAAGTACATCGCCACCATTAACGAGAAACGCAACGAACCGGTCATTAAGGAGCTGGAACGTGCCTATCAGATACGCTATTACAGTGCGGAGGAACTGAAAGAAATCTCCGTCCCCAACCCCAGTCCGGTAGTAGAGAAGCATATGGGTACGCCCAGCGTTTCCGAAGCCGCCGCCTTTCTTTCCGCGAACGGTGGTAAACTTCTGTTGGACAAGCAAAAAGGCGGAAACTACACCATGGCCATAGCCATTGAAGAAGGAGTGCTCCGTTACTACGGACATATCGAAATCGTCGGCGCAGGTCCGGGTGATCCCGACCTCATCTCCGTGCGTGGAAGGCAAATGCTGGAGAAGGCAGATCTCATCCTCTACGCCGGCAGTCTCGTCCCCCGCGAACTGACATTCTGTGCCAAACCGGGTGCTACGGTACGCAGTTCGGCTTCCATGGACTTGGAAGAACAGTTTGCACTGATGAAGAAATTCTATGATGAAGGCAAATTCATCGTCCGCCTGCATACGGGCGATCCCTGCATCTACGGTGCCATTCAGGAACAGATGAACTATTTCGACCAGCATCGCATGAGTTATCACATCACTCCGGGTATTTCTTCCTTCCAGGCTGCTGCCGCTGCATTAAAATCTCAGTTTACCATTCCTGAGAAAGTACAGAGTATCATCCTTACCCGTGGCGAAGGACGCACCCCCATGCCGGAACGCGAACAACTCCACCTGCTGGCACGCTCGCAAAGCACCATGTGTATCTTCCTCAGCGCCGGCATTGCCGAACAGGTGCAGGAAGAGCTCTTACAGGAATATCCCGAAACCACTCCCGTTGCCGTTTGCTACCACCTTACCTGGAAAGACGAACGCATCTATCGCGGAGAGTTGAAAGACCTTGCCAAGATTGTGAAAGAGAACAACCTGACGCTCACCACCATGATTGTCGTAGGTGAAGCCATCGACAATCGCGAAGGCCTTTCACGGCTCTACGCCCATGAGTTCAAACATCTCTTCCGTAGATAAGAAGGAAATGATAAGGTGATAAAGTGATAGGGTGATAAAGTAGCTGTATTATATATCACGGAGTGTTATCCCACTATCACTTTATCACATTATCACATTTTGTTCAACTAAAACCTAAAAGTAATGATATTAATATTAGGCGGAACCACCGAAGGACGCATTGCTGCCCGTACCCTTGAAGAAGCTGGAAAACCATTCTACTATTCTACCAAAGGAGACGAGCAGGAAGTAACTATGCACCACGGTATCCGCCTGCAAGGCGCCATGGACGAACTGGACCTGGAACACTGTTGCCGGGAACATAACATTCAATTACTGGTAGACGCCGCCCACCCCTTTGCCATACAACTGCACCAGACCGTAGAGAAAGTAGCTCATACCCTAAACTTGCTTGTCATCCGATTCGAACGTATTTATCCGCCACGTGACGAAGAACACATCACCTGGTGCGATGATTTTGAAGATGCCATCCGGCAAATCAGGAAAGAAGATATCTTCACCCTCCTGGCACTGACAGGCGTACAAAGCATTGCCAAGCTAAAGCCCCTCTGGCAGGAAAGTACCTGTTGCTACTTCCGTATCCTTAACCGTGAGAGCTCCCGCCGCCTGGCCAAACGTGAAGGTTTTCCCGAAAAATATCTGCATTACTACCATGCAGGCGAAGACGAACGCATCCTGTTACAGCAACTTCACCCCGAAGCCATATTGATAAAGGAAAGCGGACTTTCCGGAGGATTCAATGAAAAAGTGGAAGCTGCCCTTCAAGAAGGTATCCGCATTTTTGCAATCCGTCGTCCGCCAATGCCCGGAAGTTTTATGATAGTGAACGGTGAGCATGGTTTGCGCCGGATGATTGAAAAACATTTTCCTGATTTTTATCCTTTGCGTAGTGGTCTGACTACGGGTACTTGTGCAGCCGCAGCCGCTGTAGCTGCAACCTGGGATATTTTCAACGTTCAACGCCAGCCCCGACCCGCAGAATTCCCCGTTATTCTCCCTAACGGAGAAACCATTTATGTTCCCGTCGAAGAGCAAGAACTCTACCCGCATCCCAGCTGTGTGAACGATGACTGGATGCTGGAAGCAGATGCCACTGTCATCAAAGATGCAGGTGATGACCCCGATGTAACTAATGGCATGCAGATCAAGGCCAATGTTGCCGTGCCTTTCCGCTTTGACGATCCAACACCCGCAGAACTTGGTGCTGATGATTATACCGTTATCGTCTGTAGAGGCGAAGGCGTAGGCATTGTTACCCTATCGGGTTTAGGACTGGAAGTGGGAGGACCTGCCATCAACGTTACTCCCCGTAAAATGATTGAAAACAATGTAAAGGCATGCCTTCAACGACTTGGCATTTCCAAACAACCCAATCCTTTTGCCGTCACTATTTCCGTACCGGGTGGCGAAGAGATAGCCCGGCGGACTTTTAATCCCCGTCTGGGTATAGAAGGCGGTATTTCTATCATCGGAACTTCGGGTATTGTGAAACCTTTCTCTTCCGAAGCATTTGTAGATTCCATCCGCAAATCCATGGAAGTAGGTCGGGCAACAGGAAGCCCGCGCATCGTCCTTAATTCCGGTGCAAAGAGTGAAAAGTATGTCCGAGGGTACTATCCCGAACTGCCTGCACAGGCATTCATTCATTACGGAAACTTCATTGGAGATACGATAAAGATTGCCGCAGATTTGGAAATCAAAGCGGTGACTTTGGGTATCATGATAGGAAAAGCCGTGAAATTGGCAGAAGGAAATCTGGATACGCACAGCAAACAGGTGACGATGAATAAGGATTTCCTACGTGAAGTGGCCCTTTCTGCCGGATGCGGAGGGGAAACACTTGCAGTTATCGAAAAGATAACTTTAGCCCGTGAGTTATGGACATTGCTCTCTGCCGAAGATTTGCAAGCCTTTTGCTCCCGTTTGCTCGAACTGTGCCATCAATATTGTGATCCGTTACTACCGGAAGGAGAACTAACGATTCTGCTCATTAGCGAAGAAGGGAAAATAATTACATAGAATAAAAAAACAAGTTTTACATGTAGCCTGTCAGGCTGAAAGCCCTACGCTATATAATGAAAGCCCTTCAGGCTATATGCGAAACTTAAATTAAAAACCTCAAATATGAAACACCCTCAAATAATCCTCGTCACCGGCGCTTCTTCCGGTTTTGGAAGAGTCATTGCTACACAGTTGGCTGCACAAGGACATATCGTTTATGGCTCCAGTCGGAAAGCAGTATCCGATAATCCCGGCTTCAAAATGTTACAATTGGATATTACTGATCCTGCATCAGTATCCAATGCCATATCGACAATTCTGAAAGAGCAAGGTAGCATTGATGTACTTGTCAACAATGCCGGGATGGGTATCAGCGGAGCTATCGAACTCACTACCGAGGAAGAGATACAACGTCAGATGAATACGAATTTCACGGGTGCCGTCCGTATGTGTGCAGCAGTACTGCCTTTCATGCGCGAAGCCGGATACGGACGAATCATAAATATCAGTTCCATCGCAGGAGTTCTTGCCGTTCCCTTTCAGGCTTTCTACAGTGCATCCAAGTTTGCGATTGAAGGGTATAGTGAAGCGCTTTATCAGGAAGTTAAGCCACTGGGTATACAAGTTTGCGTAGTCGAACCGGGAGATTTCCAGACTGGTTTCACAGCCCAACGGCAAGTGAGCCAGACCACTCTCTCCCATCCACAATACGAAGAGAGTTTTGCAAAAGCCATGCGAAACGTAGAGCAATCTGAAAACAATGGTTGCCGACCGGAAAAGTTAGGCAAAGCAATCTGCAAACTGGTAAATAACCGCCGCCCTGCTTTCCGCACAAAGGTCGGTCCATGGGAACAAGTATTCTTTGCACGCATCAAGCCTATGCTGCCGTTTAGTCTGGTAGATTGGTTGATCAGGAAATTCTATTAGTTAGCTGTGTAACTCATCCCCTTTGGGCAAAACTTTATAGAATAACATTTTGTGTGTTCTTTCCAAAACACTACCTTTGTGGCATACCCATTCAAAAAGGAGGATGTATGACAACTTTTGAATTAAAACGTAGTATTTTGCAAGATATCAACGCATTGATGGATGATGAAGCGGCGATGCGCCGTATAAGTCGTTATATACGTCGTTTGCGTAATTCTACATCAACAAAAGATGTAGCACATGAAGACATGATTCCGTATACAATGAATGAATTACATGAGCGAATTGATAAAGCAGAAAAAGCGATCATCGAAGGAAATGTAATTGATTCTGAAACAGAAGACGCCGAATTAGCAGACTTCATGCGCACACTATGAAAATAAAGACTTATCCTGAAGCTACTCAGGAGCTACGCAAGATTGCTGCTTTTTGTAAACAGCAATGGGGCATTGAGATTGCACACAGATTGATTGAAACCTATCAGAGAAACAAAAAACGTCTTTCTTCCAATCCTTATATGGCTCCAATAGAACCTTTATTAGCAAATCGGGAGTATGTTTACCGAGGATTAGTCATTCATAAATATTGTAAGGTAATATATCGCATAGATGAAACTGCGGGCATAATTTATATCGTAGATGTATGGGATACCCGTCGTGAGCCCCACAAAATATAGCGCAGCCACTCGTAGCCCGTAGCTTGTAGCTTGTAGCTCGTAGCTTATAATATTCCCCCAACAGGAATTGTATGTAATCATATAATTTATATCTTTGCGAGCAAATAAACATCAACCCCTTACAAGGTTCAAGTAATGAAACAGACTATTCTCACTATTTTCTTTGCAATCATAGCATTGGGAGCAAATGCCCAATCCTCTATCTCCTTCCAGGTAAAAGCCGGAGTCGGTACCTCCAACTTCTATGGAGAAAATGTAGAAAGTGACACACGCATCGCCTACAAAGTAGGTGTCGGCATGAACTATGAACTCAACCGCACATGGGTGGTTCAACCATCACTGAACTTCGTATCGATAGGTGCCCGTGAAGAAGTGGAATATGTAGGCAAAGTGAACATGAACGAGTTGTATATCCAGCTCCCCATCATGATGGCCGCCCGCCTCAACCTTGGAAAGAATTACAGTGCTTCCCTGAGTGCCGGTCCGTATATTGCCTATGGCGTAGGCGGAAAGACATCCGGTGAGATGGAGGAATATGATTACAGTAGTGAATACAATCCTAACAGAAGCTACAGATTCCGCATAGATACTTTCGGTAACCGGATAGATGACAAAATGGGAAACAAACGCTTTGACGCCGGCCTTATGTTCGGCCTCAACATCGAATATCACAAATTCATATTCGGAGCAGAGCTTCAATTAGGAATGATCAAGGTAAACGACCAGTTGGATAATCTATTGCAATCATCCGGCATTGAGAAATTCTCTCCCAAGAATCTCGCTTCGTTCTTCACCGTAGGATACCGGTTCTGATTTACAACTGTTCCGCCTGCTTTCGTTTCATTTCATTCAGTACACTGCATGTCAACGGTATGGCAAGAATGAACGTAAGAAGGTCAGCAACAGCCTGACACATTTCCACACCCTGCAACCCCAGATAGTGAGGCAGAATAAAAATCAGTGGAATAAAGAACAATCCTTGGCGGGCAGAAGAAATAATGGTAGCCTTTACCGGTTTACGAATCGTCTGCAACATCATATTGCTCATCACAATCCATGAACCCAACGGAAAAGTAATGAACTGCCAACGCAAAGCGGCAGCACCTACTGTAATTACATCCGGGTCTCCCTTACGGAACAAAGAAACAATCTCTTCAGCAAATCCCATGCCTGCCAGCGCGCACACCAACAAGAAGATGAATCCCACCTTTACACAAAACCAGAATCCCTGACGAACACGCGCATACAACCCTGCACCATAATTGAAACCGCATACCGGCTGGAAACCTTGTCCGAAGCCTATCAGGAAAGCATTAATGAACATTGCGATACGGGTAACAATAGACATGCCCGCAATAGCCGCATCTCCATAAGCCCCGGCAGCCACATTCAGCAAGATAGTAGCTACACTCGCCAGCCCCTGACGGGCAAGCGAAGGAGTACCACCACCAATAATTTCCTTTATGAAAGCCAATGAAGGCGTGAAGTTCCTGAAACGGATACGGATATTGCCCCCCTTTCTGCACATATACAACAACAGGGAGAAACTACATATCTGACTGATGACCGTAGCCAACGCAGCACCCGATATACCCATATCGAAGACAAAAATCAGAATAGGGTCCAGTATCACATTAATCACCGCGCCCGATACGATTCCTACCATCGCATACGCTGCATTTCCCTGGAAACGAATCTGATTGTTCAGTACCAACGAAGCAGTCATGAAAGGGGCACCCAGCAATATGATGCCCAGATATTTCTCCGTATAAGGCAGGATAGTAGGTGTAGAACCCAATGCAAGCGACAACGGGGTAAGGAAGATAAGTCCCACCACTGCCAGAAATATACCCATAAACAACGCCCAGAAGAAACCGGTAGCCGCCATCTTCTCTGCATTCCCAGTCTCCTGCGCACCGAGTTTCCGCGAAATATAGTTCCCCGAACCGTGTCCGAAGAAAAAACCCACCGCCTGAATAATGGACATGACCGAGAACACAATACCTACAGCCGCCGTCGACTGGGTATTGATCTTCCCCACAAAGTACGTATCCGCCATATTATAGAATGACGTAACCAACATACTGATAATCGTAGGTACAGCCAATGATACTATCAGACGGGGCACCGGGGTGGTAGTCAGATAGAGATAATTATCTTTTGTCGAATGTCTCATAGAATTTTCACAATCTCTGCAAGCAGTTCATCAATGGTTTGCACAGTCACCGCTTCGCCGTTTACGGGGTGCAGTACAAAAGTACCGTCCCCTTTCAAATCTCCCGTTTCAATATAAACGTCCGACTCCACGTTTCGGTTTGCCAGAATACCATTTCTTTGCAAAGCTTTCCGCACCATAGCGTATTTTTGTCCGTGCCCGACAATACGGATCTGGGAAGTATACTCATTGTTCACCCGGAATAATCCTGTCTCCAGATCAAACACAATTCCTTTACGGGCAAAGAAACTACTGAGCGTTCCATCCAGTGAAAGGTCTTCGGGAGTTCCGATAGTCACCCCGTTCACCTTATCCATCAACCAGATTTTATCCGCAATCTGCAAGGCAAGTTCCAGGTCATGGGTAGACAGGAAAATAGTCTTATCCGTCTGCCGGCTCAGCTGATGGAGCAATTGCATCATTTCCACTTTACTCGGAAAGTCAAGGAAGGCAGTAGGTTCGTCCAGGAAAATCACCGGAGTTTCCTGTGACAGTGCCTTGGCAATCATCACCTTCTGCCGCTCACCATCACTCAGTGTATGCACCATGCGATGTGCCAGGTGAGATATTCCGACCAGGTTAATAGCATGATCCACTACCTCTTTATCTTCTTTGGAGAGTGTTCCCCAGAAACCGGTATATGGACTGCGTCCCAGACCGATAAGTTCCACAGAAGTCATATTACGGATGTCGCACTTTTCAGTCAGGACTACACTGATCACTTTTGAAAGTTGTTTGTCCGTATAAGAGCCAATCTCTTTTCCCTGTATACGTATTTCACCGGATAACTTCGGTTGAAATGCGGAAAGTGTACGCAATAGTGTAGACTTCCCCACCCCGTTGGCACCCAACAGACAAGTCAACTCCCCGCTATTGATTCCGGCACAAATATCGCTTGCCACGACTTTCACATCTCCTTTACCGGGATAGCCAATGGATAGTTTCTCAATATGTATAGTTTCCTGTTTCAAGACCTCTTTATTTTCAATTCTCAATTATTCTTCCAGTTCCCCTTTACGCTTCCTGAAAAGCACGGATGCCACCACCGGAGCACCTATCAAAGCAGTCACCGAGTTCACCGGCAAAGCTCCTTCAAATCCCGGCATGCGGGCTATGAGGTTACACACCAACGCTAACGAAGCCCCTACCAACAATGTGGCAGGCATCAGTATCCGATGGTCGGATGTATGAAATATAGCCCGGCAAAGATGGGGAACAGCCAGACCGATAAACATAATCGGACCGCAATATGCCGTCACAATCGCTACCAGTACACCTGAACAGGAGATCACCAACAGGCGTGCCCTCTTAATGTTCAGCCCCAGATTCCGTGCATACCCATCGCCCAGTAGCAACAGGTTCATTGTCTTTATCAGCAAAAACGAGAGTGGCAACAAGACCGCCATGATACAGACAAACAGTATCATCTGATCCCCCGACACACGGGCAAAACTACCCAGCCCCCAAATGACGTATGCACGAATATCTTCCTCCACACTGAAATATTTCAATACGCCGATAATGGCACTTGCCACATAACCGATCATCACACCGATAATCAGCAGCGTCACATTTCCCTTTACTTTCTGTGAAACGTATACGATAAGCGCCATCACGGACAGTGCTCCGATAATAGCTGCAATGGACAACGCCACTTCTCCCATATATCCGAGCTTGCTCAATGCCACACCGCCCATCGCTCCCGATAGCAATACCACACAGGCTACTCCCAGGCTGGCACCCGAACTGATACCCAACACTGACGGTCCTGCCAGCGGATTCCGGAAAACCGTCTGCATCTGTAATCCACTCACCGATAACCCTGCTCCCGCCACCAATGCCGTCAATGCCTGCGGCACACGGGATTTCCAAATGATGTTCTGCCAGATAATGGACTCATCCGTATTCCCCCATAAGATGTTCCAGACGGAACGAAAAGGAATATGGACAGAGCCTAACAGCAGGTTCAGCAGAAAAAACAGGAATATGGATGCCAGTATCACCAACATCAGGAGCAGTGTCGGTCTTTTCATTGCAAACGTGCGTAGTATTTCGGTTGGTAATCAGGTAACAAATTGGGGTGGAACGCATGGATCAGATCTTCCAGTACTATTTCCGGTTCCATCGGCATACTTTCGTAGAAAGGTTGCTCGCGCATATTGCAATAAATAACGCCTTTGTCACGGAATGCACGGAAGTCGGCATAACGGGGATCAAGGGATTTCAAAGCGTCATAAGAGAATGTACCGTCGTAACTATTCACAATACGCCAGTAATCGGCACTCTCCGCCTGGCTGTATACTGTTTCAAAATCCAGTGTAACGCCACCGGAACGGGGATCGTCCTTCAAGAAGTAATCGGCGCCCGCATCACGGAACAGTTCGGCCAGGAAGCTCTTACCGCCTACTGCATACCAGTTTCCTCCACGTATCTCACCGCTGAATACTACCGGACGCTTCTTCACATCAGCAGCCAGTTGTTTCAGGTCGTTATAATGCTTCTCTATAGCAGCAAATTTTTCATTTGCCTCCTCTTCCTGTCCAATAAACAAGCCGATGAATTTAATCCATTCCGCCTGTCCCAGCGGAGTCATTTCCTTATATCCCAGGTGCGGAACCAAAGGTATTCCGATTTCACGCATCGTATCATATCCGCCACGCTTGAAAGGGGAGATAAAGATTACATCCGGATTCACACTCATGATCACTTCATTATCAAAGTTACCTTCAATTCCTATTTTGGCAGTCTTACCCGATTTCAAGCGCTCATTCATCTCTTTGTTGAACAAATGCCGTGTACTGGTTATACCCACCACCTTATCGCAGGCTTCCAGTTTGATGAAATTGGATAATTGTAAAGAAGTCATGCAAATGGCACTGCGTACAGGTGTTTCGATCACCGTATAATCAGAAGGAATTGCTTCGGGTTTCATCCCCCGGGGCACCAATGCATAATGGAAAGTATTACTACTTTCATTTTGAGGATCGCGCAAGTCCACCAAGCGGACATGATTGGGAAGATATTTCACTTCAAACCCTTGGGCATAGACCGGATAAATAGAGTCTGTGGCTGATGCAGAAGCTGTGGTAGCCTGTAGATCAGTAGAATTTTGTTTGTTTTTCGGGCCACAAGCCACACATAAAATACTTAAAAGGAAGACAGTTATTGCAGTAGTTCGTTTCATGACAATAAAAAGGTATAGAATTCGAGCACAATATTCGTCATTTTTGGGGAGATACGCAAATACCCGTCCCATAAATTAACCGAATTTGTGCCCGAACACCTCTTATATAAGAATGTCTAAAAATTCATCAGATCATTCAATGCTTCGCTCATGCTGGGATGCGTAAATATATAATCACGCAAGAAAGTATATTCCTGTCCCGTTTTCATCACGATAGATACGATATTAATGATCTCACTTGTTTCCGGTCCGAACAGGGAACAGCCCAGAATCTTATTTGTATCGGCATCCACTACTACCTTAAACAACCCGTCAGTCTCGCCTAAAGTACGTGCCCGCGGAATGGCTGCTACCGGAAGTGTATTCACCTTTATGTTCAGTCCTTTCTTACGGGCTTCCATTTCACTCAGCCCCACACGTGCCAGAGGAGGGTCCATAAATACCGAATAACTCACAGGCTCACGGTCGTCCGTACGCCGTTCTCCTGCACCGAATAAATCCTCGCGGATAATGCGGTAATCGTCCAATGAAATATAGGTGAATTGTAATCCGCCTTTTACATCGCCAATGGCACGGATGGCCGGATTAGTAGTACGCAGCCACTCATCTACCATAATGGCTCCCCGTTCATTCACTTTCACGCCGGCAATTTCCAGATTCAACCCCGAAGTACTCGGACGACGCCCTGTTGCCAATAAGATAGCATCTCCTTCCAGATGATGGATTTCATGAGTTACAGCATCCTCATAAATCACTGTTGCACCGTCCACGGATTGTACTTTCGCGTTGAGATGGAAAGCAATACCTTTCTTTTCCAATACGGTCTGTACGCTGGCGGCAATATCCCTGTCTTCGCGGCCAATCAGTTCCGGATACCCTTCGAGTACCGTCACCTTCGAACCGAAAGAGGCATACATAGAAGCAAATTCCAAGCCGATATAGCCCCCACCCACAATCACCAGCCGTTCGGGAAGTTCTTCCAATTCCATAATGGAAGTGCTGGTGTATACGCGGGAATTCTCTTTTATTCCATCAATAGGTGGTACGATGGTTTCTGCACCGGTATTTATAAATATCTGAGAAGACTGCAATTCAATTACTTCCGTCTCCGTCCGCACTTCTACCACATCAGGACCGGCAAACGATCCGACACCTGTATACACCGTCACATTAGGATTATCAGCCAGATTATGATAATTCTTATTCCGCAGGAAGGAAGTCACCTCTTCTTTACGACCAATGGCCTGACGATAATAGTCCTTCTTCTCTTCCCACGTAGCCTTTACCGGAGTCTCCTTAGCCAGATGTACTAACGTCTTTGTAGGAATACAGCCGATGTTGATACACGTGCCTCCATACATGCGATCCGAACGTTCTACTATGGCAACCGTCTTCTGACGTTTTGCAAATTCGGCAGCCAGGGTCTTCCCACCCTTGCCGAAACCAATGATAATGGCATCATACTTTTTCATATCTTTATTTTTTTAATTGTTCCAGTACGCTCTTCGCACTGTCTGCTAATATAACAATTGCACCGGCCAAAATGGCTGTATCTTTTATAACTAATCTTCCTGCACCGGTCAATAAAGGGAAACCAAACTCTCCACTGCCCAGGTTGGGCACCCATACTTCGGGTGTGGTGACAAGGAAAGAAAGCGTTCCGAGAGTCATGATAATAGCTATTCCCGCACCTACCAGTCCTACTTTCGGCCAGAAGATACCAAGGAATGTAAGGATACCGATGCTCATGATAAGAATACCCAGCCCGTGAGAAAAACCATACGTATTATTCTCCTTGTGCCACTCATGCTTCGCGGCATCAAATTCTCCTTCTTTCAACTTATACTCTTTATAGTCGGGAGCATCGTGTGTATAGAAGAAGCTCATAAAAGGGCTGTTTGCTACAAAAGGCACAATGCCTTCCGCTTCATAATTCCAGAACTTCAATCCGCCGATCCAAACGAAAATAACCAGAATTGCCACACGGATAAGATTGATACCTAACTTTTGAGTAGATGCAGCCAGCGTCAGGGCTGCTACGAACATAGATTTTAATTTTGTTTCCATACGATTATTGCATTAATGAATTGTTTTGTTTTCCTGATGCAAAAATCGGGGTTTATGTCGGGGTGTGAAATGGCAATTCCACCGTATCAGTTGGCAATATTTCCCGTTGTGTTCGATTTACGGAAATCGGATACACTTTCACCGGTCATTTTCTTGAAAAAACGGCTGAAAGTGGACAAATCCTCGAAACCCAGCAGTTCGCTGATTTCTTTGGCACTTTTAGGGGTATAGAGCAGTAATCTCTTGGCCTCCGACTCTATCCGTTCATGGATAATACGCAACGGGGAAGGTACCCCGCAAGAGGCAAACAGATTGGAGAGTGTCTTTGGGGAACGGAATAACAGGTCGGCATAATCCTGCACCTGCTTCTTTTCGCGGAAGTGCTGGTCAACCAGAATATAAAAACGGCGGACGATATCAAAGGCTTTTTCCTGTTCCGGCGTGACGCCACACTTTTCACGGGCAATGCGGGTACAGGTGATGATAAAACGTTTGAGAATGATACGTAACATTTCCTCTTGCAGATTATCGCGAACGGCGGACTCCTGCCGGAAGATACGAATAATGTCATTCAGGTTGGCGGATTGTTCCGGCGAAAGTTTCAGTTTCATCACTTGAGAAGAACCATGAAAAAGGAAACCGTTACAGGATACTTCGTCATCATGACCGAATATACAGTAGAAATTGCTGTTGAACAGGAAAGTGAGGTACTCTCCCTCCACCGATTTAATTTCAATATGCTGCAAAGGAGTAAGACTTATGATTTCGTCCTGTTCCAGCTGTATGGGAATATGGTCTATCTCCAGAGTCAAGTTTCCACTTCGTACCCAAATGAACTTATATAAAGTAGTATCCTGTTGCAGTGCTTTATTTTCGTGGAAACAAAAGGTCATTGCCAAGTTCCCGTTCAGGCGGGTATTTAATTGATAATCTATCATGATGTTAAAAAGTTAGAGTTCTTTGTCGTATGCCGAAGTACAAATATACGCTATTCCGGAAGCTAATGCAAATAAAAGAAGCAATCTATTTCATCATCTCCGCTTTTCGTAACGCCCTACCCCATGTAAGGTCATATTTCGTTATAACTATATTTCAGTTTATGAGTAGAATATACAATCCCGTCCCTAATAAAATAGAGCAAGCCATATTCTTAAAAAGCATTTGAATAACGACTACACAGATACCCGATAGTATTTCCGGAGTGCCGTATGAAGGTGATAGAAAATCTATATCTTTATAGCAATAGACTACTAACATACCGAATATAGCTGGAGGTAATACTCTACCTAAATAGTTTACATATTGGGGAGTATGCGCCGAAGACCTGAAAACCCAGAAAGGAATCCAACGGGTAAGCTGTGTGACAAGCGCCACGATGAATATAGTAACAATTTGTTCTGTGACCGTCATACCAGTTTCTCCTTATCCTTTGTAGTCAACCAACGCACCGTAAAAATAGTAGTGATAATCAAAATGGTAGGAAGCATGAAATATGTCTTACCAAAAAGTAGAAGACATCCCCCCCGCAACCACTAATCCTAATATGGAACTGCCGTGTGTGCGTTCTTTTTGCCACTGGCTAATAAATATCACGATAAACAAGGCTGTCATTACAAAACCCACTCCCTTGATGTCCACAACGGCTTTACAAGCAGAAACTGCACCAACAACAGTACCCCCTATCCATGATATATAAAGATACAACGAAACAAATAACATGAACCAATTCCGGTCTGTTCCCGGAGGCACATCTGTCATATAGTTTAACGAAAACGCTTCGTCTATCAATCCGGAAACAGCCCATAGCTTCTTCCTTCCCATTCCTCTATACTTTTCCAACATGGATATTCCATAGAACAAATGTCTTCCGTTCACTATCAGTGTCAACAACAGGGCATAACCGGGATTGAACGTACTAAGCAATAAGCTGACGGTAACAAATTCCATTGAACCGGCAAATATAGTAGCCGCCATGCAGATAGGCCATATCATGTCAAAACCGCAGGAACGCATATACACCCCATATCCGACACCAAGAAAAGCTATACCAAGCATTACCGGAAATGCTTTTGTCAGTGCCAGTTTACGTGCATTATGAAAATCTTGATTCTTATTATTCAGCATATATATCGTATCTATAACTTCATATTTGTTTTTTATTCATATACATTTGTAACAGTTTGCAAATATACAAAAAGTGCCATTCATGGGAGGTGATGAGTCCACTTTTTATTGTTTTTCAATGAAATAAGACGGTCTGTTCGGCGCTGAACCCGACAAATCGGCAAAGGTTTTCCATGTACAGCATTTCACGGAAACAGGGAAACCGCGCAACTGCCTTTGATCCGCATTAATTTAAAAACACTCTATTGTAAAATCATAGGAATTGTATACAAAAACAGCTTATTATTCTCTTTTTTTTCGTCGCTTTTTATTTACCATTCCCGTGAAGACAGAAGAGATGAACAAATTGTAATCATCAAAAAATAAATCACAACAAAACTAACAACCCTATTAATAACGATAAACAGCGTTTTTAAAGAATAACAGGAACGTTTTTAAAGAATGTATCCAACGTTTATTAAAAACGTAAAAGGGGTACTTAAAAGCAAAAAGCGATAAATACAAACAAAAAAGGCGATAATCCTTATGAGGAAGTATCGCCTTTATCGTTTTTCGTATGTAATTATTCCAAGAACGGATATCCCAATTCTAAACAATAAAATTATATTACTAAAAACAAGAAAACCGGCAGTAATAATACATATCCGCCAAAGTCCGGAAAAGAAAGATTAGATTTTGTCATTTGCTAAGTTTTTTAGGTTTACTATTAAAGTTATGTTCTCTCCAAAACCCTACAAATATACTACATCAGGAAGGCGAAATCAAGTCTTTCAACCGTTTTTTCCAACAGTTTTCAGACTTTACATGCTAACCTTTTCTGGTACAGGCCTTTGCTTCATTAAACGGCAGACAAGTATATTGATAGCATCAGGTTGGCAAGCAAGCTATTATTGCATTCGGTTCATTAAAAAGTACCGTTGCACCAGAGCGTTTGACTTTAGTAAGCAAGAAAAGATAGATAAACAAGAAATCGGGTTTTATTTTGTTTTATATTCAGAAAATCCCCAATTTTGCACTCCCCATAAGAGTTATTATGGGGGGTGCTTATCACTAAACACTAACCATTAATCGCTAACAAAATGTCCAACCCCGTCATATTCGTATCCCTCGGTCCCGGCGAACCGGATCTTATCACCCTGAAAGGCTTGAAAGCCCTGCAAAGTGCCGATTGTATCTTTTGTCCTGAAACTCGCACCACAAGCGGACGGATATTCTCGCGTGCTGCCGACATACTGCATGCGCTGGATATTCCAAATACCACCCTCTCCCGCTTTGCATTGCCTATGAGTAAGAACCGGGAACAGGCTTTCGCAGCTTACGATAAAGTGTATAGCGAAGCTTTCCTTCTTCATAAAGAAAATAAAAAAGTCTGTATCGTTGCCGAAGGAGACGCAGGTTTCTATTCTTCCGTACACTATATCTTTGAGAAACTACAAGCCGACAATATTCCTGTGCAACACATTGCCGGTATCCCCGCCTTCATTGCAGCAGGTGCCTGTGCAGGACTCCACATTGCCAGCCAGGAGGAACGTCTGACCGTCATTCCCGGTATCATTACCGCCGAAGAAATAGAGAAATATTTGGAGGAAAAGACTACCATTGTCATCATGAAACTTTCTCAATGTACCGAAGAAATTCACCGTTGCATCCATCTCCATCCCGAATATAACTATCATTATTTCGAGAATATAGGCACGGAAAAAGAGAAATACCTGCATGATACAGAGCTGATTTCGGCACTCTCTTTCCCTTATTTTTCACTATTAATCATACGCCACAGCACCTTCTGAGGCGCATTTAATACTATTTCGCACATCATTGGATTAATTTTCACAAAAATGCCTTACCTTTGCCCACTGTGTAATACAAAAGATTTATAGACATGAAAAGACTTACATTGTATATGTTTATGCTCGTACTGAGCATTGGTTACGTTTCGGCACAGGGGAAAGCTGATATTAAGTTTGATAAGACCTCACATAACTTCGGTACGTTTTCTGAAAATGACCCGGTAGTAAGTTGTGTATTCACATTCACCAATGTGGGCGATGCTCCGCTGGTTATACATCAAGCCGTAGCTTCCTGTGGATGTACAGTTCCCGAATATACCCAGGAACCCGTATTACCGGGCAAAACCGGAACCGTTAAGATTACTTACAACGGAACAGGCAAATATCCGGGACACTTCAAAAAGTCCATCACTTTGCGCACGAATGCCAAAACAGAAATGATGCGACTCTTTGTAGAAGGAGATATGACACCGAAAGATGCAAAATAAGCATCTTTATATATAAGAATAAAGGAGAATTTTTCAATTCTCCTTTTTTTTTGCTTTCTTTGAAGCTGATTTGGATAAAATAAACAATTAATTGACGACATAATAACTATAAAACATAAAAGCAATTAAGAAACTATGAAACAAGAAGAAGAGAAATTGACCGGTCTACCGGAAAATGCATTCCGTGAACTGAAACCGGGCGAAGTCTACAACCCGTTGATGAGCCCTGACAAGAAGTACCCGGAAGTTAACCTTTGGTCTGTATTATGGGGTATCGCTATGGCTATCCTCTTTTCGGCTGCGGCAGCCTATCTGGGATTGAAAGTAGGACAAGTGTTCGAAGCAGCCATTCCTATTGCAATTATTGCCGTGGGCGTATCAGGCGCAGCCAAACGTAAGAATGCGTTAGGTGAAAATGTCATTATCCAATCCATCGGCGCCAGTTCCGGCGTTATCGTGGCAGGTGCCATCTTTACCCTGCCCGCCTTATACATTCTGCAAGAAACTTATCCGGAAGAAATCACAGTTACTTTCACCCAAGTATTCATCAGCTCTCTGCTGGGAGGTGTGTTGGGTATTCTCTTCCTCATTCCGTTCCGTAAATATTTTGTAAGTGATATGCATGGCAAGTATCCTTTCCCCGAAGCAACAGCTACCACACAGGTACTGGTATCGGGTGAGAAAGACGGAAGCCAGGCCAAACCGTTGCTGCTGGCAGGTATTATCGGAGGTTTATATGACTTCATCGTTGCCACATTCGGCTGGTGGAACGAAAATTTCACCACACGTGTATGCGGCTTTGGTGAGATGTTGGCTGATAAAGCAAAACTGGTATTCAAAGTGAATACAGGTGCGGCCGTACTTGGTTTGGGCTATATTGTAGGTCTGAAATATGCTTCTATCATCTGTGCCGGTTCACTGGCTGTATGGTGGATTATCATTCCGGGAATGTCCATGATCTGGGGTGACAGCGTGCTGAACCAGTGGAATCCGTCAATTGTAGCTACCGTAGGCAGCATGGCTCCCGAAGAGATTTTCAATTATTATGCCAAGAGCATCGGTATCGGCGGTATCGCTATGGCAGGTATCATCGGTATCATCAAGTCATGGGGCATCATCAAAAGTGCTGTAGGACTGGCAGCTAAGGAGATGGGTGGAAAATCCAATGTAGAAGCCAGCATGAAGCGTACTCAGCGCGATATTTCTATGAAGATTATTGCTATCGGTTCTATTATAACGCTGTTACTGGTATTCTTATTCTTCTACTTCGATGTGATGCAAGGCAGTTTGCTGCATACTGTGGTAGCTATTCTGTTGGTGGCAGGTATCGCTTTCCTGTTTACGACTGTGGCTGCCAATGCCATTGCAATCGTAGGTACGAACCCGGTTTCCGGTATGACGCTGATGACATTGATTCTGGCATCAGTAGTGATGGTATCTGTTGGTTTGAAAGGTCCGGAGGGAATGGTAGCCGCATTGGTAATGGGTGGTGTTGTGTGTACGGCACTATCTATGGCAGGTGGTTTCATTACTGACTTGAAAATCGGTTATTGGTTGGGTAGTACACCCGCCAAACAGGAAGCCTGGAAGTTCCTCGGAACGATTGTTTCAGCTGCAACCGTAGGTGGTGTAATGATTATCCTGAATAAGACATACGGATTTACCAGCGGACAACTGGCTGCTCCGCAAGCTAATGCGATGGCGGCAGTTATCGAACCGCTAATGAATGGCGTGGGTGCTCCTTGGTTGCTTTACGGTATTGGTGCAGTACTGGCTATCGTACTGAATGCATTCAAAATTCCTGCATTGGCATTTGCATTGGGTATGTTCATTCCATTACAACTGAACATTCCTCTCGTTGTGGGTGGTGCTGTGAACTGGTACGTAACCAGCCGTAGCAAAGATGCTGCTCTTAATGCAGAACGTGGCGAAAAAGGTACGTTGTTGGCATCCGGTTTCATTGCCGGTGGTGCGCTTATGGGCGTAGTCAGTGCAGCAATGCGTTTCGGAGGTATCAACCTGGTGAATGATGCCTGGGTAAACAATACGTGGTCCGAAGTACTGGCATTGGGTGCTTATGCATTGCTGATAATTTACTTTATCAAGGCTTCGATGAAAACCAAATAATAGAAATACAATGAGAACGATTTTATTTATCACAGCACTGTTTATGTCAACTCTGCTATCTGCTCAGAAGCCCGTTGAGATACCCCTGTGGCCCAACGGTGCTCCTAATACAAATGGCCTGACAGGAGATCAGGAAGATTTGAACGGCGGCCGTGTGGCCAATGTCGTTAATCCCACCATCACGGTTTATCGTCCGGCAAAGCCGAACGGCATGACTATCTTGATGTGTCCGGGCGGCGGATATGCCCGCCTGGCAATGAATCACGAAGGCCATGACATGGCATCCTGGTTCAACACACAGGGAATCACGTATGCCGTCCTGAAATATCGTATGCCGAACGGAAACCGCGAAGTACCCCTCTCAGATGCAGAACAGGCTATCCGCATTATTCGCCAGCATGCCAAAGAATGGGGTATCAATCCGAATCAGGTAGGCGTTATGGGAGCATCGGCAGGCGGACACCTGGCTGCTTCTCTCTCTACACTTTACAGTAGTGATGAAACGCGTCCGGACTTTCAGATATTGCTTTATCCGGTAATCTCGATGGTACCGGGTATTACTCATGGAGGTTCGCGCAAGAACCTTCTTGGCGATAACCCGACCAAGGAACTGGAAGATGCGTATTCTCTGGAACGTCGTGTATCTCCCCGCTCTCCACAAGCTTTCATCGTACTTTCTGCTGATGATGGCGCTGTGCCGCCCATGAATAGTATCGGCTACTTTCTTGCTCTCAACCAACAGAAAGTTCCCGTTTCCATGCATATCTACCCCATTGGCGGACATGGCTGGGGCTTCCGCGATAACTTCACTTACAAACGCCAGTGGACAGAAGAACTGGAGAAGTGGTTGCGTGACGGGGTGAAATTCGAGAAAAATAATTAATATATCAACTCATGAAAAAATTGACTTTTATCACCTGTCTCGTATTACTATCCCTCGCCCTTCAGGCACAGGAAGACCGTTACGACCAGTTGACCAATCCGAAGTTGACCAGTATCAACAAGGAGGCTCCCCGGAGTACATTCACTTCTTATGCCACCGAAGAAGATGCTATCGTCAACGACCGGACGAACGGAGCCAGCCGCCTATCCCTCAACGGGAAATGGAAGTTCAACTATGTGGAAAACTTTGCCGACCGCCCCACAGACTTCATGAACGTGCGTACTGAGGTGAACCGTTGGCCGGACATCAATGTGCCGGGTAACTGGGAATTGCAAGGCTTCGGTACTCCGATCTACGTCAACCAGCCTTACGAGTTCTGTTCTAAGGGTTACGAACCTTATTGGGACAAGCCTAATCCGCCTTATGTACCCAAAGATTGGAATCCGACAGGCACGTACCGCCGTGATTTCGTTGTAGGTAATGACTGGGATGGAAAAGAAATCTTCCTTAGTGCAGATGGTGTGCGCGGTGCTGCTTTCTATTACATGAATGGCAAGTTTGTAGGTATGAGCAAGGATGCCAAAACTCCTGCCCGCTTCAATGTTACCGCCATGGTTAAAAAAGGCAAGAATATGATTGCCATTCAGGTACACCGTTTCTCGGATGCCAATTATCTGGAATGTCAGGACTTTTGGCGCATCAGTGGTATAGAGCGCGATATCTATCTTTACGCTACGCCTAAAATTCATATTTCAGACTTCAAGGTAGAAACTCCGCTGGATCCTTATTACAAGGACGGTATCCTGCAACTGAAAGTGAAGCTTACGAACGAAAGTGATATAAAGTCTCCTTATGTAGTTTCCTATCGTTTACTCGATGATCAGGATCAGCAAGTAACCCAATCCTCTACCCGTGTGGAAGGTGATCAGAATGAAGTAGAATTCACAAAGAAAACCCTCCGTGGTGTAAAGCATTGGACAGCTGAAACGCCTAATCTTTATACACTCGTCATCAGCCTGAAGCGCACCAATGGCGAAGTAATAGAAGCTACCAGTTGCAAAGTAGGTTTCCGTACGATAGAGATTAAGGATAAGCAACTGCTTGTGAATGGCGTACCTATTCTTGTAAAAGGCGTGAATGTACATGAGCATAATGAATACACAGGACATTACGTTCCGGAAGATCTTATGATTAAGGATTTCGAACTCTGGAAAAAGTATAATGTGAACACCGTACGTACTTGCCACTACCCGCAACAGGAACGTTTTTACGAGCTTTGCGACCAATATGGTATTTACGTAATTGATGAAGCAAATATTGAAAGCCACGGTATGGGTTATAACCTCAATGTAGGTGGTACTTTGGGTAACAATCCGTTATTCATGAATGCTCACCTCGACCGTACCATGAATATGTACGAACGCGATAAGAATCATCCGTCTGTAATCATCTGGTCACTGGGTAACGAAGCCGGAAACGGACTGAATTTCTACGTTACCTATAATACTCTGAAGATGCTCGATAGCCGTCCTATCCAGTACGAACGTGCCGGATTAGAATGGAATACAGATATTTACTGTCCGATGTACTCTTCTCCCCAATCTATTGAAAAGTATGCCCAGAATAAGGAAATGACTCGTCCGCTTATCCTGTGTGAATATGCTCATGCTATGGGTAACAGTCTTGGCAACTTCCAGGACTATTGGGATGTGATTGAGAAATATCCGATATTGCAGGGTGGTTGCATCTGGGACTGGGTAGATCAAGGCTTTGCCGCCAAGACCAGCGACGGACGCAAATACTGGAATTATGGTGGTGACTACGGCGATACCGGAACTCCTTCCGATGGCAACTTCTGCATCAATGGCGTAGTTTATCCCGATCGCAGTATAAAGCCCCAGACTATTGAAATGGGTAAGGTTTATCAGAATATAAAATTCATTAAGTTCGATCCGCAAACCTGCACGGTGCAGATACGCAATGACTTCTCATTTACTGATCTGAATAAATATGATTTCCATTATGTCGTTCGCGATCATGGAAAAGAGATTTATAAAGGCCAGATGGACAATATCAATGCTGCTCCGAGTAAGACAGCCACCAGTGCATTCCTGCAAGGTATTCCTAAAGAAAAGAATACTACGGGAGATGTACGCATCGAGTTCTATGCAACCATACGTAATGCAGAACCTTTCTTACCGGTTGGTACGGTAATCGCACGTGAACAAACTTATGTTCATCCGTTCTTTAAGAAAGAAGTGGTACGCATGGATCCCGCGAAAGTAGATGAAGTCTTTTCACAGGTTGTTTTCAGCGGTGATGATTTCAAGGCTACATTTGATAAACAAAGCGGCTTGCTGACCTCTTATATCTATAAGAAACAAGAGTATATCCATAACGGCCAGGGCCCGCAACCTTTCTTCTGGCGTGCACCTACCGATAATGATTACGGAGCAAAGCTTCCCACTCGCCTGAAAGCATGGCGCGAGGCCAGTTACCAGACACCTAAGGCAGAATCGTTCAATGTTTCTAAAGATGGTGACAAGTCCATTGTAAAAGTTACCTATCGTTTTCCGCAGGTAGATGCGCAGTGGGAAATTACCTATAAAGTCTTTGCCAATGGCATTATCAAAGTGGATAATCGCTTTGTAGCCGAAGGTACGGAAACTCCGATGATACCCCGTGTAGGTTTGCGCATGCAATTATCGGAAATATTAAACGACCTTACTTACTACGGCCGTGGTCCGGAAGAGAACTATCGTGATCGTCGCACTTCCCAGTTTATCGGAGAATATACTACTCCGATAAAGGACTTGTACGAACCGTACATCCGTCCGCAAGAAAATGAGCATCGTACGGATATTTACTGGTGTGCACTCACCACTAAACAAAAAGCCGGTTTACTCTTCATTGCCGACCGTACGTTTGAACTGAATGCTTCCAACTATCTGCTTGGAAGTCTGGATAGCGGCGAAACCATCGACAATGGTGCTCCACGTACCAACGAAACGAATCACCGTCATCTTACCGACCCACAACCTGTAAAACAGGTAGATATGTTTATCGACTATCGTATGATGGGTGTAGGTGGTGATAATAGTTGGGGAGCTATAGCACACGAACCGTATCTGATTCGGCCCGGCGTAGAAAATGCCATTGAATACGGCTTCTCCATCGTACCATTTGACAAAAAGGCGGATTACAAAAATTTAATCTATCAATATTAAATTTAATCTGTCCAAATTAAGGATTTATGAAAAGGATGTCGTACTTTTGCGACATCCTTTTTTATTTATATTAAAAAACGAAAGAACAATGAAAACAATGATTACCCTCCTGTTCAGTGCGCTTTGTGTAGCTACTGTCAGTGCTCAGACAGATGAAAAAGACAACGCCATGCTGAACAATGGAATAAATTTTCTGGATATTCCTTACGTAGCACATACGTTGGAAGTTACCGATGGCGAAGAAGAACTTATCATCAATTGTGATGAAGTAGACTGCACCACCTTTGTAGAATATACTCTTGCTATGGCCCTCTCTCCTACCGAAGACGGACAGGTAGCTGAAGGCGATTTTGCTACCAATCTGCAAAAGATCCGCTACCGTGATGGAAAAATCAACGGTTATCCTTCACGCCTGCACTACATTGCAGACTGGGTAAACAATGGTATCCGTAACGGTTTCCTGGAAGACGTAACAACAGCTTACAGCCCATACACCCAGAGAGTTTCTCTTTCCTACATGTCTTCTCATCCGGAACTGTACAAGCAGCTGAGTAAATCTCCGGAGAATGTAGCAAAAATGAAAGAGATCGAGAAGTCATTGAATGGTCAGGAATTTCATTATGTTCCCAAAGATAAGCTACCGTTTAATGGTCTGCCTTGGATAAAGAATGGTGATATCATTGCTATTACAACGAATACTCCGGGATTGGATGTGGCTCATATGGGTATTGCTTTCTATATTGATGGTAAACTTTGTTTATTGCATGCTTCTTCTAAAGAGAAGAAAGTGGTAGTTTCCAAGGTTGCTCTGGGACAAATGTTGCAAAGTAATGATAATTGGACAGGAATCAGAGTGTTGAGAATGAAGAAGTAAAAATTCCAATATGATATTATAAGAAAGGCGATGAAGATCAAATCTTCATCGCCTTTCTTTATTCTATTCCTCTACGATAATATATTCATCAATATTCCGTGTTTCTTTGCTGAAATTCACCCCAACTTTCACCAGCCTCTTGCCGTCCAGCATGTAAGGTATCAAATATCCCTTTTCTTCAATTTGTTTCAATGCAGCTTCAGCTGTACCGTCCAATTTGAACTCAAAAACATAGATGGCGTGAGGGGTATGAACCACAGCATCGGCACGGCCGCGACTACTACGCACTTCTGATTGGATGAATTGCCCCAGCAAAGTAAACACTACATGAAAAATAGCCTGATAATGACGTTCTGTATCATCACTCAACTCATACGGAATCCCTGCAAAGAATATCTTCAGACGTTCTATGAATGCCCCCACATCACCACTCTTCAAATCACGCATAAACTTAGCAATATGAAAACCGGATTCATCATTAGATACATTTGTATAGTAGGGCACCAGAAAATTCAGAAAACCATAACGGACTTCATCATTAGGAAAACCTAAAGTATATAATTTCACGTCATCATCATACCCCTTAATAGTCAAATAACCACTTTGGTAAATCATTGGAAGAGGATTTTGCGATTCTGCACGATATTCAGAAAAAGCGGAAGCTAACACTTCTACCCCATCTATCAATAGACGTATATCATAATCGCTTTTTTTCAGCAAGTCAACCAGATAAGTCGGAGTTCCGGTCTGAAACCAATAGTAACCCAATTCTTCTGCATCGAATGCATTCAACACACTGAACGGATTGAACATCCCTGCACCTTCCGGATGAAAATGATAACCATCGTATTGGCATTCCATTAAATCAATCACTTCTTGCAACGATTTCCCTCTCCGTTTGGCAAGACGCTCCAGTTCCGGAAGAAAGGTCTGCTGCAGCTCTTCTCGGGTAATACCACACAGTGCTGCATAGGGAGATTTCATACTGATATCATTCAGTTGATTCAAGTCACTGAACACGCTTACTTGGGCAAACTTAGTTACTCCGGTGAGGAAAACAAAACGAAGATAACGGTCTGCACTTTTCAAAACGCCATAGAACGCTTTTAATATTTTCCGATACTCATCCAGCAAACTCTCATCCAAGATAGCTTGAAGCAATGGTTTGTCATATTCATCAATCAAGACAACCACTTGTTTTCCTGTCTGTATACATGCCTGCTCTATTATATAAGCAAAACGTTCTTCCGGACTACGATCTTTTTTCTCTGAACCATAGAGTAATTCCCACTTTTCTAAATACTGATTAAGCATAGCTACCAAATCAGCAGCGGTCTCATATTTCCGGGCATTCAAGTCAAGATGTAGCACAGGATATTGTTCCCATTTGGTTTCTAGCTTTTCAATGACCAAACCTTGGAACAAGTCTTTACGCCCTTGAAAATAAGCTTCAAAGGTAGAAAGAAGCAGGCTTTTGCCAAATCGACGCGGACGACTCAGGAAATAAGGTTTACCCGCATTTGCAATTTGATGAACCATAGCTGTCTTATCTACATAAAGATAGCCATCCTTACGTATCTCTTCAAAAGTCTGTATGCCTATCGGCAATTTACGCATCTGTTCCATTCACTAAAGCCTAATTGGTGTATGACAAAGGTACAATTTATATTTCAAAAATAAGATGAATGACAATGAAGATTTCGCCAATTTCATGCAGATTGATGTAATCCAAAATATTTATTCATAAAACAGATATAAAGAAGACTCAGCAGCAGAATCATACCGGACAGATACCAATAACCATAATTCAAACACATTATATAGCCCACAATTACAATTGCTTGTACAGCCATATAAATCAGCGATACAACTACATGTGGCATCTTCAATTCATTCGCCATCAATTGATACATGTGTTTACGATGAGGTAAACCGATATTCTCATGAAGCATCAGGCGATGAATAATGGTCAGGACACTATCAACACCATAAACGGATAGTAAGACTATCCAACTAAAATCTTCTGTTTTAATAATGAGTCTCCCTATCAGAAAAAGAAGGATAAAAGCGATACTGACCGAACCGACATCACCTGCAAAACACTTAGCTTTCTTACGGAAATTGAAGAAACAAAAGACCAGTACCGAACATAAAACCGTATAAATCAAAGCAGGTTCCACGAACTTCGTTATTTCAGCATTGATATAAACCAACACCCCCAAAATAACCAATGAATAGCCACCGGTGATGCCATTAATGCCATCCATGAAGTTATAAGCGTTGATGATACCTGTGCAAATAATCAATGCTATGATGATCCACCACCAGGAAAGAGAAAACAAGCCCCATTGATAAAACATCAAGGCCATGGCAGAAAAGTGAAACACCAGCCGTAATCCTTGAGAAGTAGAACGAATATCATCTACAAAGCTGATAAATGTTGTTAGGGTTAGTGCCAATATAAACCAAGGATACTCCCAATCGTTAGTCAGAAAATAGGCCAAAGCACCGAAATAAAAGATGATTCCACCACCACGCAAAGTAATCCGTGAATGAGAACTACGCTCATTGGGTCTATCTATGATATTAAACTTATCAGCCACCCTAAAATAAAAAAGTTCTGTCAGGAACAACAGAACCAAAATAATTACGTAATACATTATTCATTTTTATTAATCCGATGAAACCATACCTGAACACAGACAAATAAAAAAGCTGCTACACTTACTACAGCCATTACAATCCAAAAGCATATACTCATTCTATCTTGAAATTTTCTAATACATTTGTTGGCTTCCACCCTAATTCCCGCATTGCTTTCTCATTACTAAAGGTTAGCGACTTGGTTATTTTATCAAGTTTTAATGAATTTAATGGAGCTTTCTTACCCAAGCAGTCCCCTATCAAGGCCATGCCTTTTGCCAGCCAATAAGGGATCGATAAAGGCAGCGATTTATTCATCTGTTTACAAATCAGTGTTTCCAAATCCCTGAATGTAGGTTGATAACTATCACATACATTATAGATACCTCCTTTTCTAACCAGCAAAGGAATCAGGTTCGCAATATCTTGCACCATCAGTACACTTTTCCGAGCTCTACCATCTGCAATACTGAAATACCTTCCTCTACAAATCCCTGTTATCATAGCTCCCAAATTGCCCGGAGGATTAGGCCCAGCTATCAAGGAAGGGCGAATTATCCCTAACACAACATTGTATTTCCGACACCAATTCTGCAAATACTCTTCCGCCAGGCGTTTACTCATAGCATAAGGAGTGGTTCCATTTAGCGGATACTCTTCCGTGATATTCACTCCATAATCACAACCATATACTGCTACTGTAGAAATAAAGATAAAAGCTCTCGGTGCTCCAACCTTCTCTAACGCCGCACAAAGGTTTTTCGTACCCTGTAGATTTACATCGAAAAATGCCTGTCGTTCAGCGTCCGTTTTAGGAATAGAATGGGCTTTTCCGGCGGCATGCAATACAATATCATATGATTTGTGCAAGATGGGAATCTCCTGTGCAATATTTACCGTATAATTATCTTGTTGAGTCAGTCCAACAGTGGTGACATCATACATCCTTTCCAAAAGAGGACGTATATTGTTACCTAGAAACCCGGAGGCTCCTGTAAATATAAGTTTCATAAGGATAAATTCAGTGCAGTGTTCCCGCTTTATAGATCTTCAAATATTCAACGGTCATCTTATCTACAGTCAAGTCTTTTTTAAAACGTTCCAATGCATTTCGTGAGAAATGATTATAAATATCATCATTTTCTAAGATATATTCTATTTTTTCAGCAAAAATGTCAGGTACATTCTCCACCGTATAACCATTTTCACCATTCACTACTATTTCACTGATACCGCCTACATTCGAGGCTACAACAGGTTTTCCGAAAGACATAGCTTCAATTATAGTCATCGGAAGTCCTTCGTAATTGCTTGAAAGCATAAACAGATCCGCATACTCATTGTATGCGCCTGCATTGGGAAGACTTCCCATGAAAAAAACATTGGAAGGATAACCCTGCGTATATTCATACTGGTTTCCGATCCAAATGAAAGCGTATCGCGGCAAACGGGTAGCTACTTCAAGAAACAAGTCTATTTTTTTTGGAGGGGACAACCTGGCTATACACAATACCTTACGAGCATACCCTTTCATTCCCGTAAACGGATCATGCCCCAAGCCGCAAGGAGCAGATATGCCGTTATATACCACTCGGACGTTCCGTTGGATGCCTTCTTCCTGTAAATTTCGTCCGTCGTATTTACTTACGCCCACTATCGCCTTGCAACGACCCTGCAAAATCCTTTCAAGCGGCAAGTATCGCCTGTAAGCGATGCGTATTGAATCAAAGCCATGAACGGTATAAACGATTTTTGATTCAGGAAACGCTATACGTCCCAGTATTCCAACCTTGGAAGAGTGAAGATGAACGATATCCGGCCTGTATTTCCAATACAGACACACCAAACGGAACAAAGTTCTTATATCATTAATTGGAGACAATGCCCTACGCAAAAAGGAAAACTCTTCTCGTTTTACAGATAAATCCAGCAATTCCCACATTTTTCCGTCACCCTCACCGGCCACTACTATTACTTCATGCTCCTCACAAAGTTTATTCGCCAAATTAACTACGACCGATTGAGCACCGCCAAGGTCACTACGGGTAATAAGTTGCAATATTCTCATAGACAGTTCTTTTATAGAATTCGCCTGATATATCGATAACAGGCATACGATGTTAAATCAAAGCCCATAAATCTGTACAGCCATCTAACCTTCCTGACCTTGGGATTCATAGTGTAAGCCATCAACCACCCATACTTGCGTAGTTCGGATTCTTTCTCTTTTGCAACAACCGGATCCAATAAACGAAAAGCCCCCATAAGGATGCAAAAATTATAAGCACAGAAAGACAAAAGAGCGTGTCGGACTTCCTCACCAAATGAAGCCCGTCTGACAACATCCAATACCCGATTTATATTATCCAACGCATCACTAAATTTTTTCGGGTTCATTGTTCTTGTAATGGAAGAGCTCACCTCTTTCCTGTAGCAATACACATAGTCATTCACAAACCTCACGCTTTCCGCTTTTTCCAACAATTCTACAAACCAAGGTATGTCTTCTGAATAAATACCTTCTATGAACAATATGCTATTATCGATAAGAAATTTCCTTCTAAGCAGTTTACAGCAAGCGGACATCGGGAAAGTTCCACTTTTCACCAATTCACAGATTATTTTTTCTTTATCGGTTTCATTCACAATGGAATTACCATAAGCCACCCAAGGTACATATCTATCTGAAGATGGATAATAATAACAGATATTAAACCCCATGAAGTCCGGACAGTCAAACGATTCTAACTTAGCGACAAGCCTTTCCATACAAGTAGAATCACGCCAAAAGTCATCACTGTCCACAAACATCACATAATCACCTTTGGCCATAGCCAAACCTACATTACGCGCATCACTCAAACCGCCATTTACTTTATGGATTGCCGATATACGTTTATCCTTTGAAGCATATTCATCACATATCTTGCCCGAATTGTCAGGACTCCCATCATCAACCAGAATCACCTCGATATTTTGATAAGTCTGACTGATTACACTATCCACGCAACACCGCAGATAAGACTCAACATTATATACCGGAATTACGACCGAAACTAACATCATGATTTACTCATATATATTTTATAATAGCGCTTTATTGGACGCAGGAAATCACGGAGAGAAGGAAATAAGGCATATTTCTTCATCAATGCCCATTTATTCATCCTTCTAAAGTCATCATAAAACGTCTCTCTCCCTCTTGGTTTAATCGACTTATGGTTTAAATTGTAATTCCCTTCTATCGCTTCTTCAAGCGTTCTCTGTTCCAAAAACAAAGAGTGCGTACACTCCTTCAATATCTCTGCACCCTTAGTGGAATTAACAAGCAACAGTGACACTCCCGTATCCATAGAATGATGGAACGGAACTTTTGCGCCTATTCCCCAGAAGTCCCCCATTGTGAAATCGGAAACTCTCTCAGGAATGGCATAGCGACAATCATAGCAGGCAGGCATAAACATAAGCCCTTTGGAAAACGCTCTAAAATAGTAATTGTCCACAGTAGAAATAGCCTTACCGCGGTAAGCCAACCTATATCCCCATCCTTCCGTATCCCTAAAAGAGAATATCCCCGTATCATTTTCTGAAATACTCAATCTGCGCTTATAAAGATTGAACGCTTCCTGTGAAGGCACGCCATGACATACAAAGTCGCATGTTACTAGCGTGTCATACTTCTTCTTTAAAAAAGAATACAGTCCGGCAATCTGGCAAGGAGTTCCGGAAAACAATACAAACCTGCCTTCTTCCAAAAAGTGTCTGGTTTTGGTATAACTGTCAGCTGTATCAGACTGAAGATACTTGGATCCACGCAATTTATGAACATCAATGTTGCTTTCTATATCAATGTGCTGTAGCTTCAATCCATCTGTAAAGGATGCGCCAAACACTACACCTTTCTGTTTTAACACAACCTCAGCCAAAGCTGAGAATACTCCACCCGATGAACTAGTTGCCCGTACCACTTTATCCAGATTCCAAGCGGCATACACATCTATAGGTAATTGTTTCTTCACTTTAGAATTCAACTGATGGCATGACTTTATGCAAAGACTACAATTGATACACGAATCCGCATCTATGATAGGAAAATGAAAACCTTCACCAGTGGCTTGCAGTATGATGCATCGCCGAGGACAAACAGAAGCGCATGAGCCACACCCAGTACAAACGTCCCGTGAACATAATTCTATCTTTTCCATACCTGCTGACATACTTCTGACAAATAGTTTATGGATATTTGGCGTAGTTCTTCCAATCGTTTATTACTTTCTATATAAGGGCAATCTAACAAATCAGACATTTCGGGAAATTCTTCATGAATGGAAAGAATACGATGCGAAAGCCCCAGGCTATTCAATAAGTTTACCTGTCTTGAATCTGAAGCATTGCGGTCACTTACGACAGAATAAAGCGGACGATTGTAGTTTACGGCAAAAGCCGTACCATGAAAAGAAGTCGTCAACACTAACTCAGCATCCCTGATTAATGCTAGAAATTCAGCCGGTGAAGCTCCTACTTTAAAGATAGTGCCAGGATTAAACACCCGATGCGGAGGGCGTGCCATATATACGATCTTCCATCCAGTATATTTACGAATATAATCTGCAAGCTTATTCACATACGGAAAAGCATTGAATGAATAGTTCAGATAATAGCAAAGGATGTATTTCTCATTCACCAGTCTCCTAGAAGTGGCTATACTGTCCCAATCTTTCTCATCCAAGAGTAGAGTGGGATCTAAAACGAGCGAAGCATTTCTGTCAGACAATCTTCGCACCAAGTCTACCCCCGACTGCTCCCGTACAGAAATATGGGAAAAACGTTGAAGCAACTTCCTGTATAGCTCCTTCTCCTCACCACCTTCAATAGAGTTCACCCCAAAGCTGGAACCATAAGCCACCTTCACCGCCTCTTCTGGAGCAAAATGTAACAGGAAAGCGGGATCACATTTGCAGTAACGCGGGTTCCATATCTGGTCACTGCCGGACATGTAAACGTCATACTTCGGTGGAGCCTGCTTTATCTCTCCAGGAGAAGCGTATCTGCCACTTGAGAGAACAAGGAATCGGTTCATGCATTTACGCATTTCTCGATGCTGACGATAGAGAGCGAAGCAAAAAAGAAACTTGAGAAATTTATGCTTTAGGGAACAGATAAAAGACATACCATCTTTTGATTTCCAATCCTGTTCATACGCCTTGGCTCTTAAAACCTGCCAGCTATTGGGAAAAATATAGTCTATGATTTCCGCCCGCATGTTCAGAACGTTGCAAACATGTTGCAAAGCGTATGCCTGAAATATTGATCCATAGTTGAAAATACGATGTATTGTGATAATGCCAACACTGACTTTATTCATTTCTTTTTCAATAGATAGTAACCAAAATTTATTAATAAATCTTTCAAATCTTCCCTATTCAAGCCTCTAAAAGAACAGGCTAATTTGAAATAATGGAAAAACAATTTACATTTTCCTTCCGACAAAAGAACTGAAGCGACAGACATCCAATGTTTATGATAGATGACGGACGCTGAAGGCAAAACGGCAATATCTGTTTTGAATGTTTCTAGAAAGAGTGTCTTAATCCGAATGTAAGCTTCTCCATCCGGCAAGTTAGATTGCGTACTAATTGAGGAGTACTTGTTAACCAAGCACTTTTCGGTAGGCAAAAAGATTTTATATACACGAAAAAATCTCAACATAAATTCCCAATCCTGGTGACGGCGGAAATTTTCGTCAAAACCTCCTAATTCCATACATACCTCCCTTCTGATGAGTAAGGTGGTAGAATTAAAACGTACAGTACCCAACAGCATCTCTTCCGCCATATTACCTGAACCATGGTTTAACAGCTGCCTTCTTTTTCGTCCCACCAGATTCAAGTTGCAATAGCATCCGCCCCACTCACTGCCCAGCCGTTTCATAGCCTCCACCTGAATAGCTATTTTGCCAGGAAGAAGTTCATCATCATCGTCAAGAAAACTAATATAAACACCATGGGCATATTGAATCCCCGTATTGCGTGCCGCAGCTCCATTCTTATTCATCTCATGCTTCAAATAATGGAAGTTCGCGTTATTCTTGTACTCCGCCACGACCTGTTCTGTCTCAACCTGACAACTGGTTCCCTCCCCATTGTCGTCCACTACTATGATTTCAATGAAAGGATAAGATTGAGCCAGAGCGCTGTCAATGGCACGCTTCAAATTGATAGGTCTCGAATAAGTAGGAATAATAATACTTACTAGCAAATCATTCATTTTTTCTCAATAACGGCTGAAACATATAACCTGCAAAAAGCCAGAATGGAGGCACATTCCAAAGTATTCCAGAAAAGAACAGCTTGGACACACCAACACTGAAAAGAAAAGCAAAAAAAATGTACGTTTTATCATTCTCTGGACTCAAAAACAAATACCTAAAATAAACATAAAAGGGATAGAAGATAATACATGCTAACAAAACTCCACCCTCATAAAGCACCTCTAAGAAAATATTGTGCACATACAGACCGTCATGACTCTGCTCGAACAGACCGACCCCATGCCCCCATACAGGAGACTGCAAGAATCCAGCAAATGCATCGGCATAAAGTTCGCCACGACCGTTTGATACGTCTCCATGACTGAACATAGCCAAGTACTTGTCAACCGCATAAATCTGCATGTCGTTATCGGAAAGGACTTGCGAAATCCAAGTAAACAAAAGTTCGAAATCCACAAGCATAAATCCCGCCAATAGCACCGCAGACGATACGCCTACAATACAGGAGTGCTTCCTTACGATGTTCAGTCGAAGCATCATCAACAGGGTAAATATCAACAGAGACACATAAGTGCCTCTCACTCCGATTCCCAAAAACAGCGGCACATAGATCAGCAGATTGACAATGCCCAAAACTGACAGGAAAACATTCTTCACATAATATCTCAGCCCAATGAATGAAGCAAGAATGAAAGGCAGAATCAGATAGGAGTTGTACATCTTGATTTCCGGCTCTTCCAAAACCCAGCCCCATACATCTACACGGAAAAACAGCAACAGTCCAAACAGCATGGAGAACATATAGAACCGCTTTATCGAAAAATTCAAGTTAGTGACGAAGAGTGCCGGAAAGGCAAATGCAAATCCATACAAAAAATAAGTATTTGACAACTCTACTCCCTCACTGACCAGCCATAGGAATGTAACTATAAACAATAGATACAAAACAGTCTTAAACTTGCTCTCATAACGGAGAAAAAGCATCGGTCCATTCAGGATAAAGGCAAGGAAAAAAACAGCATATATCAAAAACGGTAACAGATTCTCAGTCTGGAAAACAGCGTTGAACACCCGTATATTAAACAATAAGGCGATTACTCCACTGTTTACCGTGATTTGCAAACGCCGAAATAAACCTTTCAGTCTAAACGGCAAAACGTCAGTAGATATTGCAGGCGGGTTCATTTCCCAATGTAGCTGTACTCAACACCAATGGAGCGAAGGTCCGTAAAGTCATAAATATTGCGCCCGTCAATCACCAGTGGACAGTTCATCTTTTCTTTGACCACATTCCAGTTGGGCAAACGAAACAGTTTCCATTCGGTAAGAAGCAGAAGCGCGTCCGCACCATCCAAAGCGTCATACATATCCGTAGCATAATTCACCGCATCACCCACGCGGCGCTTGCATTCGTCCATCGCCACTGGATCAAACACTTTCACCCGAACTCCTGCTTCCAGCAGCTTCCTAATAATTACCAGTGCCGTAGCTTCACGCATATCGTCCGTTTCCGGCTTGAAAGCCAATCCCCACAAAGCGATTCTCCTACCCTTTAAGTCACCTCGATAGTAAGCGGACAGTTTGTTGAACAGCACCGATTTTTGTTTTTCGTTCACCTCTTCTACCGCTTTAAGCACTTGCATATTATAGCCGTTTTTTTCAGCTGTTTTAATGAGTGCTTTCACATCTTTCGGAAAACAGCTGCCACCGTAACCGCATCCGGGATAGAGAAACTTACTACCTATACGGCTGTCGCTGCCAATGCCTTTGCGTACCATATTCACATCGGCACCCACAAGCTCACAGAGGTTCGCTATGTCGTTCATAAAACTGATGCGGGTAGCCAACATGGAATTGGCGGCATATTTAATCATCTCCGCCGAAGGTATATCAGTAAATATCACACGAAAGTTATTCAGCAGAAAAGGTCGGTAAAGTTTGGTCATCAACTCCTTTGCCCTTTCGCTCTCTACACCCACGACCACACGATCAGGACTCATAAAATCCTTGACAGCGGCGCCCTCTTTCAAGAATTCCGGATTACTGGCCACGTCAAAAGGTATATCAACGCCGCGCTTGCGAAGTTCTTCGGCCACGACAGTCTTCACTTTCGTACCTGTGCCTACAGGGACAGTCGATTTTGTCACCAATACCGTATACTTCTTGATATTCTGACCAAACAGACGGGCTACCGCCAATACATACTGTAGGTCAGCGGAACCATCCTCATCGGGAGGCGTACCGACAGCACTGAAAACGATATCAACATCGCCAAGCACCGAAGTAAGATCCGTCGTAAAATTCAGACGTCCCTCACGATGATTACGGAGCACCATCTCGTCAAGCCCGGGTTCATAAATGGGAATCTCTCCACACATGAGTGCCTTGATTTTCTCCTTATTCACATCCACACAAGTGACGTGAACGCCCATTTCCGCAAAACAAGTTCCTGAAACCAGACCTACATATCCAGTTCCTACAATCGCAATTTTCATTACTAACTATTTATTAAACAATATTTTATTTCGATTACAACTAAACGATAACAACACCAAGTTGAAAATTTCCACAATTACCAATAAGGATGATATTGTGTAAAGGTTCATTATACCCAAAGTTATCATAAATAATACAAGACATAAATAGAACATGCTGTTGCCCAACATTATTTTCATATATAAATTCTTATAACCAAAGGGAATAAGCCTGTTTGATCCCAAAAAGAAATTCAGGGAAGAGAAAATGGCGGAAAGACCTAAAATACGAATCACCCATACGGAATCCTGCATTGTGTCATCCAAAAAGATATGAATTATGAAAGAAGCCCCTAAAGCCATCGCAAGATAACCGAATACGGACAGACCCAATGCTACCATCATCACTTTGTTGAGATAGCCAACGCTTCGTTCACGTGAGATTTTCGGAAAAACGGCCTGAGCTATCAATGAAACGGGAATTTTTATTAAGGATACGAGTTTCTCGCCCAAATCGAATATGGCGACTTCTGACATTCCCAAAAAAGAACCTACTACAATCTTATTGGCATTTTGATAAATACGAATGCTCAACGAAGATACAAACAAAGGTAAAGCCTCTTTAAAGTAGAAATTCAAACGCTCTTTAGAAACAGCAATCAATTTTACCTTCTCAACTCTCAGTAGAATATATAAAGAAACGATTCCTGCCAATACGGCACCTGCCGAATTCAGTACAGGCACATAAATGTAGTCTGTTTCCTGCCTCACAAAGATAAATATCGCTCCTATAAAGAACAACCTGATAGCTACATTTACGCAAGTGACATATTTCATTTTCTCTATTCCTTGATAGAACCATATAGGGAAAAGGAGTTCATTAAGCGTCAAAAAGAAAGAGAAGAAATATAATGCATAGTGCTCTGAAAAAAAACTGAAAGAAGAAATCATCAACAGGTATACGAAAAAACAAACCAGCCAAATTGCAAACTTGTTTATGAATACAGAAGATACGATTTCAGATATCTTATCAGGATTTGCAAGATTCGAGGCTATTTCCTTTGCACCCGTCAGATTGAATCCGAAGTTGACAACCAAAGATACATAAGTCACTATCACTTGCGCAAAAACAACAGTACCATAAAGCTCCATCCCGACCGTCCTGATCAGATAAGGATAGGTGACCAAAGGAGATAACAGCACAAAAAATTCCAATGCCACCAGCCATGAAAAATTTACAGCTACGGTTCTGTTATTGCCCAATATACGCTTTAGTCTATCGCTCACTATTCGTCCACGTATTCCCACGGATAGGGATTATCAACTACATTCTGAAACTCGGCAATGGCTTCCTGCTGTTCAGGAGTAAGCGATGCGGAATCCCAGGAATCGATAATAGCACGACCTTCGTCAGCCAAAGGCTCGTCGAACACTTCACCACAGCAGGCGGTAAGCAGATGAAGTTTCAATAATGAAGCGGGAAGGACTTCAAGGATATCCCAACAACGATCCAAAACTTCCTGGACATGCTTCTGCTTCTCACCATGGTCGATGAATGAGGCATTGTAGCCCATCAGAAGCGCAAGGCAGACATTCGCCTGTTCCTCAACTGTAGAACCCTGGACACCGGAATTATATAATGCCGTGGTCAGGCGGTAAACTTCGCCATTACGACGGGAAAGGTCGTCGCTATAGACAGGACTCCCGTCCATACCCAAATACATCAGATCGTGCGCCGCACGCTGAAGAGTAAGTGTTTCTTCGGAAAGAGACATAATGATTTATTATTTATTATTTGATTACTTCTATAAGATCCGGGTGGATAGTAGCCATGGCAACAGCGATGACGCCTTGTATCTCGACAACCACACGGCGATCACGCGCACCTTTCACTTTCAGGAAAATACCTTCCTGCCCCTCGAAGTCACCACCCGTGACACGAACTTTAGTACCTTTAGACAAATTCAGCTCATCGGGCTGGAAGTACAGAAGATGGTCGTTATAGGTACCGGCAACGGCAATGAAACGCTGCATCTCGCTGTCCGAGATGATAATCTTCTGACCGCTACGGGTATCAGTGATATATTGCAAATAAGTTACCTGAGATTTTACACGCTTCACATCAGAAGGGCGGGCATGAACAAAAAGCAAGTTATGGATCACCGGAACCAAGGCACGAACCTTCTTCCCTTTCTTTATGCTGATCTTGTATTGCATGGGAACAAAACAGCCCATCCCCTCTTTTTCAAGTAGACGCATAGCATCTGGCTCTCTACGGTAGGTGGCGCGCATCGCATACCATATTTCGGTTTCTTTATCCACTTCCATTTTAGGAGTTATTTCAGAAAAGGGTGTTCTCTCGGGGCTTTGAAACCCTTACACATCCCTGAATTTCAATCACTTGCGAACGCTTTATGTAAAATACGGCAAGCTGTGCGTCCCTCTTGCCAACAGATTTTATGCAGTAGTTCATTACCTTGAAGGTAAAAAGCTATAAACGAATCAGTTAAATAGAAATATTATCTTTTAATCGTTCGTTTTTTATGCGTAAAGATTTTTAAAATCCTCAGGATTGAGATAGGTATAAAAAGAATTGATATTAACCAATATTTTTATAAAATCTTTATCACTTATATTCAATAACTTAAATAGATAAAACAGACATTACAAAAATATTTTTCATCAAACATTTTGTCAGTTTAAAAAACACATTTATCTTTGTGCACATTAAACGAACGTTTTTTGTACACCCATCAAATATTACCACAGCAATCTATATATCAAACACTTATCACCCAACAAACATCTTATTTTTCACTTATTACGCATTCTATTTTCACTCTTCATATTTATCTTATACTTTTGCACCTTTTTTAACACTGCAAATATCAGTTAACAAACAATCAACATGTAAATAAAATGGAAAGTAATAAAAAAGCGAAGAATCTAAAGATTCTAACCAGAGAAGTAAGAACTATCGTATTGTAAAACAGAGAAATCTAAAGAGAAAAGGAGTGAGTGACGTCAGCATTATTAAAGAAGAATGGCTGGCAGAGCGCAAATATTTCGGAAAAAACACCCACATATATGTAGGTGCACTCAGAGCCTTCAAATTAGGGGCTTATAGAGGAATCGGAATCAAGACAATCAATGATTTAGCAACACATTTATTCGCAAATGGAGATATGTTAAAGCACAACAAAGAAGAAGGTATTCCGCTGAAATTAAACAGTTTAACTACAGAACTAAGAAAAGTGTGGGCAGTGATAAAAGTGGAAGATACGGAAAACATAGATCCTTATGGATATGACGTGACATTAAATCCATAATAGTTCATTCAAAAAAAAGAGGCGACCTTTGCACAAAATAAAAAAAACGCAATGGAAAACTCTTTTAGAATGTCGCTATTCATGCCCCCTATCTCTCCGATAAAGGACAAAGCAACCGGAAGGATCGTGAAAAACGCCACGCTGACTCCACTACGCACAGTGGAACTCAACGAAGTATACAAGTTGGTCACTGCAAACGCGAAACTTGCCGCGCTCACGCTTGCTGTACGAAACGCCGTACAGCAGGGTGACGACAGTGTCTGCCGCCTATTGAAGCAGCAGACACTGCCCTACGTGACCCCGTGCGGAGTCTTCACCCGACGCAGAAGCGACTGTATAGAAGAGACGTCAGGACTCGTGGTAGTGGACGTAGACCATCTCGAATCTAACGAAGAAGCAAAAAAACTGCGCCAACTACTATTCGAAGATCCCTATCTACACCCCGCGTTAGTGTTCATCAGTCCCACCGGAAAGGGCGTGAAAGCCTTCGTGCCCTGCGCACCCGGACAAAGCGCCACAGATGGAATCCGCTGGGCGATGAGCTATGTACACTGCATGTACGACACCGACCACCGGAATTCGGGTAAAGGAGTGGATACCTCAGGAAAAGACCTCGTACGCTCCTGTTTCCTGTGCCATGACCCGGAAGCGTTGATAAGAACTGAAAAGGACGAGTTATAAATTACGAATTACAACAATCAATGGAACCACTATCTTCATTGCACCTACTGACCGAAGCCGTCAGAAATGCGGGAGCAGACATCGCACCTACCTATCAAGAGTATATACAACTGGCCTTTGCCATCGCCACCGACTGCGGCGAGGCAGGGCGTCAGGATTTTCTCGCCCTGTGCAGCCTCTCATCAAAGTATGACCATCGGGCAGCAGAACAACTATTCAGCAATGCGCTGAAGACCGGACATAACGACGTACACATAGGCACCGCCTTCCATCTGGCCGAGCTGTGCGGCGTGAAAATCGAATATGAAAATCCAGGCACCGTTGGTACAGTTGGTACAGAAGTTCGCCCACCTTCTGGCACACACACACGCACACGCGTAAAAGAGGTGTACTCACAAGAGAAAAATGACTTCTCTTGTGAAGAAGAGACTTCGTCAGGCAGCGCTCCGCTGTCTCCTCTGCCCACTTTCGACAAGAACATCCGATGGCCTTATCCCCTGGAACACATCATGAGTTGCGCCACCTCCGATGCCCAGAGCGACGTCCTGCTGCTGGGAGCACTCAACGTTTTGGGCGCCACCATGGGGCCGCACGTCCGGTGCGCATACGGAGGAAAGATGGTATCGCCCTGCATGCAGACTTTCACTTCGGCCAACTCCGCATCCGGAAAAGGAGTCCTGTCGCTGGTACGCCTGCTGGTAGAACCTTTTCACGATGAGATACGCAAGCAGGTGGCAGAAAGAATGGTATGCTACCAACGCGACAAGGCAAAGTACGATGCACTGGGAAAAGAACGGGCAAAAGCCGAGATTCCGACACTGCCGCCCAACAAAATGTTCCTCATCTCAGGAAACAACACGGGAACGGGCATCCTGCAAAATCTGATGGACTCCGATGGCATCGGACTGATATGCGAAAGCGAAGCCGACACCATATCCTCCGCCATCGGCTCGGACTACGGACACTGGAGCGATACCTTGCGAAAGGCTTTCGACCACGACAGGGTGGCCTACAACCGGCGCACCGACAGGGAATACCGTGAAGTAAAGAAAACGTATCTTTCAGTACTCATATCCGGCACTCCCTCACAAGTGAAGTCACTGATACCTACTGCCGAAAACGGGCTTTTCTCACGACAGATTTTCTACTACATGCCCTCCATACGACAATGGCAAAACCAGTTCGACCGGAACGACCGGAATCTGGAAGAGCCCTTCACCAAAATGGGGACGGAATGGAAAGAAAAGCTGAAGATCATCTATATGGGAGGAATTTTCACCCTACACCTCTCCGACGGCCAGAAAGAGGAATTCAACCGGCTGTTCTCCCAACTCTTCACCCGCTCCGAATTGACAAACGGCAGCGAAATGTCGGGCAGCGTGGCACGTCTGGCTATCAACATCTGCCGCATCATGGAAGTGGTGGCCATGCTGCGTATGCTTGAAAGTGAAGATATAGCCACGTCACCACATCTTTCGCCCGACCCCGGCACTTCTGCCGATAATCTGAAAGACCACATCGTAAGCTTATGGAACCTTGACATCACTGAAGATGATTTCCACGCCGTGCTGTCGATGGCCGAATGTCTATATCGCCACGCCACCCATATCCTTTCCTTCCTGCCCGCCACCGAAGTAACCCGTCGGGGCAATGCCGACCGGGACGCACTGGTACAGTGTATGAAAAAGAGATTCACACGGATTGAATTCCTGCAAAAGGCTGAAGAGATGGGCATAAAAACCGCCACCGCTTCAACCTGGCTGAAACGGATGCTGAAAAACGGGCTGGTGGAGAATATGGATGGAAAAGGAACTTATCAAAAGCCCTGATAGATCTTATCAAAAACCTTGATATAACAACGTGCACTATAATATAAAACGCATACGTGCGCACGTGTGTGTGTGCCAGAAGACCGGTGAACTTCTGTACCAACTGTACCAATCCCCCGTTCCCCTTTGCGCTGCCAAACCTCACCTTTACGCCGCTCAAGTCAACCTTTATGCCACTCAAGCTCACCTTTACGATGTCCAAGCGAACCTCAGGGCTCCCCCAGTGCGCCTACTATCAGACTCACCTGGGCAGGCGTGTAAGAGCGTGAACGGGGAGAAAGCCCCAAGGCGGACAGGCTGTCACGCAAACCGGGATAAAGATCAATCCAATGTTTCAACTTACGGTAAGCAGCCTCCGGACAAAGATCGGGGCAATAGAGTTGGGCAAGTTCAGTACGCCCATAGGTACGGATTTCAAAAGAGTTCATATCTGATATTCATGTGTTATATTTCATCAAAGATAGACATAAATCATGACATTATCAAAGATATATATGTAAATAACAGACTAAAACAGACCTCAATCGACTCTAACAGTCCGAAAGTGACAAACGCCTATACCGACAATATTACCTTTGTATTGTTGAGTTCAACATCGTGAATCTTTTAAATTATAATTGTTTAATCTTTTAAATTATTTATCAAATTATGATTCGTTACAAAAAGTATCAAGTGACAGGCGAAAACAGCCTACTGAAAGGTCTCTGGTATGCGCGTCCCGTAATTGAAGAGACTTTCGACATTGAGAGACTTGCCAAACACATGTCCAACCACAATACTCCCTACTCGAGTGGTGTCATCAAGGGAGTGTTGACAGACATGGTTTCCTGTACCAAGGAACTTATTCTGGATGGCAAGAATGTAAAAATGGACGACCTGGCAATTTTCTCCGTAGGGATTGTCAGTAAAAAAGGCGCAAAATCTGCCGCCGACTTCTCATTGGCTAATAACGTAAAGGGGTTGAAACTCCGCGCCCGTGCCACGGGTGAGCTGAGCAATGCTCAGATTAATCTGGAAGGGCAAATGAAGGAGGCTTCCATGTACACCGTGGGAGGCAGCTCGTCCGACAATACTCCCGGTGGCGGTTC
>ERZ894232.136-NODE-136-length-102304-cov-154.881251_pt1 | contig 102304 bp, 95 predicted proteins | sample MGYA00380296_ERZ894232 | MGnify/ENA primary metagenome ERZ894232 (study PRJEB32331, sample SAMN06328433) | human gut metagenome | biome: human gut microbiome; feature: stool | host: Homo sapiens | collected 2014-08-14 ...
AACCTTTGTTAACCTTAAATCTAATACTATGAAAAACACAGTGCAAAGATACGGAGTTTTGGCAACTTTGCAAATTATAAGCTGCTAATTGGTGTTTTTATAACACTAATTAATAGATTAAATCCTGTGTTACAGGTTTGTTAAGAGTTTTATCCCTTGGCAATTCTCATGTAATATATGAAGAGGGGGAGTTTTTACCCCCATTTCTCTTTCATCAAATCTTCCAGTTTCAACAACTCGTCACGGTATTGTGCAGCTTCAATAAATTCGAGTTTCTTGGCTGCTTCCTGCATCAGTTTGCGAGTACGTTCGATACTCTTTTCCATTTGCGCTTTACTCATATACTGCACTACCGGGTCTGCTGCAATGTTCGGAGTAGAAGGTTCTACATAAGCATGTCTTTCTTTTAGCAGTTCATCCGCCTCTTTGGCATTACCGAATACCGACAAGTTTCTGGCCTTTTTAATCTGCTGCGGAGTAATTCCGTTTGCTTCATTGTATGCCAACTGTTTTTCCCGGCGGCGATTGGTTTCGTCAATCGTCAGTTTCATGCTATCCGTCATCCTGTCCGCATACATGATTACCTTGCCGTTTACATTACGGGCAGCACGTCCTGCGGTTTGCGTCAGTGAACGGTGGGAGCGGAGGAATCCTTCTTTGTCAGCATCAAGAATAGCAACGAGCGACACTTCCGGAAGATCGAGTCCTTCACGGAGCAGGTTGACTCCGATAAGCACATCATAGATTCCTTGCCGGAGATCATCCATAATCTTCACACGTTCCAATGTATCTACATCACTATGGATATAGTTACATCTTACATTATTATTAAGAAGATACTCTGCCAGTTCTTCTGCCATTCGTTTGGTTAGTGTGGTGACGAGTACGCGTTCTTCCTTTTCAATGCGGAGCTGGATTTCTTCCATTAAGTCGTCAATCTGATTAAGGCTCGGGCGCACTTCGATGACAGGATCAAGCAGTCCCGTAGGACGAATCACCTGCTCTACGACGATACCTTCAGACTGAATCAATTCATAATCTGCCGGTGTGGCACTGACATAAATTACCTGTTTCGCCATTTCCTGAAACTCTTCGAATTTCAACGGACGGTTATCCATAGCCGCAGGCAATCGGAAACCATATTCCACCAGATTGATTTTACGTGCACGGTCTCCTCCGTACATCGCACGGATTTGAGGTACACTTACGTGGCTTTCGTCAATGACAATCAGAAAATCATCCGGAAAGAAATCGAGCAGACAATAAGGACGAGTGCCGGCAGCACGACCATCGAAATAACGGGAATAGTTCTCAATTCCGGAGCAATGCCCTAATTCCCGGATCATTTCCATATCGTAAGTCACCCGTTCATAGAGCCGTTTGGCTTCATATTCTTTACCGATAGACTCGAAGAATGCCACTTGTTTGGTCAGATCATCTTCTATTTCGTGGATAGCACGGAGAGTTGCCTCTTTGGTCGTCATAAACAAATTGGCCGGATAAATCTTATAGGCGTCAAATGGTGCGATAGTGACTCCTGTGATAGGATCTACTTCTTCTATACCATCAATCTCATCCCCCCAAAAGGTGACACGGAGCAGATTGTCGGTATAAGCCAGATAGATATCCACAGTATCACCTTTAACGCGGAAATTTCCACGGTTCAAGTCAATATCATTGCGGACATACAAGCTGTCTACCAGACGACGTAAAAAGACATTGCGGTCCATCATCCGTCCCCGTTCTATTTCAATGACATTTTTGTAGAAGTCCGAAGGATTTCCCATACCGTAGATACAAGATACGGAAGAAACCACTACCACGTCTTTTCGTCCGGAGAGTAGGGCAGAAGTGGCCGCGAGTCGAAGCTTGTCGATTTCGTCATTGATGGCAAGATCTTTCTCTATATAAGTATCACTGCTCGGGAGATAGGCCTCCGGCTGATAATAGTCATAGTAAGAAACGTAATATTCTACCGCATTATTGGGGAAGAAACCTTTAAACTCACTATAGAGCTGGGCAGCCAATGTCTTGTTATGGCTCAAAATCAACGTAGGTTTGTTGATATTGGCGATCACATTGGCAATGGTAAATGTTTTTCCCGATCCGGTCACTCCCAGTAAAGTCTGTGCGGGAACTCCCTGAAGTACCCCTTCAGTCAGTTGTGCTATCGCTTCCGGCTGATCCCCGGTAGGTTTGTAAGCTGATGTTAGTTCATAATTCATAGTTAAATCCTAAAAAGTGGAGCAATATTCGGTAAAATAATCGAGATAACAAATCATTTTTCCAAATAAATCCTTTACTTTGCAACATATTAATATCAAAAAACAGATTCATACAACTAGTAATACCAGAAACACATGATTTGGAATGAGAGCATTGAGTGTATGGACCGCGAAAGTCTTCGCAAGATTCAAAGCATACGACTCAAGAAAATTGTAGATTACGTCTATCACAACACTCCTTTCTATCGAAAGAAGATGCAGGAAATGGGAATAACCCCCGATGATATCAATAGTATCGATGATATTGTAAAACTGCCGTTTACCACGAAACATGATTTAAGAGATAATTATCCGTTCGGACTTTGTGCCGTGCCGATGAGCCAGATTGTACGTATTCATGCCTCTTCCGGAACGACCGGAAAGCCGACGGTTGTCGGATATACCCGTAAGGACTTGGCCTCTTGGGCGGAATGTATATCACGTGCTTTTACCGCTTACGGAGCGGGCCGTTCTGATATTTTTCAGGTATCATACGGATACGGACTGTTTACGGGCGGACTGGGAGCACATGCCGGAGCCGAGAATATCGGTGCTTCTGTTATTCCGATGTCCAGTGGCAACACTGAAAAACAGATTACCTTGATGCATGATTTCGGATCGACAGTGCTTTGTTGCACCCCTTCTTATGCGCTCTACCTGGCAGATGCAATCAAAGATTCCGGTTTGCCACGTGAAGAATTTCAACTGAAAGTCGGTGCGTTCGGTGCGGAACCCTGGACGGAAAATATGCGTCATGAAATTGAAGAGAAACTGGGAATCAAAGCATACGATATTTATGGGTTGAGTGAAATTGCCGGACCGGGTGTCGGTTACGAGTGCGAATGTCAGAACGGCACTCACTTGAATGAAGACCATTATTTCCCGGAAATTATCGATCCGAATACTTTGCAACCGGTTGAGCCGGGACAAACGGGCGAACTGGTGTTTACCCACCTCACCAAAGAGGGTATGCCATTGCTCCGTTACCGTACGCGTGATTTGACTGCCTTGCATCATGATAAATGTTCTTGCGGTCGTACATTAGTACGTATGGATCGTATTTTGGGACGCAGTGATGATATGTTGATTATCCGTGGTGTAAACGTATTCCCGACACAGATTGAATCCGTTATCCTTGAAATGGCAGAATTTGAACCGCATTATTTGTTGATAGTGGGTCGTGAAAATAATACCGATACGATGGAGCTCCAGGTTGAAGTACGTCCGGAATTCTATTCTGATGAGATCAACAAAATGCTGGCTTTGAAGAAAAAGCTGGGAGGACGTTTGCAAAGCGTACTTGGATTGGGAGTCAACGTGAAATTGGTAGAGCCTCGCAGCATTGAGCGTAGCGTAGGTAAAGCAAAACGTGTGATTGATAACAGAAAAATATAAATAAGTATTAGGTATTAAGTATTAAGTATTAACCATGCGGGTGATCTTGGAACTACGGTAATACTTGTTGCCTAATACCTAATGCTTGTTACTTAATACTTATTACTTAATACTTTAATAAATATGGTAGCAAAACAACTTTCTATCTTTTTGGAAAATAAGTCAGGCCGTTTGACGGAAGTGACTGAAGTGCTGGCGAAAGAAAATATCAATCTTTCTGCCTTGTGCATTGCCGAAAATGCTGATTTTGGTATTTTGCGTGGAATTGTATCCGATCCGGATAGAGCATACAAAGCTTTAAAAGATAATCATTTTGCAGTGAATGTGACTGATGTAGTAGGTATAAGCTGTCCCAATATACCGGGTGCTTTGGCAAAAGTGCTGGGATATTTATCAGACGAGGGTGTATTTATTGAATATATGTATTCGTTTGCCAATAACAATATTGCAAATGTGGTAATTCGCCCCAGCAATCTGGATAAATGTATCGAGGTATTGAAAGAAAAGAAAGTCGATCTGCTGGCTGCAAGTGATTTGTACAAGCTGTAGATATAGCAGTAAACGATAAACAGGGAACGGTAAATAGCTGTGTTGTCTTTGAATGGGATAACACATTTGTTTGCCGTTTTCTGCTATAAAAAATAGTGACGCTATCCGATGTGGATAGTGACGGTATGCTTCACCGATACCGTCACTATCCCGGGCATATACCGTCACTATTTTTTTTCTGCCTTATAACAAGTTTTTTTCTGTCTTATAACAAGGAATCTGACGTTTGTTCGTCAGGTTTATGTCAATCATGATTTCTGTGTGATTCGTTTATTACCTGCCGTTTACAGTTTGGTGTTTGCAATTCGACGTCATTTTCTCTCCTTTTGTCGATGTTTAACGCCTTTTATGTATTAAAAAACACAGATTAATTGCTAAATTCCCAGCGAATAAGTAACTTTGCGCATTATTTTTAAATAGGATGAAGAAAAATATCATTATAACTTTGCTTGCGGCAGCCACTCTGACATCATGTGGAGAGTATAATAAATTGCTGAAAAGCACCGATTACGAATACAAGTACGAAGCCGCCAAAAACTATTTTGCGAAGGGACAGTATAATCGTTCAGCTACGTTGCTGAATGAGTTGATAACCATTCTGAAAGGAACCGATAAAGCGGAAGAGTCTTTGTATATGTTGGGAATGAGTTATTATAATCAGAAAGATTATCAGACAGCTGCCCAGACATTTATCACCTATTTCAATACGTATCCCCGTGGCACTTTTACCGAACTGGCACGTTTTCATGCAGGTAAAGCTTTATTCCTGGATACCCCGGAACCACGTTTGGATCAATCAAGCACTTATCAGGCTATCCAGCAGTTGCAGATGTTCATGGAATATTTCCCGAACAGCACAAAGAAGCAGGAAGCACAGGATATGATTTTTGCTTTGCAGGATAAGCTGGTTTTGAAAGAACTTTATTCTGCAAGATTATATTATAATCTGGGTAATTATTTAGGCAATAACTATGAGTCTTGTGTAATCACAGCTCAAAATGCACTGAAAGATTATCCTTATACTGACTATCGTGAAGAACTTTCTATCTTGATTCTGCGTGCAAGACACGAAATGGCTATCTATAGTGTAGAAGACAAGAAGATGGATCGTTACCGCGAAACAGTGGACGAATATTATGCTTTCAAGAATGAATTTCCTGAAAGTAAATATTTGAAAGAAGCCGAGAAAATATTCAATGAATCACAGAAAGTAATTAAAGACTAAATTTAAATAGATTTATGGACTACAAAAAAACGAATGCTCCTGCTACAACAGTAACCCGTGACATGATGGAACTCTGTGCTGATACAGGTAATGTTTACGAAACTGTTGCCATTATTGGCAAGCGTGCTAATCAGATCAGTGTAGAAATCAAAAACGATCTTTCAAAGAAATTGGCAGAGTTTGCCTCTTACAATGACAACTTGGAAGAAGTGTTTGAAAATAGAGAGCAAATCGAAATTTCTCGTTATTATGAGAAATTGCCGAAACCGGACTTGATTGCTACGCAAGAATACATCGAAGGGAAAATATATTATAGAAATCCGGCTAAGGAGAAAGAAAAACTTCAGTAATTTATTTTCTGACGAAGAATTTGATAGTCAAGTAGTAAGTGGGATGATTATCCCTACTCCTTATTGCTTGGCTATTATTGTTTAACTCAACTACTATTTAGAATACTTATGATTCAACGAATTCAAACTGTTTATTTATTGATTGTTGCAGGATTACTGATTACAGCTATGTGTATGCCGATAGGTTACTTCATTGATACAATGGGCGAACATCCTTTTAAGGCATTAGGATTGGAAATAAACGACGCTTTTCAGTCTACATGGGGGTTATTCGGGATTCTGATGCTTAGTACTATCGTTGCCGTGGCTACCATTTTTTTATATAAGAACCGTATGTTGCAGATTCGCATGACGATTTTCAATAGCTTGTTGTTGGTCGGTTATTACATTGCTGCCCTTGCTTTTTATTTTGCGTTGAAGAATGATGCAAATATGTTCCGGGTAGGCTGGGCATTGTGTTTACCACTTATTTCCATCATTCTGAATATATTGGCTGTTCGTGCTATTGGACGCGATGAGGTGATGGTAAAGGCTGCGGATAGATTGAGATAAGACTTTTCCCTATATCTGGGTAATTCGTTAATATGATTAATGAAAAGCATCGCTTTATAAGAGTTAAAGCGGTGCTTTTTGCTCTCTAAAGCTATGCTTTAGCATCCCTAAAACGGTGCATTTACTGAATATCTCTGTTTTAAAGATACAAATAAGGCAACTAATTCATTGCGAGTTAGTTGCCTTATTTATTTAAAGAGTATCCCTAAAGCGATGCTTTGTAGATATTCAAGCTCCTTCTCTCGAAAGGGAGGAGGGAGAGGATTTTATTTCTTCAAGTCAAATAGGTACGTGAGCTTTATGGTAATTGTTCCATGCGCTGCACGGGCGAAATAGTCTTTCTTTGTGGTGCTGTAAAAGTCGGACAGCGCAAAGTAGTAACGGCCTTCAACGATGAAGCTACCGGCTTTCTTTGTTCGGAGTTCTACACCGCCGCCACCGGCAATACCGTAGTCGAATTTATTCTGAATCTTAACTCCATACACCGCTTTCTGTGTATTGGATAAGGTGTTCATATCAATACCTTTTATTGTTTCCGATTCGCTTATCAGAAAGCTGATTTGAGGACCTGCATGAACAAAGAATTGTAATCCTCTGTCTCGTCCGAAAGCAAGATGGGCTAGAAAAGGAATATCAATATAGGTCATTTTGCGGGTATAAGTTTTGCTCGGATCCTTCGAGGTGACTTCATATCCGTTATCGTCCAATGATACCGTTTCAAACAATTGGTCCCAACCCCTTTGTGATACATTCAATTCGACTTGTGCACCGCAAATCATGGCGAAATACTTCTCGGATATATAACGTGCCGTCAAGCCTCCGGTAATTCCCATCAAGCTATTTTGCTTGATGCTGGGAGTGAAAGAAACACTGTTTAAGTTGACACCTCCATTAACACCTACTGATAAATTGCTGCGTGCTTCTCCAATTTGGGCAGTGGCAGGAAGAGCAAATCCCGTAAGTAGGAGTGTTGCAATCAAAAATGGTTTTATCTTTATCATTTTCGTATTATTCGAAGTCAAGTTTTACTAATTCAAAATTCTTAGTGAAACGTATGAAGAACACTTTTTTATTAATAAATCCTCCCCAGTTGTTCACGCGCTGGAATTTGAATCCTGTCTGGATTGGCGTCAGGTTCATCTTAGGCAGATTGTTTTCCAATTCCGAGCTATAGAGCGATAATCCCTTCAAGAAGAAGAAACCGGTGTCGAAGCCAAGCATTGCGTAATTGGGGTATTTGCTTGCCAAATCTTTACTATACCATTTATGATAAGCGTTGGTGAATTGCACGGCTGCCGGGAACAATGTATTCGTATAGAATGAAGAGTAGAAATATACATCCAACTCAAAGAAATTTTCCAGATGATCTCTAGTGTAAGTCTGCCATTCCGGGTAGCCGAACAGGTGAATTTTTTCTGCAGGATTCTCTCTGACTAACAACGTCAGTTGAGGGAGTACCTTAATCAGTAAAACATTACTGCCCGATGTCGGGATAAAAATGTTTTCTTTATCACTGCGAAGTGTTGCTTTCAATGTTTCTTTAGTTGCGCTTTCGCTGACGGTTCTCATAGGAATTCCTTTGCTCTTCAACTCTTGTTTCAAGCCGCTGATAAATTCCGCTTTCTCCTTGTCAGCACTCGACGGTTCGATGAAAATAACGTTCGCATTAGGGAATTGGCGGGTGAAATGCTCATAAACCTCTGAATATAAATAAGATTGAGGCGTATTAATCTGATAAATAGCAGGATTTTTGAATACCTCTTCTCCTTTTTGAGAGAAAGGGATCACCAGGCGTATATCGTTCTTCTCCGCGAAGTCTGACAATGGTTTTATTTGATTCTGATGCATCGGACCGATGATGATATTCATACTCTTCATCTCGTTTTTGGCAAGAATCGTATTTAATGTAGAAATGTCTTTTCCACTGTCATATACATATAAATCAAGAGAAACGCCCGTACGTTTCAGACTGTCTACTGCCATCAGGAAACCTTCGTAATATTCCACCATGCGTTTGTCCTCCTGGAAAGGTAACAACAAGGCAGCCTTAATAGTAGACAGCTTTTGGGGAGTCTCCTTATTTTTGCGGAAAAGCTCGCTATTGCTGGGAGGAACAGCGTATGGATCTTCCTTCTGTGTAGGTTGTACGGTGGTTGCTGCCGGGTAGGGGATGCAAAGAAATTGTCCCTTTTTCATGCCCTTTTTCAGTTCCGGGTTAGCGTCAATCAACTCCTGCTCGCTGATTCCGTATTCACGGCTCACGCTGAATATAGTCTCTTTGCGCTTTACCTTATGCATATCTTTGCATCTCGGAACAACAGGGCCTTGAATAGTCGATTGTTCAGTAGGCGTTTGAACTACGGCGTCAGTTTGTTCTTCTTTTTTCTGCGGAATCAGAATAACTTGTCCGATACGGAAATTCTCGGCACTCAAACCTGGGTTTGCTTCACAAATATCTTTGGCGGACACATTATACATCGTTGTCAGTTTGTACAATGTTTCTCCGGCTTGGATCGTATGGAATGTTTCTCCTTTCTGACTCTCTTTTCCGGTAGGGATTTTGATGGTCTGTCCGGCATAGATTTTTTCGTCACAACCAGGATTCAGACGTATGATGTCTGACGTAGTGACATTATACATCTTGGAAATGGAGTATAAACTTTGTCCTTTTTCGATGGTATGCAAGAAATAAGATTGGTTTTCCTGTGCATAACTGATAGCGTATGAAACGCTTATAAAAAGCAGAAATAAGAATATTCGGTTTATCGGTTTCATCAAATTATAACTATTGGTTCTTGAAATCAAGGAACAAAGGTACAAATAATGCCCTATATCTTCATAAGATTTGAGTTAAGAAAATAATATTGTGCTTTTTTAGGAGCATATTTCGGGCGGAAACATTAATTTTGCAACATTTATGGAAGGATATGAATATGCAGGAAACAGAATATATTAATGTGTACGGTGCGCGCGTGCACAATTTGAAGGACATTGATGCCGAGATTCCCCGTAACAGCTTGACCGTTATCACCGGATTGAGCGGTAGTGGAAAATCTTCTTTAGCCTTCGATACGATTTTTGCCGAAGGACAGCGCCGCTATATCGAAACTTTTTCAGCCTATGCCCGCAATTTCCTGGGCAATCTGGAACGTCCGGATGTCGATAAAATAACAGGCTTGAGCCCGGTTATCTCCATTGAACAGAAAACAACGAATAAAAATCCCCGTTCTACCGTAGGAACAACTACCGAGATCTACGATTATCTCCGTTTGTTGTATGCCCGTGCGGGAATCGCCTATTCGTATCTGTCGGGGGAAGAAATGGTGAAATACACCGAAGAGCAGATTCTGGATTTGATTCTGAAAGATTATAAAGGAAAGAAAATATATCTGCTGGCGCCATTGGTACGTTCACGTAAAGGACATTATAGAGAACTTTTTGAACAGATACGTAAAAAAGGATATTTATATGTACGAGTAGACGGAGAAGTGCGTGAAATCACGCATGGTATGAAGCTCGACCGTTATAAGAACCATGATGTAGAAGTGGTTATCGATAAATTAGTGGTTGCAGAGAAAGACGACCGGCGTCTGAAACAGAGTGTGGCAACTGCCATGCGTCAGGGAGACGGGCTGATGATGATTTTGGATGCCCAGTCCGAAAGTATCCGGCATTATAGTAAGCGACTCATGTGTCCTGTCACCGGGTTGTCTTATCGTGAACCTGCTCCGCATAACTTCTCATTCAATTCACCGCAAGGAGCGTGTCCGAAGTGTAAAGGGTTGGGAGTAGTCAATCAGATTGACGTGGACAAAGTGATTCCCGATCGTGAACTTTCCATTTACGAAGGTGCGATAGCTCCTTTGGGAAAATATAAGAATGCGATGATTTTCTGGCAAATCGGTGCTTTGCTTGAGAAGTACGATGTAACGTTGAAAACACCGGTTAAGGAGTTGCCGGACGATGCGATTGATGAAGTGTTGTATGGCTCTGACGAACGGATTAAAATCAAGAGTTCGCTGATCGGCACTTCATCCGATTACTTTGTTACCTATGAAGGAGTGGTGAAGTATATTCAGATGTTGCAGGAGAAAGATGCTTCTGCGACAGCGCAGAAATGGGCGGAACAATTTGCCAAAACAACGGTTTGTCCTGAATGTAAAGGGGCTCGCCTGAATAAGGAAGCTCTGCATTTCCGCATCCACGATAAGAATATTAATGAATTGGCAAACATGGACATCAACGAGCTGTATGACTGGTTGATGAAGGTAGATGAGTTCCTTTCCGATAAGCAGAAGAAAATATCAGTAGAGATTCTGAAAGAGATTCGTACACGTTTGAAGTTCCTGCTGGATGTTGGTTTGGATTATCTGGCGTTGAACCGTAGTTCTGTCAGCCTTTCCGGTGGTGAGAGCCAGCGTATTCGTTTGGCTACACAAATTGGTTCTCAATTGGTGAATGTGCTTTATATTCTCGACGAGCCGAGTATCGGTCTGCATCAGCGTGATAATTTACGTCTTATCAACTCCTTGAAAGAACTCCGTGACATGGGAAACTCCGTGATTGTGGTGGAACATGATAAGGATATGATGTTGGCTGCCGACTATGTTATCGATATGGGACCAAAAGCCGGACGTCTCGGTGGAGAGGTTGTTTTTGCAGGAACTCCCCAGGAGATGCTGAAGACCGATACGATGACTTCGCAATACCTGAATGGAAAGATGAAGATAGAAATCCCCGCCAAGCGTAGAAAAGGAAACGGGAAATCTATCTGGCTGAAAGGAGCGAAAGGGAATAACCTGAAGAATGTCGATGTAGAGTTTCCGTTAGGAAAACTAATTTGCGTGACAGGTGTATCGGGAAGCGGGAAATCTACTTTGATTAATGAAACTCTGCAGCCGATTCTATCGCAGAAGTTCTACCGTTCTTTGCAGGATCCTTTGGAATACGATTCGATTGAAGGATTGGAAAATATCGATAAGGTAGTGAATGTCGATCAATCACCTTTGGGACGTACGCCACGTTCCAATCCAGCTACCTATACCGGTGTGTTTTCTGATATTCGTAATCTGTTTGTAGGTCTTCCGGAAGCTAAGATTCGCGGTTACAAGCCGGGACGTTTTTCCTTTAATGTTTCAGGCGGACGTTGTGAAGCCTGTACGGGAAATGGTTATAAAACAATTGAAATGAATTTCCTTCCTGACGTATATGTGCCTTGTGAAGTATGTCACGGCAAACGTTATAACCGGGAAACGCTGGAAGTACGTTTCAAGGGAAAATCGATTGCCGATGTATTGGACATGACAATCAACCGTGCCGTAGAATTCTTTGAAAACGTTCCGCAAATCTTGAGTAAGATAAAAGTATTGCAGGATGTCGGACTCGGATATATAAAGTTGGGACAATCTTCTACCACTCTTTCCGGTGGAGAAAGCCAGCGTGTGAAACTGGCAACGGAACTGTCGAAAAGGGATACAGGCAAGACCCTTTACATCCTTGATGAACCGACTACCGGACTTCATTTTGAAGATATCCGTGTACTGATGGGAGTACTGAATAAGCTTGTAGATAAAGGGAATACGGTTATTGTCATCGAACACAATCTGGATGTGATTAAAATGGCGGATTATATTATCGATATGGGCCCTGAAGGGGGTAAGGGCGGGGGAGAACTCCTTAGTTACGGAACACCGGAAGAGGTTGCGAAGAGCCCTAAGGGATATACACCTAAGTTTCTTCGCGAAGAGCTGGGGCTCTAATTTGAAGCATAGAGTGAGGGCGTTCCCCCAATAAAGTCAACTATCTCTAATCATATTAATTAAGGCGCGGATTACATGGTTTTTATTTAATTAGAGCCGTGTAATCCGTGTCTTAATAAAAGTCATGGAGGACTTTGTCTCCCGCTAATTCTTTATTTATCAGATATAGAAAGTATAAATACAACGAAAATGAAAATCAATAAAACAAATGCCGCACGGCTGTTAGATAAGGCTAAGATAGCCTATGAACTGATTCCCTACGAAGTGGATGAAAACGACTTAAGTGCTGTTCATGTAGCAGCAGATTTAGGAGAAAACATTGAGCAAGTGTTTAAGACTCTTGTCCTGCATGGCGATAAAAGCGGATATTTTGTCTGTGTCATTCCGGGAGAACATGAAGTTGACTTGAAACTGGCAGCTAAAGCATCGGGTAATAAGAAGTGTGATTTGATTCCCGTAAAAGAACTTCTGCCACTTACCGGATATATCCGGGGAGGTTGTTCGCCTATCGGCATGAAGAAACATTTTCCTACTTATATCCATGAAACCAGCCGGGAATTTCCGTATATTTATGTAAGTGCCGGGGTACGGGGACTTCAGATAAAAATAGCTCCGGAAGATTTGATTCGTGAATCCAGAGCAGAAATTTGTCGTTTATTTGAGGAGTAGTTTAACAAATCATTGTGCAAAAACTCAAGAAAAAGTATATATTTGCAAGAAATATTTATTTAAATCAATCATTTATTAATTCTAAAAACTTATATCTATGTTCAGTAAACACCCTAAAGGTCTGATTGCTGCAGCTTTAGCTAATATGGGAGAGCGTTTTGGCTTCTATATTATGATGGCGATTTTGACATTGTTTATTTCAGCGAAATTTGGATTGTCCGAGACAACTACCGGATACATTTATTCCGCGTTCTATGCTTCCATTTATATTTTAGCTTTGGCGGGAGGTGTTATTGCTGATAAGACGAAAAATTTTAAAGGCACTATTTTAGTAGGGCTGATATTAATGGCTATCGGTTATTTGATTATTGCCATTCCTACTCCGACCCCTGTTCCTAGTATGGCTCTTTACTTGGGATTAACCTGTTTCGGACTTTTGGTGATTGCTTTTGGTAATGGTTTATTTAAAGGAAATCTGCAGGCTTTGGTAGGCCAGATGTACGATGACCCTAAATATTCAAACCTACGTGATGCCGGTTTCCAGATATTTTATATGTTTATCAATATTGGGGCTGTTTTTGCACCGTTTATTGCTATTGGTGTGCGCAACTGGTGGCTGAAGGTGAACAATTTTGATTATGATGCCACTTTACCTGAATTGTGCCATCAATATTTAGAAAAAGGAAATGATATGGCTCCACAAGCAATGGAGAATCTGACAACTTTGGCTAAGAGTGTTGTTCTTGACGGGACTCCTGTAACAGATATGGGTATGTTTGTTAATAACTACCTTGATGTATTTAACCGTGGTTTTCAGTATGCTTTTATGGCTGCTATTGGTGCTATGCTTGTTTCGCTGATTATTTATATGGCAAATAAGAAACGCTTCCCGGATCCTGCGACTAAATTGGAAACCAGTAAAGGTACTGCGACTGTGAATAAGGAAGAAATCCAAATGAGCGCTACTGAAATCAAACAACGTATCTATGCTTTGTTTGCAGTATTCGGTGTTGTTATTTTCTTCTGGTTATCTTTCCACCAGAATGGTTATTCTTTGACTTATTTTGCCCGTGACTATGTGGATTTGAGTGTTATTAATATCGACTTAGGTTTTACGCAGATCAAGGGAGCTGAAATATTCCAGAGCGTTAATCCGTTCTTCGTTGTATTCCTGACTCCATTTATCATGTGGATGTTCGGCTCAATGAAAAAGAAGGGTAAAGAACCTTCTACCCCGATGAAGATTGCCATCGGTATGGGTATTGCCGCATTAGCGTATGTATTCTTGATGGTATTCTCCTTTACATTGCCTTCGAAAGAGGTGTTGGGTACTATGAGTGCTGCTGAAATAAATGCTATTCGTGTGACTCCGTGGATTATGATCGGTCTGTATTTCATCCTTACAGTTGCCGAATTGTTCATTTCTCCTCTGGGATTATCGTTTGTATCTAAGGTTGCTCCTCCTCATTTGCAGGGATTAATGCAAGGTTGCTGGTTGGCTGCAACAGCTGTGGGTAATTCACTGCTGTTTATCGGTGGTATTCTTTATACCACTGTTCCTATCTGGGCTTGCTGGTTAGTATTTGTAGGCGCAACAGGTGCTTCTATGATTGTAATGCTTTCAATGGTAAAATGGTTGGAACGCGTAGCGAAATAGAATCCCGTCATTGACTAAATAACAAAATGCCCCGGAACATTCACGATACTTGTTCCGGGGCATTTTGGTTTATTAAATATCCAATCCCATAATATAATCATTCATATAATACCCGTTGCCAATCGGGAAATCACCTTTCCGTAACTTTCTCATTCCCATGTATTCGTAAAACTGCAAGGCTTTATTGTTACGATTCACGTTAAGTTCCATCAGACAAGGTTCCGGGTGCATCTCCTTGATGCATTTGATTGCTTCCTTAAATAAGAAACTGCCGCAATGCGTACCCTGAAAGCGGGGGAGAACATAGATTTTCTGAAGATGGAATACATCTTTTTCCTGTTGCTGCACAGAGACGTATCCGCATGGTTCATTCTCTTTATAGGCGATGGAATACACATGCCCTTCTTCCTCCATTTGCTTGCGCACATTGGAAGGAGCATACATCCAGTCCATCATATAATCCAGTTGTTCAGGAGATAAAATATCCTTGTAGGTGGCGGGGAATACCTCCTTTGCCATCATATGAATAAGCTCGCAATCGGCTACCGTTGCTTTTCGAATTGTAAACATACGTACTTTCTATTTTATGGTTTAACGGGCACAAATATAGCCATTATTTCTTTTTATAATAAGGTAAGCACTCTCTAATGTTTTAATTATTATTAATTTATAGTACTTTGTAATGCAAGGTACTTGGGTAATGCATATATTTGTGCCATCTAAAAGAAGTGAATAATGAAAGTAGACAATGTAAAATCACAGATGAGGAAAGGCATGCTTGAATATTGCATCATGCTTTTGCTGCACAAAGAGCCTGCCTATGCTTCTGATATTATTCAGAAATTGAAAGAAGCCCAGCTGATTGTAGTGGAAGGCACCTTGTATCCGTTGCTGACCCGTCTGAAAAATGACGACTTGTTAAGTTATGAATGGGTGGAATCTACCCAAGGACCTCCCCGCAAGTACTATAAACTCACTGAACAAGGAGAAACCTTTTTGGGAGAACTGGAAATTTCCTGGAAAGAACTTAACGACACAGTGAATCATATAGCCAATAGATAATCCGAAAAAGAAGAAATAAAAATGAAAAAGACATTGACCATAAATTTAGGAGGAATAGTTTATCATATAGATGACGATGCCTACCGGCTGTTAGACAATTATCTGTCTAATTTGAAACATTATTTTCGTAAACAGGAGGGTGCGGAAGAAATTGTAGACGATATTGAGATGCGTATTGCCGAACTGTTTGCCGAGAAAGTAACTGAAGGAAAACAGGTCATCACAGTTTCGGATGTAGAAGAAATTATCGCCCGCGTAGGCAAACCGGAAGATTTTGGCATTGCTGACGAGGATACAGATTCACAGAGAAGAACGGAACAAGCATCGTCCGCTAATCAAAATAATACGCAAACCTCTGCCCAACGTCGCTGGTTCCGTGATCCGGATAATAAATTGTTGGGTGGTGTGGCAGCAGGACTGGCAGCTTACTTCGGTTGGGATATCACATTGGTGCGTATCCTGATGATTATTCTGGTGTTTGTGCCTTATTGCCCGATGATTATCCTTTATATTATCGGATGGCTCGTTATTCCGGAAGCTCGTACCGCCGCAGAAAAGTTAAGTATGCGTGGAGAAGCGGTAACCATTGAGAATATTGGCAAAACAGTGACAGACGGCTTCGAACGGGTAGCAGATGGGGTTAATAATTATGTGAACTCCGGTAAACCTCGTACCTTTCTTCAAAAGATAGGCGATGTATTTGTTTCCATTGCTGCCGTTCTCTTTAAGATATTTTTGGTAGCTCTTGTCATTCTTTGTTGCCCTGTCTTGTTCGTATTGGCTGTCGTATTGGTAGCGTTGGTATTTGCGGCAATTGCTGTGGCAGTCAGTGGAGGAGCTTTACTTTATGAATTGTTGCCTGCCATCGACTGGATGCCGGTTGCTTCCGTCTCTCCTATGATGACATTATTAGGTACGATTGCCGGAGTTGCCCTCATCGGTATTCCATTAGGAGCTTTCTTGTATACTATCTTGCGCCAGCTATTCCATTGGTCGCCAATGGGAACAGGTTTGAAATGGTCGTTACTGATTTTATGGATATTGGGTGCGGTCATTATGGTTATCAATCTTTCTGCTCTTGGCTGGCAACTGCCTTTGTATGGGCTACACTGCTGTTAACTAAGCCTCATTCTATTAAAAAAGGATAATATTTATTCTTTTATAAGTAAATGTACCCCGATAGTGTGTCCGGGGTACATTTTTTGTTTTCCCTTATTCATCGTAAATCGAGATTTTTTAGTAAGTTTGTAAATACGTATTCAGGAAATAAAATGGGTGAACATATATGTTTTAGGAGAAACGAACGTTTAGCGACAGTCAATCCTTATTGGAGAGGAAATCCGATGGTGCGCGGACGTTTTTTTAACAGGCAGCATCGCTTCCGTCCGGGGATGGGCAGCGTGTTGAAATGGCGTCTTTCGCCCAATCCCCAACGCAAAGAGAAGAAGACGGTGAAATGGGACCCGAAAGTTTGTTATCTTCGCTCATTGGATGCGATGGTAGGAGATTCTCTGATATGGCTCGGACATAATTCTTTCTTTCTTCAATTAGCAGGTAAGCGAATCATGTTCGATCCGGTGTTCGGCAGTATTCCTTTTGTGAAAAGACAGAGCGAATTTCCTGCTAATCCTGATATATTTACGGAGATTGATTATCTACTTGTCAGTCATGACCATTTCGACCATTTGGATAAACAGAGTATAGCCCGCTTACTGAAGAACAACCCGCAAATGAAACTTTTCTGCGGCTTGGGAACCGGTGAACTGATTCAGGGATGGTTCCCTGAAATGAAAGTGATTGAAGCCGGATGGTATCAACAAATGGAAGATGAAGGATTGAAGATCACGTTTCTGCCGGCACAACACTGGAGCAAACGTTCCGTACGCGATGGCGGTCAGCGACTGTGGGGAGCTTTTATGCTGCAAGGAAATGGGATTTCTCTTTATTATAGTGGTGATACGGGTTATTCCAGCCATTTTCGTGAGATTCCCGATCTGTTCGGAGCACCGGATTATGCTTTGTTAGGTATCGGTGCATACAAACCTCGCTGGTTTATGCGTCCCAACCATATATCGCCATACGAATCCTTGACTGCTGCCGAAGAAATGAATGCAGGTCTTACCATTCCCATGCATTATGGCACATTCGACTTGTCTGACGAGCCTTTGCACGATCCTCCGAAAGTTTTTGCAGCAGAAGCAAAGAAACGGAAGATTCCAGTGGAGATTCCCTATTTGGGAGAGATTGTAAAATTGAAAAAACAGAAATAATTAGAAACGAATAAAGAGATGAAGAAATTAGAAGTAAAAGACCTGAAAGAAAACTTTTTCGAAGCGATTGGAAAAGAGTGGATGCTGGTTACGGCCGGAACAAAAGAGAAGTTTAACACGATGACAGCAAGTTGGGGTGGCATCGGTTGGCTGTGGAACAAGCCTGTTGCTTTCGTTTTTATCCGTCCCGAACGGTATACGTATGAATTTGTAGAGAAGAACGATCACCTGACTCTTTCTTTCTTAGGGGCAGAAAATAAGAAGATTCACGCTATTTGTGGTTCTAAGTCGGGACGTAATATAGATAAAGTAAAAGAGACCGGATTGAAGCCAGTGTTTACAGAAAATGGCAATGTGTTGTTCGAGCAGGCACGATTGAGCCTGGAGTGTAAGAAGCTTTATGCTGACGGTATCAAACCGGAATGTTTTCTGGATAAGGAATCATTGGAAAAGTGGTACGGTGGTGCTCATGGTGGTTTCCACAAGATGTATATTGTAGAAATTGAAAATATTTATTCGGAGTAAGATTTAGCCGATTTATGATGGATGCAATGGAGAAGGCTCTGAACTCAAGTAGATTGAGAACAGAGCCTTCTTTTATTTTACTTTATTGGAAAGTCGTTAAGCACAGATTATATGAAATATGCAGTTTTAGTGAATCAAATGACCGTGAGATTCGTATAATCCGTGCTTTAAAATTTTACTTAGATGGAGCTTTCTTCACCCATTTATCCAACCATTCAAAGAATGTGCGTTGCCATAAAACTCCATTCTGCGGTTTCAATACCCAGTGGTTTTCATCCGGATAAATCAGCAACTCTGCAGGAACACCACGCATCACGGCAGCATCGAAAGCAGCCATTGCCTGATTAGCCAGAATACGGTAGTCTTTTTCTCCATGAATACAGAGGATAGGCGTATCCCATTTCTCCACGAATAGGTGAGGAGAGTTGGCAAACGTACGTTGTGCCACCGGGTTTTGTTTTTCCCAGTATGCGCCTCCCATATCCCAGTTGGCAAACCATTTTTCTTCAGTTTCCAGATATTGCATTTCCATATTGAAGATACCGTCGTGGGCGATGAAGGCTTTGAATCGTTTGTCATGATGTCCCGCCAACCAGTATACAGAGAATCCTCCGAAGCTGGCACCTACACATCCCAAGCGATCTTTGTCTACATACGGCTCTTTTGCCATTTCATCGATAGCAGTGAAATAATCTTTCATACACTGGCCACCGTAGTCACCACTGATCTGTTCGTTCCATTCCACGCCAAATCCCGGCAAGCCGCGACGATTCGGAGCAACAATGATATAATCATTGGCTGCCATAATCTGGAAATTCCAGCGATAAGACCAGAACTGGCTTACCGGACTTTGCGGACCTCCTTCACAGAACAGCAAAGTCGGATATTTCTTGTTCGGATCAAACTGCGGGGGATAGATTACCCATGTCAACATCTGTTTGCCATCTGTTGTTTTCATCCAGCGACCTTCCACTTTACCCATTTCCAACTGGTCGTAGATCTGCTTGTTTTCCTGCGTCAGTTGAGTAGTAGAGCCATCCAGTGCCACAGTATAAATTTCATCACCCATGCTCATTGAATGACGTTTGGCGATCAGTTTATCCCCGAAAAGAGCTACACTTTCATAATCGTACATTCCTGAAGTAATGGCCTTTACCGAATCATTTGCCAGGTCAAGCGCATAAATCTGTGACTCTCCATGCCATACACCTGTGAAATAGATCACTTTTGCATCTGCTCCCCAAACAAAGGCATCTACATTCGATTCGAACGCCTTGCTGACAAACCGTTTCTCTCCGGTTTCCAAATTCATGATGAACAGACGGTTTAAGTCGGCTTCGTAACCGTCACGTTCCATACTCTGCCAGGCGATATATTTGCCGTCCGGAGAGTATTGCGGATTGGTATCGTACCCTTTGTTTTCTTCCGTGATATTTTCCGTTTTTTGGGTGTTCAGGTCATAAACGTAAATATCGGAGTTGGTGGAAATCGCATATTCCAATCCTGTCTTTTTACGGCAAGTGTAAGCCACTTTGTCCGAAGTCGTATTCCAGGCAAGTTGCTCAATGCCACCCCAGGGTTTCATTGGACTTTCATACGGTTCTCCGTTCAGGATATCCACAATATTGGAAATACCGTTACCGTCGAAGTCGGCAACAAAAGGATGTGGAGCTGTCGTCACCCATTCATCCCAATGTTTGTACATTAGGTCGGTCACGATGATACCTGTGGCTTTCGGCAGGTCCGGATATTTATCAGCAGTGCTTTCTTTCGTCTTTACTTGTGAAATAAACAGCAGCTTTTTGCCATCCGGTGAAATGGAATAACCTTCGATGTCTCCGTCGTAGTTGGTCAATTGCTTGCGTCCGCTACCGTCCGGATTCATTTCATAGAGCTGGCTGCTTCCATTGTCATTACTTAAGAATGCAAGTTTGGTGCCTCCTTTAATCCATGTCACTTCATTTTCCTGATACGGGGTATGAGTGATTTGCTGGTTTTCGCTTCCGTCTGCGTTCATCACGAAAACTTCGCGGTTACTCTTGTTTTCCGGTACACTGTAATACGCTACCGTATACGCAATTTTCTTTCCGTCGGGCGATACGGCGAATCCGCCGATACGTCCCATAGCCCAAAGTGCTTCGGGAGTCATGCGCTTCCCTTCGATCTTAATATCCGATTTCTCGATAAGCACCTGATCTGTTTTGCCTGCGTCTTTGGTTCCTCCGCAGGCAGCTAACAACATTGCTGCCGACATCATAAATAAATTAGCTTGTCTCATATATTTTATAAAATGTTTATTTTCTTGCGAAGATAGTGAAAAAAGGATTTAAATCTTCTTTTTCTGCCAGTTTCCTTTCTTCATATACCAGTAGCAGAACAACAGTATAAAAGTACCGTACACACATTCTGTCGTCCAGGCAAATGCGACATCCATTCGCAGATACATGATGAAATATGCAGAGTATGTGACATAGATAGCCAGTACACAAAGTTCCATAGCCAATGCAGTCCGCGTATTTCCTGTTCCTGATACCGATTGGAAATACACATTGGCAGGCACCAGTACCAGATAGGCAGAGCATAGTACCCACAGTGAAGGTACGGATGCCGCTCTCAAATCCGGCATATCTGTATAAATACGTAGGATCAGATCCGGAAATAGACAGAAGAATATCAGAATTGGCAATACAAATATATATCCAATGCGAATGTGCTGCCTGATAGTACCCCGTACACAATCCTGTTCACCTGCACCGATCAGATTGCTGACCAATGAACCACAGGTGGATGCAAATGCCATTGCAATCATAAACGGGATTCCCGACACGTTTCGGATAATGTTCGCGATTGCCAAAGAGCGCTCTCCCAAATGTTCCACAAATAGAAAGAACATAAACCAGGTAGACAAAGAAACAAAGTTCTGGATCATTGTCCACACAGAAACATTCAGTATTCGTTTCAGTGTTTTCCCTTGGAACTTAGGCAGTATATTCAATGCATACTTCCTGCAGTCAATCCGTTTCCAGGTATAGATGATAAAGAAAATCACCGATACCATTTCAGCCAGCGAAGAGCCGATAGCAGCACCGGCAATTCCCAATTGCGGGAAACCGAATTTTCCGAAAATCAGGATATAATTGAATACCACATTCGAAAGTACCATCACAATAGAGTTCAAAGTCAGCGTCTTGGTCTGCGTCGTACCTACAAAGAAGGCGCGGAACATCACCATGATAAAAGAGAAGAAGAACCCGTACACACGCCAATGAATATAACTCTCGGCTGCATCGTAAATGTGAGGAGACGAAATGATATTCTTGAGGATATATGGTGAGAATACGATGGAGAACGTGAATAAAATCACTGCCATGGCAAGCAGGAAATAAATGCCCTGATAGAAAATCGGTCCGATTTCCTTGTAGTTTCCTTCTCCGTTGCGGCGGGCGATTAAGATCTGTGCGCCGATGCTGAAGCCGAATGCCATCATGAAGATAGCAAGATAGTATACCCCTGCGATAGCAGAAGCACCCAGCTCGATTTCTCCTACACGTCCCAGGAAGGCCGTGTCCGTCATGCCGATCATTTGCTCCATAATCAGACTGATCAGGATAGGGAAGGTGATCGTCCAGATTTGTTTATACGAATATTTAGTTTCCATCTTATTATATTGTTTAGAGAAAGAAAGCCGGGCAACCAAAATAGGGTGTCCGGCTTTCTTAGAATATGATTCAGGAATAATTCCTTATTTTTTATTCTGTCTTTGCTGCTGCAGTAGCTCTTGTTGCTTTTGCATCGCTTCCAGGCGGGCAGCAAATCCGGTCTTTTTCATTTGTTTCGGGTCCTTCTTTTTCGCTTCAAGAATAGCCAGCAATTTAGTTTCGTCGGTCGTTTTACGAAGCAGAATCATAGTACCCACGCTAATCAGCGTTGACACGAAGTAGTAATAGTTCAAACCTGACGGATAGTCGTTCAAGACAAACAAGAACATAATCGGCATCAGATACATCATCCATTTCATAGCCGCCATTTGTGGTTGCGCTCCGGTATCCTGCATAGACATCGTGTACTTCGTGTTCAAGATGTTTGTCACCGTCATCAGCAAGCAGAACAAGCTAAGGTGGTTGCCCAGGAACGGAATATGGAATGGGAATGTGATGATAGCGTCATAAGTAGAAAGGTCGTCCGCCCATAAGAAACTCTGTTGACGCAGCTCGATAGCACTCGGCACGAACATAAACAAAGCCATCAGGATAGGGAACTGCAATAACATCGGCAGACAGCCGCCCATCGGGCTTACCCCGTACTGGCTGTAAAGGCCCATCACTTCCTGCTGTTTCTTCATTGCATCTTCCTGCTTCGGATATTTCTTGTTGATTTCGTCAATTTTCGGTTTCAATACACGCATCTTGGCAGAAGACATATATGTTTTCCAGGTAGCCGGATAAACCACGACTTTTACCATGATGGTCAGAATCAACAGTACGATACCCATGCTTAATCCCCAACCGGATAACCAGTCGAATACGTTGATTGTGATAAACTGGTTAATCCAGCGAATCAACGGCCAGCCCAGATAAACCAGTCTGTGAAGTTCCCATTTCTCGTCGCGGCCTTTATCCAACGCTTTCAGCGTCTTAAAGTGGTTCGGGCCGAAATAGAAATACATCTCTGTCGGTTCTTTGCCTGTCGGATCAAAGAAAGTATTCATTTCAGCAGAATAATCTTTGATATATCCGCTTCCTTGCTGCTCCATTTTTGACTTTACGGAAACTTTGTCGAAATCCTGTTCAGCAATAAATACAGAAGAGAAGAACTGATTCTTGAAAGCTACCCAGTCGATGCGTCCCGGCAAATTCTGGCTGTCGTCTTTGGCAGCAGACAGGTTGTCTACATTGTCGCCTGTTACTTTATAAGTCAGTTCCGACAGACGGTTCTCATAGGTGAATCCTTTTTCCAGTTGGCGGGCGCGTTGTGACCAGTCGATGTCCACATACTTGGTGCTTGCCAACTTGTTTTCCATGCCTGTCGCTTTGATTTCAAAGTTCATCAGGTAGCTATCCGGTTTCAGCGTATAGATGAAATCGATATAGCTTGCGCTATCCGCAGCCAGACGCATGGTAACACTACTATCCGTCTTGTTTACAGCTTCAAAGAAATAATCTTTGGTCTGGATGGCTCCTGCTTTGTTGTAGAAGTTGAAGTTCATCGAAGCATCGTCGCCGTCGAACAACATAATCGGTGTCTTTTTATCCTGTGCCATATAATCCTTCAGCATGGCTGAATAGACACGTCCGCCTTTTGTTGCGAAAGTAATTTCCGCTACATTATTCTGGATGCTGATTTTAGAGTCGGTTCCATGCAAGGCATTGAAAAACAAAGCAGAAGAATCGGCGGCCGATGCAACCTCTTTTTGGCTGTTAGCCAGCGCAGCTTCCGTTTTTGCCTTCAGCGCTTCCTCCTGCTGCTGTACTACGGCAATAGAGTCATAGTATCTTTTTTGTGCAGCTATCTGTTCCTCGCTTGGACGACTCAAAAAGCTGAATCCTACCAATAATATGCCTATTAGAACGAGACCTGTGATGGTGTTTTTATCCATTCTTATTTTAATTACAAATTATAAAATTACAAACTATCGGTCGTTTACCGCGTATCGTTAGCCTTTTGCCGTTGTTTTTTCGTTTTCGATGGCAGCTTTCACAAATGCCACGAACAACGGATGAGGATTCAGTACCGTACTGCCATATTCCGGATGGAACTGTGTACCGACAAACCATTTCAAAGCCGGGATTTCAACGATTTCTACCAAATCCGATTCCGGGTTGATACCTACACATTTCATGCCGGCAGCTTCATATCGGTCTTTATAGTCATTGTTGAACTCATAGCGATGACGGTGACGTTCCTGAATATGTTCTTGTCCGTAAGCCTGATATGCTTTCGAACCTTTCTGCAATACACATTCGTAAGCACCCAGACGCATCGTACCACCCATATTGGTGATTGCTTTCTGCTCTTCCATGATATCAATCACGTTGTGCGGAGTCTTTTCATCCATTTCACGTGAGTTGGCATCTGCGTATCCCAGTACGTTGCGTGCAAACTCAATAGCAATACATTGCATACCCAGACAAATACCGAAAGTCGGAATGTCATGTGTACGTGTATATTTGATAGCGACAAACTTGCCGTCGATACCCCGTTGACCGAATCCCGGACCAATCATTACGCCCGCCATACCTTTCAAAGCTTCAGCTACATTCTCATCTGTCAGTTTCTCGCTGTTTACGAAATGAACTTCCACTTTGCGGTCATTGTAAGTACCCGCTTGCGATAAAGCTTCACGGATAGACTTGTAAGCGTCCTGCAAATCGTATTTTCCAACCAGTGCAATATTGATCGGTTCTTTAGTCTCTGCAGCGTGACGACGTTCCAGGAATTTACGCCATGGGCCGAGTCCCGGAGTTTCTCCTACCGGCAGTCCCATCTTTTCGAGGATAGTGCTGTCCAGCCCTTGCGCCTGCATCAGGATAGGTACTTCGTAGATTGTTTCCGCGTCGATAGACTGCACAACGGCTTTATCGTCTACATTACAGAATTGTGCCACTTTCTTACGCAGTCCGTCACTTAGCGGATGCTCGGCACGCAGTACCAGTACATCCGGCTGAATACCCACACTTTGGAGTTCCTTTACAGAATGTTGCGTCGGTTTTGTTTTCAATTCTCCGGCAGCAGCAAGATAAGGCACATAGGTCAAGTGTACGCAAAGAGCGTTCTTACCGAGTTCCCATTTCAACTGACGGATACTTTCGAGGTAGGGGAGTGATTCGATGTCACCTACCGTACCACCGATTTCAGTAATCACAAAATCAAACTTGTATTTATTACCAAGCAGTTTTACATTCCGTTTGATCTCGTCTGTGATGTGAGGAATCACCTGGATCGTTTTACCCAGATAATCTCCACGACGTTCCTTGTCAATGACGCTCTTGTAGATACGTCCCGTAGTAATGTTGTTCGCCTTTGTCGTTTGTATACCCAGGAATCGCTCATAGTGTCCCAAGTCGAGGTCGGCTTCGTGTCCGTCTACGGTTACATAGCACTCTCCGTGCTCATAAGGATTCAATGTTCCCGGGTCGATGTTGATATACGGGTCAAACTTCTGGATGGTTACATTATAACCTCTTGCTTGCAGCAACTTACCGATGGATGATGAGATGATCCCTTTTCCTAAAGAAGAGGCAACACCACCGGTGACGAAAATATACTTTGTTTCTCCCACAGCTATAACTGTTTTAATAATTGTTTACTTAGTAGTATTCTTACGAACTTAAAAACCGCAAAATTATAAAAAAAAGAGGAAGATTACAGTCTTTCGTCTCCACAATTTTATTAAAAAATGCAATTTTAAAAGAATCCTATGATTTCTGAACAAAATAATGTAGCTTTGCACCCTAAACCATAGACAAATATGATGAGAATTACTACTTTATGTTCAGCGTTTATTCTGTCAATCTTATCGTTATCGCTTTTTGCACAGGAATCTGTCGATCCCTCTCCACTTCCGACTGACTCTCTGCAGCCTGCTCCTGAAGCGATTAAACCTGCCAAAACGGTTAAATCTTCAACAGTTGTGGCAAAAGCCAGAGTCGTGAAAACAGATACGCTTTCGGCGGAGCTTCAGAAATATTTGATGCTCAAACTGAATATGTCGGGGCCGACTCCGAAACTGGATACTGTTTCTTATTTATATAATAGGTATGTTGCGCAATTGGATTATTTGAATGATTTGTCTGTGCCGCCACGTTATATTCCGTCCGATCCCGATTATTTTCGTCTGTTTACACCTTTGGCATATTATTATGCTCCGATGGCTCAATACTCGAAGCTGGAATGGAAACCCATGCAATTGGATACCACTCCTCAACTGACGCAAGAGCTTTTGCCATACGATACCCTGGTATTTACCAAAACTCAACGTGCCGGGAAGATAGTCAACAGCGCGTTGATGGATCTTTATTTGGAGCGTCCGGAATTAGTTGTCACTACGGAGGATCGTATCATGAGTCGTGACGTGTTCCGTCATGATGTGAAGCCGAAAATATCTCCCAAAGCAAACGTTATTCATCTGTTCCAACCGGAAAACATGGATGATAATGTAGGAAAGGCCAATATGAAGATTAGCAGGCCTAACTGGTGGGTGACCGGAGGTAACGGATCGTTGCAGATCAGTCAGAACCACCTTTCGGATAACTGGTATAAGGGAGGTGAAAGTAACTTCTCCGGATTAGCGACTTTTCAGATTTTTGCCAACTATAATGATAATGAAAAAGTCCTGTTTGAGAATCAACTGGAAGCTAAAGTGGGTATGACCTCCACTCCGTCAGATGAATATCATAAATATCTTTTTAACACCGACCAATTCCGCTTATATAATAAATTAGGTTTGAGGGCTTTCAAGAATTGGTACTATACCATTTCTTCCGAGTTTAAGACACAGTTCTTCAACGGTTATAAAGCTAATAGTGAAGAATTGGTTTCGTCTTTCATGTCTCCGGCAGATTTGGCAGTCAGTGTCGGTATGGATTATAAATTGAGTAAGAAGAAATTTAATCTTTCCGTGTTTATGGCACCGTTGACTTATAACTTGCGTTATATAGGTGATTCTGAAGTGAATGAAACTAAGTTTGGCTTAGACAAAGGAAAATGCTCTAAAAATGACTTTGGTTCCCAGTTACAATCTACATTGAACTGGACCATCATCTCTGCAGTAACTTTAGAGTCTCGTCTCAATTATCTGACCAACTATCATTGGGCACGTGTAGAATGGGAAAATACATTCAACTTCGTTTTGAACCGTTATCTTTCTACTAAGCTCTATATACATACCCGTTTTGACGACAGCTCGAAACCGACTGAAGGAGACAGCTTCTTCCAGTTGAAAGAATTGCTTAGCTTCGGTATCAATTATAAGTGGTAAGTAAGAAATAGAGATCAGGCGCGGAAATTCTGCGCCTGATTTGTTTAGGGATGTTGTATAAAATATGGGTGGTAAAATAGAACCAATGTGATAGCGGATTTTTCACGTCCAAGATAGTCTTAACTGTATATTTCTATTTGTGTGTAAAAAAAGAAAGCGTTTTTTCTTGTTTACTATTTATAATTTTATCTATCTTTGTCACCGAATTCAATCCATTGCCTAAGGGGTAATGGAAAAATGAGGGGTAAAAATACATGATCATTAAGAAAAATGACGATCGAAATCTTCTGCCAACAGATGTGATTGGCAGCAGCGTAGCGCGCTCAAAACGTTGGTTGGTGGCAATCGTACGTATTTGTCACGAGAAAAAAACGGGTGAGCGGCTTACGAAAATGGGGATCGAAAATTTCCTTCCAATTCAACAAGAAGTCCATCAATGGAGCGACCGCCGTAAAATTGTCGACCGGGTACTGCTTCCGATGATGATTTTCGTTCACGTTGATCTGCAAGAACAAAAAGAAGTCCTGACTTTATCTTCTATCAGCCGTTACATGGTATTACGTGGGGAGAGTACTCCGGCTGTTATTCCTGATCAACAAATGTTGCGATTTAAGTTTATGCTCGATTACTCGGATGAGACGATTAGCATGAGTACATCGCCATTGGCTCCGGGAGAGAAAATACGGGTAATCAAGGGACCATTGGCAGGATTGGAAGGGGAATTAGTACATGTGAATGGGAAATCGAAAGTTGCTGTTCGATTGACAATGTTAGGGTGTGCATGTGTAGATATACCGGCTGGGTGTGTAGAGCCGGTATCTGAAAATGGGGATTTACGTGATTGAGTAATCAATCTATTTTATAGGGGTATGGGGATTTTACTGCAAAAATGTAATGAAAGTCTGTAAAATAGCAGGCAGTCTATCTGACATCGGTAACCAAACAGTGGATATATTTATCGATGACCTCTCTTAAAAATAAAAATCCATAAAGTATTATGAATTATATCTTTACAAAAGATATAGTGTAGAAATGTATGTACGTATCGAAAGATGAAGGGATTCTTTGTTGGGCTACACCAACATGGAAATCGTAGTCATAGTCCTTGTACTGATCATAATCAATCAGATAAATCAAATTTCGAAATATTATTTTATTCATTTATACTATAATGGAAAAAACATTGAAGGACATAGTGCAATATGTCCGCAAAAATTATTTCAGTTATTGGGTTATTTTAGGTATTGACACGGCAATTTCTGTATTATGTTCGTTGGTCGCCTATGTGGTAATTCATTATATGGCGCGTGTTCCACTGACCGACTGGATGCTCTGTAAATTTGCTTGCGTTTCTTTGGTGGCAAGTGTTGCGGGCTCTTTATTATTCCATACTTATCGTAATACAATTCGTTTCTCACAGGCACGTGAACTTTGGCGTATCATGTGTGCCGTTTTATTTAAAATAGCCTGTTTGGTCATTATTTCTTTTGGAGTTATATATGAGACCCAATTGCCATATAATTATAAAATATCCTATCTTCTATTTGATGGTTTATTGACTTTAGTGATCTTGACGACCTTTCGTGTATCATTGATAATCGTCTATGATTTTTTATTGGATTGGGTGAATAAAAAGAACACACGTATTCTTATTTATGGTACTAATGAAGAGAGTGTAGCCTTGAAGTTACGTCTTAGGGATAGTGCACATTATAAAGTAGCCGGTTTTTATGTATATGGTAAAAATAACAGCCGACGCCGATTGGCAGATCTTCCCGTTTATTACTTTGAAAATGAATCGGATGTTGATTATATCATGCGGAAGCGCGGAATTAAGGGGATTCTGTTTGCCCGTTATGAAGATACCCGTCTGGAAGAAAAACGCCTTCTGGAATATTGTAAAAACAATGAACTTAAAACATTGATAGCTCCTACTATCAGTGAAGCGGATTCTGACGGAAACTTTCATCAGTGGGTACGTCCTATTAAGATTGAGGATTTGTTGGGCCGTGCCGAAATTAATATCAACCTTCGTCAGGTTGCAGAAGAATTCAGGGGAAAAGTGGTGTTGGTGACTGGTGCGGCAGGCAGTATTGGTAGTGAACTTTGCCGTCAATTAGTGCAGATGGGAATTCAGAAACTTATCATGTTCGACTCTGCAGAAACACCTCTGCATAATGTCCGTCTTGAGTTTGAGAAAAAATATCCAAATATAGATTTTGTTCCGGTGATTGGTGATGTGCGTGTGAAGGAACGCGTTCGTATGGTATTCGAATTGTATCATCCTCAAATTGTTTTTCATGCCGCCGCTTATAAACATGTGCCTTTGATGGAAGAAAATCCTTGTGAAGCTGTACTTGTCAATGTGACCGGTTCTCGTCAGGTGGCTGATATGGCTGTGGAATATAGTGCTGAAAAGATGATTATGGTGTCTACGGATAAAGCTGTAAATCCTACTAATGTAATGGGCTGTTCCAAGCGTTTAGCTGAAATCTATGTTCAAAGTCTGGGATGTGCTATCCGTGAAGGAAAAGTGAAAGGTCATACCAAATTTATCACCACCCGCTTTGGTAATGTATTGGGTAGTAACGGTTCTGTCATTCCTCGTTTTAAAGAACAGATAGAGAATGGTGGTCCTGTCACTGTTACTCATCCTGATATTATCCGTTTCTTCATGACCATTCCCGAAGCTTGCCGTTTGGTAATGGAGGCTGCTACCATGGGTGAGGGTAATGAGATCTTTGTTTTTGAGATGGGAAAAGCGGTCAAGATCGTTGATCTGGCGACTCGTATGATTGAATTGGCGGGGTATCGTCCGGATGAAGATATAAAGATAGAGTTTACGGGATTACGTCCGGGTGAGAAGCTTTATGAAGAGGTATTGAGCGATAAAGAAAATACGATCCCGACAGAAAATAAGAAAATCATGATCGCCAAAGTTCGTCGGTATGAATATGCTGATATTCTTGATACTTATGCAGAATTTGAAAAGTTGTCGCGTGCGGTAAAGATCATGGATACCGTGCGGTTGATGAAAAGGGTTGTGCCGGAATTTAAGTCAAAGAATTCTCCGAAATTTGAGATACTGGATAAAGAATAATAAATTCAATAATTTTATGAATAAATCATTTTATATGTATATGAGTATGCAAAGTATGGGACGCAATGTGCTTATCTGCCTGATTGCGATATTTCTACTCGCGTCTTGTCAGTCATACAAAAAGGTGCCTTACTTGCAGGATGTGGAAGTTGTGGAACAGACAGCTCAACAGGAAAATTTGTATGACGCCAAAATAATGCCTAAAGATCTACTTACTATTGTGGTTTCGTGTACTAGCCCGGAGTTGGCGGTTCCTTTCAATCTGACGGTAGCTAGCCCTGCTAGTGTGGCTACTGGAAATTCGCAGTTGACTGTTCAGCCGGTTCTACAACCTTATCTAGTGGATAATGAAGGAAAGATTAATTTTCCTGTTTTGGGTGAATTGAATGTAGGAGGACTAACGAAGAGAGAGGCTGAACAACTGATAGTGGATAAACTAAAACCCTATATCAAAGAAACTCCGATCGTAACAGTTCGCATGGTAAATTATAAAATTTCTGTACTGGGTGAAGTTGCCCGTCCCGGTACATTTACGATCAGCAATGAAAAAGTGAATCTGTTGGAAGCTCTTGCCATGGCCGGTGACATGACGGTCTGGGGAGTTCGTGACAATGTAAAACTGATTCGTGAGGGTGCTAATGGCAAACAGGAGATTGTGACATTGGATTTAAACAAAGCGGAGACAATTCTCTCCCCATATTACTGGTTACAACAGAATGACATTGTTTATGTGACTCCTAATAAAGCAAAAGCACGTAACTCCGATATCGGCAACAGTACTAGTTTGTGGTTCTCCGCTACTTCTATTCTGGTATCACTGGCGAGTTTATTAGTAACAATCTTCAAATAGTAGTATCATATGATTGAGGAAAAAAGAGAAAAACGAGGTGAACAATCAGAAGAGCAGGTGAATATTCAGGAGATTCTTTTTCGTTATCTGATTCATTGGCCTTGGTTTGTAGTATCGGTAGTTATTTGTATTGCCTGTGCGTGGGGGTACTTGCGACTAGCAACACCAGTTTATAATATTTCTGCCACTGTTTTGATTAAAGATGACAAGAAAGGCAGTGGGGCAAGTATGTCCTCTGAACTGGAAAGAATGGGACTGGATGGTTTTGTTTCTTCGTCAAATAATGTAGATAATGAAATAGAAGTTTTACGTTCTAAGTCGTTAGCAAGAGAGGTGGTCAATCATTTAGGCTTGTTTGTGACTTATAAGGATGAAGATGAGTTTCCCAGTAGGGAACTTTACCGTACTTCGCCTGTAGTGGTGAGCTTGACTCCGCAAGAAGCGGATAAGCTTCCACATTCGATGAAGGTAAACATGACTTTGCAACCTGCAGGTGCGATGGATGTACAGATTACAATGGGGGAAAAGGAATATCGGAAACAATTTGAGAAGTTACCCGCTGTGTTTCCAACAGATGAAGGTACAGTTGCTTTTTTTGTAAATAATGATACACTATCGTCAGTTCGTCCGGAAAGTGTAACACAAGAACGTCATATTACCGCTTTCATCAACAGCCCTTCTTCTGTAGCGAAAGGATATGCTAATTCTCTGTCAATATCTCCCACATCGAAGATGACTTCTGTTGTGGTTATATCATTGAAAAATTCCAATGCTCGGCGTGGCAAGGATTTTATCAATAAGTTACTTGAGATGTATAATATCAATGCCAATAATGACAAAAATGAGGTAGCTCAAAAAACAGCAGAATTTATTAATGAACGTATTGGAATTATCTCAAAGGAACTTGGTAGTACGGAACAAGATTTGGAGAATTTCAAACGTAGTGCGGGAATTACAGATTTGAGTAGTGAAGCACAGATTGCCTTAACTGGTAATGCTGAATATGAAAAGAAGCGTGTGGAAAACCAGACCCAAATCAATCTGGTTATGGATTTGCAACGCTATATGAAGGGTAATGAATATGAAGTATTGCCAAGTAATATTGGGTTACAAGATGCAGCATCAGCAGGTGCAATAGACAGATATAATGAAATGTTGGTTGAAAGGAAACGCTTGCTTCGTACATCAACCGAGAATAACCCAACAATCATAAATTTGGATACCAGTATCCGTGCGATGCGGAGTAATGTACAAGCTACGTTGGATGCTACATTAAAAGGATTGCAGATTACTAAAGAAGATTTAGCCCGTGAGGCTAGTCGTTATTCTCGTCGTATTAACGATGCGCCGACTCAAGAGCGTCAGTTTGTGAGTATCGCTCGTCAACAGGAAATCAAGGCAGGACTATATTTGATGTTACTTCAAAAACGTGAGGAGAATGCTATCACTTTAGCAGCTACTGCAAATAATGCCAAGATTATTGATGAAGCGTTAGCAGATAGTAATCCGGTTTCTCCTAAAAAAATGATGGTCTATTTTGCCGCCTTGCTGCTGGGGGTAGGTCTTCCGGTAGGTATCATTTATTTGATTGGATTGACTAAATTCAAAATAGAGGGACGTGCTGATGTTGAAAAGTTAACCTCGCTTCCTGTCATTGGTGATATTCCGTTAGCAGATGAAAAGTCCGGTTCTATAGCTGTATTTGAGAATCAGAATAATCTGATGAGTGAGACTTTCCGAAATGTTCGTACTAACCTTCAGTTTATGTTTGAAAATGGCAAGAATGTGATTTTGGTGACTTCTACCATCAGTGGTGAAGGTAAGTCTTTTGTATCATCTAATTTGGCTATTAGTCTTTCTTTGTTAGGGAAAAAGGTTGTGATAGTAGGTCTTGACATTCGCAAACCAGGATTGAATAAAGTATTCAATCTTTCCAGAAAAGAACATGGTATTACTCAATTTTTGACTAATCCAACTGTTAATCTGATGGATTTGGTACAGCCTTCTGATATCAACAGGAATCTTTTTATTCTTCCTGGTGGAGCAGTTCCTCCCAATCCGACGGAGTTATTGGCCCGTGACGGATTGGAGAAGGCTATTGAAACATTGAAGACTAACTTTGATTATGTGATTCTGGACACCGCTCCTGTTGGGATGGTAACCGATACTTTGTTGATAGGTCGTACCGCTGATTTATCGGTATACGTATGCCGTGCCGATTATACCCGTAAGGCAGAGTTTACTTTGGTTAATGAGCTTTCTGAAAACAAAAAGTTACCTAACCTCTGTGTCGCCATTAACGGTTTGGATCTTCAGAGAAAGAAGTACGGCTATTATTATGGCTATGGTAAATACGGCAAGTATTATGGCTATGGCAAGCGTTATGGTTATGGCTACGGCTATGGAGAAAAACATACTGGTCAGGAATAAACTACTATTGATAAATCCAAATCAAACATAATATGCGTGATTTCAAAGAGATTCGGGTCGCAGTAGCCGGAACCGGCTATGTGGGACTGAGCATAGCGACGCTGCTATCACAACATCATCATGTAACCGCTGTGGATGTAATCCCGGAAAAAGTGGAGAAACTGAACAATAAGGTTTCTCCTATCCAGGATGATTATATCGAGAAGTATCTGGCTGAAAAGCCGCTTAACCTTGTAGCCACTTTGGACGGGAGGTCAGCCTACGCTGACGCTGACTTTGTGGTAATAGCCGCTCCCACAAACTATGACCCGGTGAAGAATTATTTCGATACGAGTCGTGTGGAGGAGGTTATCGACCTCGTGCTTGAGGTGAATCCGGATGCCGTAATGGTCATCAAGTCAACGATTCCTGTGGGTTATACCCGTAACCTTTATGTAAAGTACGCCCAAAAAGGAGTAAATAAGTTCAACCTGCTGTTCTCACCGGAGTTCCTTCGTGAAAGCAAGGCTCTTTATGACAACCTTTATCCGAGCCGTATCATCGTAGGTTATCCGAAGATCATCGACCGTCCGGAGTTTGCGGAAGAAAATGAGGCGATCCGCTCCGTCACGGATGTCACTATGTTGGAGGAAGCAGCTAAAATATTTGCCGCCCTCTTGCAGGAAGGGGCTGTCAAAGAAAACATCGACACGCTCTTTATGGGCATGAAAGAGGCTGAAGCAGTCAAGCTCTTCGCCAACACCTACCTGGCTCTCCGTGTCAGCTATTTCAATGAACTTGACACATACGCTGAAATGAAAGGATTGGACAGTAAAGCCATCATTGAGGGCGTAGGTCTTGACCCACGTATCGGGACACATTATAACAATCCCTCATTTGGTTATGGCGGTTACTGCCTGCCGAAAGATACCAAGCAACTCCTTGCCAACTATCAAGATGTTCCCCAGAATATGATGTCCGCTATCGTGGAGTCAAATAAGACCCGTAAGGACTATATTGCAGACGCAGTACTCCGTATGGCGGGCTATTATACAGGGAACGGACAATGGGATGTATCCAAAGAGCATGCCTGTGTCATCGGTGTATACCGTTTGACCATGAAATCGAACTCTGACAATTTCCGCCAGTCCGCCATTCAAGGTATAATGAAACGCATCAAGGCGAAGGGTGCGGAAGTGATTATCTATGAACCCACGCTTGAGGACGGGACTACATTTTTTGGCAGCAGGGTCGTTAACGATCTTACCGGATTTAAGGCGCAGAGCAAGGCTATCATAGCCAACCGCTTTGACAACAATCTGGAAGATGTGGCGGACAAGGTTTATACACGTGATATTTTTAGAAGGGACTGACCATGTTGCCATATAATGTAGAGCTGGATGGAAAGACGGTGCTTGTAACTGGTGCTGCCGGTTTTATAGGGAGTAACCTTGTCAGGCGTCTTTTCCATGATTTCCGAAATATCAAGCTAATAGGTATTGATTCCATCACCGATTATTACGATATCAATATCAAGTACGAACGTCTCAAGGAGGTCAAGTTGTTAAACCGTGACTGGACTTTTGTCCGTGCTTCGATTGCCGACAAGGATGTGATAAAGAAAATTTTCTCTGAAAACAAAATCTCTGTTGTCGTAAATCTTGCCGCCCAGGCGGGTGTCCGTTACAGTATCACCAATCCCGATGCCTATATCCAAAGTAATATTATCGGTTTCTATAATATCCTTGAAGCCTGCCGTCATCATGAGGTGGAACATTTGGTTTATGCTTCTTCATCATCAGTCTATGGCAGTAACAAGAAAATTCCGTATTCAACTGATGACAAGGTTGACAACCCGGTTAGCCTTTATGCGGCAACAAAGAAGAGTAATGAGTTAATGGCTCACGCATACTCAAAACTCTACAATATTCCATCCACAGGCTTGCGTTTCTTTACGGTTTATGGTCCTGCAGGTCGTCCGGATATGGCGTATTTCGGGTTTACCGACAAGCTTGTAAAAGGCGAAACTATCAAGATTTTCAATTATGGTAATTGCAAGCGTGATTTTACCTACATTGATGACATTGTTGAGGGGGTAGTACGTGTTATGCAACACGCACCAGAGAAGCAGAATGGTGAGGATGGTTTGCCAATTCCTCCATATAAAGTATATAACATTGGCAATAACTCGCCAGAGAATCTGCTCGATTTTGTGACTATCCTTCAAGAAGAACTAATTACCGCTAAAGTTCTCCCTGCTGATTATGATTTTGAGGCTCATAAGGAACTTGTTCCGATGCAACTAGGCGATGTTCCTGTTACATTCGCCGATACCATACCTCTTGAGCGAGATTTTGATTTCAGACCGTCAACACCACTTCGAGATGGTTTGAGAGCGTTCGCAGAGTGGTATGCAAAATGCTATAGTACTAATGATTAAGAATGAAATGTGGGCAACTAGATCGATATAAATCATCGAATCGGTTGCCCGCTTGAAATAACAGAAATAGAATATATAACATACATTTATGGAACTCAGAATAGACTATTCAAACGTCAGTTTCCAGAATAATGGCAAACTAAAACTGCTGATTATTGTCGGTACACGTCCAGAGATTATCCGTCTTGCTGCCGTCATTAACAAGGCGCGTCGGTATTTTGACGTTATCCTTGCTCACACTGGTCAGAACTATGACTATAACCTCAATGGCGTGTTCTTCAAGGACCTAAAACTCAAAGATCCTGAAGTTTATATGAATGTCGTAGGCGATGATCTCGGAGCAACTTGTGGAAATATTATTAATGCCAGCTATAAGCTTATGGTAGCTACTAGGCCTGATGCAGTTCTCGTTTTGGGTGATACAAACAGTTGTTTGAGCGTCATCGGAGCAAAGCGACTTCATATCCCTATTTTCCACATGGAGGCAGGTAATCGTTGTAAAGACGAATGCCTCCCAGAAGAGACCAACCGTCGCATAGTAGACATTATCTCAGATGTCAACCTTGCATATTCAGAACACGCACGTCGCTACCTTGCGGAGTGCGGACTTCCACGCGAGCGCACTTATGTCACAGGTTCGCCAATGGCAGAGGTTCTTCATCAGAATTTAGCAGAGATTGAAGCTTCAGATGTTCATCAGCGCCTTGGACTGAAGAAGAGAAAGTACATCCTTCTCTCAGCTCATAGAGAAGAGAATATCGACACCGAGAAGAACTTCCTCTCTCTCTTCAATGCTATCAATGCTATGGCTGAGAAATACGACATGCCTATCCTCTACAGTTGCCACCCTCGTTCACGTAACCGTCTCGTAGCTTCTAGCTTCCAACTCGATCCTCGCGTACAGGTACAGCAGCCTCTCGGTTTCCACGATTACAACTGTCTCCAGATGAAGGCTTATGCCGTGGTATCTGACTCCGGTACACTTCCAGAAGAGAGTAGTTTCTTCACCAGCGTAGGTTATCCATTCCCTGCTGTTTGCATTCGTACTTCTACCGAAAGACCAGAATCGCTCGACAAGGCTGGTTTCATCCTTTCTGGAATTGATACCAATGGCCTTCTCCAGTCAGTTGATACTGCAGTTGAACTTGTCAAGAACGGTGATTATGGAACTCCAGTACCAAACTATACTGATGAGAATGTCAGCACCAAGGTGGTTAAGATTATTCAGTCATACGTAGGTGTAGTCAACAAAATGGTTTGGCGTAAATTCTAATTCTCAGATTTATGAAAGTATTAGTAACAGGAGCTAAGGGTTTTGTGGGCAAAAATCTTTGTGCACAACTCAATAACATCAAGACTGGCAAGACAAAGTGTTATGAAGACCTTGTCATTGGTGAGGTTTATGAGTACGACATCGACTCTACTTTTGAGCAACTTGACGCATGGTGTAAAGATTGTGATTTTGTCTTCAATCTTGCTGGTGTCAACCGTCCACAAGATCCAAAGGAGTTTATGAAAGGCAATTTCGGCTTTGCTACCGTCCTTTTGAACACCCTCAAGAAGCATAAGAACAGTTGTCCAGTGATGATTAGTAGCTCTATCCAAGCCACCCTCGCAGGCCGTTTCGGCACCAGCGAGTATGGTAAGAGCAAGAAGGCTGGAGAGGAACTCATGTTCCAGTATGGCGAAGAGACTGGAGCAAAAGTATTGGTTTATCGTTTCCCTAATCTTTATGGCAAGTGGTGTCGACCAAACTACAATAGTGCTATAGCTACGTTCTGTAATAATATAGCTAATGATCTACCAATCACAGTAAATGATCCTAACGTAGATATGGAGCTCCTCTACATTGATGACTTGGTAGAGGAAATGATCTGTACTTTGAAGGGAGAAGAGCATCATTGCGAGTTTGATGGAGTTAAAGCAGTCTTCACTCGGGAAGGTCGCTATTGTGCCGTACCAATCACTCATCATGTCAAGCTCGGAGAGATTGTCGACCTTCTTCACAAGTTTGCAGAGATGCCTAAAACTCTGATGATTCCTGAGATACCTGCCCACTCATTCGCAAAACGACTCTATAGCACTTTCCTCAGTTATCTCCCAAAGGAAAAGGCAATCTTCGATTTGAAGATGAACGTTGATAACAGAGGTAGTTTCACGGAACTTGTTCATACCTTAAATTGCGGTCAGGTCAGTATCAATATCTCCAAACCAGGAATTACCAAGGGAGAACATTGGCATCATACCAAATGGGAGCAGTTTATCGTAGTTAGTGGTCATGGACTTATTCAGCTTCGTAATGAGAATGATCCAAATGGAGAGATTCTCGAATATGAAGTGTCAGGTGACAAAATCCAGAGCGTCATCATGCTTCCTGGCTATACCCACAACATCATCAACCTCTCTAATACGCAAAACCTTGTTACTGTCATGTATTGCAACGAGATTTTCAATCCAGAGAGACCAGATACATTTTTTGATAAGGTAGTAAAAGAATAACAAATAATAACATCATACAAATATGTCAATTTTTGCAGGTAAAACCCTTATGATTACCGGTGGCACGGGGTCGTTTGGTAATGCAGTGTTAAATCGTTTCTTGAAAACTGACATTGCAGAGATTCGTATCTTTTCGCGCGACGAGAAGAAGCAAGATGATATGCGTCACGAATATCAGGCAAGATTTCCTGAATACGCAAGTAAGATTAAATTCTTCATTGGTGACGTTCGTAATCTCCAGTCGTGCAAGAACGCCATGCCAGGTGTTGACTACATCTTCCATGCAGCTGCCCTCAAGCAGGTACCTTCTTGCGAGTTCTTCCCTATGGAGGCTGTTAAGACCAACGTCATCGGTACTGACAACGTGTTGACTGCAGCTATTGAGGCTGGTGTTAAGGCTGTTATCTGCCTTTCTACCGACAAGGCTGCATATCCTATCAATGCTATGGGTATCACCAAGGCTATTGAGGAGAAGATCGCAGTGGCTAAGTCTCGTTATTCTGGCGATACCAAAATCTGCTGTACCCGCTATGGTAATGTGATGTGTTCTCGTGGTTCCGTTATTCCTTTGTGGATTGACCAGATTCGTAATGATAATCCTATCACTCTTACAGAACCTAAGATGACCCGCTTCATCATGTCGCTTGAAGAAGCAGTTGATCTCGTTCTCTTCGCTTTCGAACATGGTCAGAATGGTGATATCCTTGTTCAGAAAGCACCGGCCTGCACCATCCAGACTCAGGCTGAAGCCGTATGTGAACTTTTCGGTGGCAAGAAGGAAGACATCAAGGTCATCGGTATCCGCCACGGAGAGAAGATGTGCGAGACCCTCCTCACCAATGAGGAATGTGCCAAGGCAGAGGATATGGGCGACTTCTATCGTGTACCAGCCGACAACCGTTCGCTCAATTACGACCAGTTCTTCACCGAAGGCGACAGCAAGCGTTGCACCCTCACCGAGTTTAATTCAGACAACACCCGTCGCCTGAAACTCGAAGAGACCAAGGCTAAAATTGCAAGTCTTGAGTACATTCAGAATGAGTTAAATGGCATTTTGAATATTGTAAAATAGTCATGAATAATTATGTTTGTTACACTGAATACAAATCGTAAGATATTTTTTAAGTAGAAAATCAAATAATATATAAAATAATGATCAAAGTTGGAATTATTGGATGCGGCTTCGTAGGTGGAGCCCTTAAGGACTGGTTAGAGCACAACAATCCGGAGTGTGAACTGTTCATCAGCGATCCAGCTAAGGGTTATCATGATGACCAGAGTAATATTGACATCGCGTTCCTGCAGATCCACGTGCGCACCGAAGACGACGGCACACAGGACCTCACCCTCATGAAGGAACTCATCTCTAACCTCCCTGATGTACCAGTCTTCGTACGCACTACCATTTTGCCTGGTACCAGCGAGATGCTCTCAAAGGAAACAGGTCATCGTGTACACTACATGCCAGAGTTTCTTACCGAGCGTACCCACATCGAAGACTTCAAGAAGCAGACCATGGTCTTCACCGGAGCCGTAGATCTTCTCACCAAGATCTTTGTCGGCAAAAAGTTCACCGTTATGACACCGCTTGAAGCAGAGCTCACCAAGTACATGCACAACGTGTTTGGCGCGTATAAGGTGACCTACTTCAATGCCTGCCGTGAGTATTGCGAGAAGATGGGAGCTGACTGGCGTACCGTTCATACCGGATGCCTTCTCTCTGGCTACATCAACGACACCCATACCTACGTCCCTGGTCCTGATGGTAAGTTTGGCTACGGTGGCAAGTGCTTCCCTAAGGATGTCAACGCCTTCACTAAGATAACCCAAGGCACCTCACTCGGTATTCTCCTTGCACCTCTCCACGAGCTCAATGTACACTTCCGTGGCGAGGAGGAGATCATCTAATTAACTTCTAAGCAGGCAAATGGCGCGAAGCTGCGGATCGAATCCGTTGCCTGCTACAAAACAAGCGAATTAACAGTTAGCAAGTTAACATTCATATATGGTAAATAACCAACCACTGGTAACGATTATTACGAACACAAAGAATCGTGCCAACTTAATTTCTCGTTGTATCGAGAGCATTCAGAAGCAAACGTATCAGAACTACGAGCATATCGTAGCCGATGGTGGTACCGATAACACCAAACAAGTTGTTGAGGCATACAACGACCCTCACATCAAATATATCTCCGTACCTGTAGGTGGTCCAGTTGCACAAACAAGGGAAGCCTTCAATATTTCCAAAGGAGATTTCATCACATTTCTGGATGATGATGATGAATATACACCTGAGAAGATAGAAAAGCAGCTTGAGTTGATACAATCATTGCCAGAAGATTACTTCATCTATGGTTCGATGACCTATTATGACAACAACACTAAGGAGGAACTTCGTGTTCATAAGGCAGAGGTTGAAGGTGGAAAGGAAATACTCCCAATGGCTGTTGCAAATCCTGTAATATGTGGTACTCCTACCTTAATGTTCTGCAGAAAGATATTCGAATCAATTGGTGGTACATGGATAGCAGGTATTGGTAATGAGATGTCGGATTGGGCACTCGGATGTAGAGCTTTGAAGCAAGGATGGAAAGTTGCAGCTCTCAAGGGATCATATCTTCGCATCTATATCAATCATGATGGTGTAAGAATGAGCGACCCGCGATTCTATAAGAATAATGCGGAGAGATACATCAAGTTTCATACCCATTTTCTCACAGAGTATACAAATGTAATCAAAGAGCATCCTAAAGCTGGCATATTTCATTATCAGAGTTTGATACATTATTATACATCTGTTGGTTTATATGCCAAAGCATATGGGATATGGAAAAAATTACTAATAGCTAACTTTAGTCTTAAATCATTGGCATTGTTTCCTTACACTTGCTTTAGAAATTTATTTAGCAAGAAATAATAATTCATAAATTATCCCGTTAATTCGGGGCTATAGTTTTAGTATAATGACAAATATTAAATCAGACAAATCCGCTATTGCCATTGTGGTAGTATGCTACAATCGACCGGCAGCTGCAAAGCGTCTGTTGGACTCTCTCAATGTAGCCAACTATCCTCATGATAACGTGCCGCTTATTATCAGCGTAGATTGTAGTGGTAATGAAGAAATGTATGAGCTTGCTTGCACTTTCGAGTGGAAACATGGTCCAAAGTATCCTGTCATCCACACAGAGAGACTTGGACTAAAAAAGCACATCTATGAGTGCGGAGATTATACGCAACAGTTCAAAGGCGTAATCATTTTGGAGGATGACTTGTTCGTAGCTGAAGATTTCTACAACTACACAGTATCAGCTGTAGATGCCTACTACAATGAGGATAAAGTAGCGGGTATTGCACTTTATGCTGATACAATGAACGGATATGTAGGTCTTCCTCTATATTATTGGTATGATGGCTCCGATGCTTTCATGATGCAGTCAGCCATCACATCAGGTGAGTGCTTTTCAGATAAGATGTGGGAGCGTTTTCGCTTGTGGTATAATGTGAATGAGGATGTTGATCCGGAGCCATACTTCATGCCTCGAACTATCAAAAACTGGCGTAGGGCTTGGTCAAAATACTTCAATATCTATCTTGTAGAGAAAGACCTGTATTTTGTACATCCTCATTTTTCAACAACAACTAACTGCGGTGAGGCCGGTGAACACGGAAAAGACATCAATATGATTCACTCTCGCATGATTCTCGGCTCCAAGGAATGGAGGTTCAAATCTTTTGCCGACTCTATCAAATACGATATCTATGCCGACTTTGTAGGCTTGGGCAAATACCTTGGTTTGGATGATAAAGATCTCTGTGTTGATTTCTATGGCGACAAGAAAAACGAACAGAAGCAGAGATATTGGCTTTCGCCGTATGTCCTTCCATATAAGATGATAGACAAATTCGCTCTGAATCTTGAGCCTATGGAAGTAAACATTGTCTATGGCATAAAAGGTAATGACCTGTTCTTGTATGATACGACAATTCCTGCCAATGTTAAGTCAACCGATAAACTGACTTTGCACCAATTTACTTACCACTTCAAGAATGTAGATTACCGTAAAGTGATAAGATACATTCGTCTTCTGGTAGGTGAAATGGCAAAAATCAAGCTTTCAAGAATGTTCAAGAGATGATGCCATTAAGCTTTTATCTTGATTTACTAAAGGACAAAAGTGTACGGAGAAAATATAATCAACATAGTATAGCTTCAGGCAAAGGCTCTGCCATCTTGATGTTTCATCATGTGGCAGAAACTTGTTCAGATGAGGTAAGTGCCTCATGCTACAGTTCGATTGTTGACTTCAGGAACCTTTTGACAGAACTCAGCAAATCAAAGTACTTTGTATCACTCCCAGATCTATGTAAAGATCTTCAGGATGGCATAGTTCCTAGGGATAAGATAGTCATTACTTTCGATGATGTACCGGCTAATGTGTACTACAATGCGGTTCCTATTCTTCAAGAATTGAATATCCCATATACACTTTATATTTCTACGAGTTTGATGGGAATGGACGGTTACCTGTCAAAGGAACAAATAGTCGAATTGTCAAAAGACTCTTTGTGTACAGTAGGTTCGCATACAGTTTCTCATTGTAAACTCAAGTACAAAGGAGTCAATCTGCAGGAAGAATTCTCTGCATCCAAAAACACTTTGGAGTTGTTGATCAAAAAGCCAGTAGAGCATTTTGCTTATCCATACGGTACGCCTTTTGCCATCTCAGAAAGGGTCATACAGTATATGAAATCGTCAGGACTGTATCAAAGTGCAGTTTCTACTATACCAGCATATATAAATGAATACTCGGTAGAGAACAGATTCTCTTTACCGAGAATTCATAGTCAGTTATTTACAAACGAATATTTAAATAAATAATAATTATGAGCAAGTTATTTTCACAAGCTAATCTTCAGAAGATTGTTGCTAAATTAGGAATGCCTGGAATCCGTTTCTGGCACGCATACGTATATTACAGAAACAGAGGTAAGTGCCCAAATTTCAGCCATCCTACCGATTTGTCGGAGATGATCCTTGCTTCAATGCATAAGAAGGAGTTCCTTAAGAACGCCTATTATGCCGACAAGTGGAAGGTAAGAGAGTACATCAAGAGCAAGGGCTTGGGTGACATTCTCCTTGATGTATATGGTGCATGGGAGAAGGCTGAGGATATTGACTTTGATGCACTCCCAGAAAAGTTCGCTCTTAAGCCAAACAACGGTTCTGGTGGCCACTTCTTCTGTAAAGATAAGAGCAAGGTCGATATTCCTGCTGTACGAAAGCAGATGAATCAGTCTATCATCCTTGATCGTCTTGGCTATCACTTTGAGCCTCATTATGGAAAAATTGCTCCCAAGATATATGCAGAGGAACTCATTGACACTGGTACAGAAGCTTGGCCAACAGATTACAAGTTCACTTGTGTGAATGGCGTTATCGGTGATGTGTTTGTGTGCTGTGAGCGTGAGACTGGCACTACGAAATATATTACTCTTGACACTGATTGGAATGTACTTCCTTATACCAAGAAAGAGTATATGCCTGATTTCATTCCGGAGAAGCCAAAGCGTCTGGATAGAATGATCGAGATAGCTAAGATCCTTTCAACTGATTTCGAAATCGTGCGTGTTGACCTCTACGAGTATAAGGATAAAGTTTATTTCAGTGAGTTAACCTTTTCACCTTGGGGTGGGCATATGTATTCCTACAATCAGGAAGGCTTAAACAGGTTGGGGGCACTTTACTATAGTACTAAGAAATAAGGCTTTGCATAAAAATATTTTTTGATGAACCTCTATTTTAAAAGAATAGGAGCATTTCTTCAATATTTTGGCTCTACATTGGTAGTGGCCATAATGCAAGTGTGTATTAATCCGATGATGGCGAAAAATCTATCTCCGGAAGATTATGCCACTATCGGGTACTTCTCTTCGTTTAATTTACTTCTCACTCCACTTATCACTTTCTATCTGACTAATTTTTATACTCAGAGGTATTTTCAAGTGAATGAAGAGGAACGAAAAAATATTAAGGCTACAGTGATTAAACTTGCTATATATTTGTCGTTTTTTATGGCTCTTTTGTCAATTGTAGGACTTTATGTATATCATGTATTAATCAATAAAAACAGTGATATTCCTTTTTCTCCATATGCATTCTTAACTATTTTTGCCATTCCTTTCACTAGTTTATATTCACTAAAACTGACTGAATATCGTTTAAAAAGAGAAGCTAAAAACTTTGCTTTTGTTACTATTGCTAATGGTATATTGGCGGTCATCCTTGCAGTAGTTTTTGTTGTTATTGTGAGGTGGGGAGCTTTGGGACGGTTGTTTGCTACAATTTTGGGCAATGCCATAGTGTTCGGTGTTATGGTATTCTTGGAAAGAAAGTATTTGGTAGTGCGGTGGGATAAGAAGATTGTAATGGATGTTTTTCGATTCTGCTGGCCTCTTGCCATTGCAGGTATGCTTAGCTTTTTTAACGCAGGGTTTGATAAAGTTCTTCTTGAGAGAACTGGAAATTTGTCTGAGTTAGGTTATTATAGTGTTGGTGTGCAGATAGCAGGCTATTTGACCATTTTTAGCAATGCTATTAATTCAACATTCCAACCTGATATTTATGAGTGTTATTCCAAACGGAATTACAAGAAGCTCTCATTCTATGTCGGAATTATCATTGGAACAATTACGATGTGTGCAGCAATTTATATAGTTTTAGCTCCATATATTATTGATTTATTGACTGCAGGAAGATATATTTATTCAGCTTACTACTCTCAGATTATAGCGTTATCAATCATAACGGCTGCAATGTATTATTCTTCATGCCAAGTAACGATAGCTATGGGATATACAAAGCTACTAATGGTGGTAAAAATCTTTGGAAGCATTTTATCCATGCTATGTTTCACTACATTGATTCATTTTTTCCAATTTGAAGGGGCCGCTTATGGCAATATAGCATCTTATTTTATCTGTTTTATCATTAATTTGTTAGCATTACTATTGTTTAAAAAGAAAATATTTAATCATCAATGAAGAAAATAGGTTTATTTACATATTATAAATCTAATTATGGTGCATCATTACAGGCATACGCCTTGAAGGCATTCATAGAGCAGTCTTATCAGAATGTAAATGTGAAAATCATAGACTTCTATATAACACGTGATTACCCGATTTTTACTTATTGTTCAAGTAATCCAATTAAACGTGTTGTAAAGAATATGCTTGTATTAAGGCATTATTTTGATATAAGAAGGAGGAACTCAAGGCACATTTCTTTTAATCGGGAAGCATTAGAGCTTTGTCGCTATGATATTGTATGTAATTCCTTATTGGAACAAATACCTGTCTATGATTTGTATTTGACTGGGAGCGACCAAGTATTCAATATCAAGAACAATGATTACAAGAAGTTATTCTTTCAGCAATTTGACATTAAGTTTGGAATCAAAGCAGCTTATGCTCCAAGTTTTGGACAAAGTATATTCTCTCAGGAAGAAAAGGATATCATTAAAGAACTAACGAAAAATTTCGACTTTCTTAGCTGCCGTGAGAATGATGGAGCAACGATGTTGTCTGAAGTTCACGGACGAGAGGTTCCTTGTGTGATAGATCCTACATTATTACTGAATAGTGAGCAGTGGAGCAAAGTGATGAAAGTTCCAGAAACTAAGAATCAATATCTTCTTGTGTATGATCTTAATGGTGGCGTTCCCATGCTGAATCTTGCTCGTGAGTTTGCAGCAGAGAAGGGACTAAAGATATATTGCATTACGAGACATCCTGATATTAGTTTTATTTATAAAGGTATTGATAAGGTGATATATGACGCTGGTCCACGAGAATTTGTTGGTTACTTCTCTAGGGCAAGTTATGTGGTTACAGATTCATTTCATGGTACAGCTTTTGCTATTATATTTAAAAAGAATTTCAACACATACATTGCATTACCTAGGGCTTCTCAGAGAATAAAGTCTTTATTAGGGGTTTGTAATTTGCTTGGAAGAATCGTTGACAAGGATGGTCCTATTAATACTACAGAAAACTGTTTTTCAATTTTTGATTGGGAGTCATTTGAGAATTACCGTCAGTTATCAATCAAATATATTTCGTCATTTATCGCAAGGATTTAATCTCGGTATGAATATTTTATTACGATGCATATAATTTTGACTCTCACAGATACGTGTACTGGTTGCTTTGCATGCGCTAATGTTTGTCCCAAGGATGCAATATGTTTAACGTCAAATTTTGAAGGCTTTTACTATCCGCATATTGATAATGATAAATGTGTCAATTGTGGATTATGTGACAAGGTATGTCCGGTTCTTTTTCCTGTACAAACTTATACGATGAAACGGGCATATTTTGGATGGACCAATGATGACACTATACGTAAAGACAGTTCCTCAGGAGGCCTGTTTTATATTATGGCAACTCAGGTACTTAAGGAAAATGGTACGGTATATGGAGCTTCATTTAATTATGATGGAATAGTACGTCTAGAGTGTCATTCTACTCAAGATGTTTCTCTAAAAGAACTAATGAAGTCAAAATATGTTCAAAGTTACATTGGCTTTGCATATAGAGATATCAAGCGCGATTTGAAATTGGGGCTTAAGGTGCTGTTTTGTGGTACACCATGTCAAGTTGCTGGTCTCAAATCATTTCTTGGAATGGAGTATAAAAATCTCATATTGATTGATTTTGTATGCCATGGAGTTCCATCTATGGATTTATTACAAAAACATCTAGAGTATCTAAATATTAAAAATGTAGTTGAGATTAATTTTAGACCTAAGAATATTGGATGGTATGATGATTTTGAAATTCGTTACAAAAAATGTAGTAGTTCAGATAAGATTATATTACGGAAAATACCATGGATGTTTGATGAATATTTTTATAAATTGTATTCGAAAAATTATAGCATACGTCGAAGCTGTAAAAATTGCTTGTATTGTAACGGACAAAGGGCAGCAGATATAACGATAGGGGATTTTTGGGGAATAAAAGAATACAAACCTGAATTATGGAATTCTAAAGGAGTATCTCTTCTCATAGCTAACACAGAAAAAGCCTTTCCTATTATATCACAACTTCAAAAGAGTCGTACTCTTTGCGATGTTGAAGAAATGGATACTTCATATGCGATTTATGCCTTTGCTCATAATCGCAAAGAAAAGAAGTCACAATTTCAAAATCAATATAGGGATTCTTTTCTTTCAGATGTTTATTCTATAGGATATAAGAAAGCATTGATTAAACACAATTTGAGAACTACGAAATATGATCTTGTAATGCTGAGAATCAAAAAAAATATTCTTGGTTTGTTGAAGAAAATTTGCAATAAATAATTTAACATATTAGAATGTAAAAGCTCATATAATTTATGGTTAATATAATAAGGAGATATAAATATTTTATTATATCACTTTTTGTTTTATATCTATCATTGGCGCCAACAGTAATTGTTTCATTTGGGTCAATGAGATTTTTACCAATAGTGTCTTTAATGGTGTTTTCTTTTTGTGGTGTCCTTTCGTGGAACTATGCAAAGAAAGCAAGGATGGGTTTTATTATTTGTTTTTTCTGCGTATATATCATTTTTAACTCTATGTTTACTCCATCTTCTTATGAGAATAGTATGGTAACCGTCCTTAGGTCGACTTTTTGGTGTTGGGGGTATATAGTCTCTTATGCAATGTTTAATTCTCAATCTATTACATATTTTCGATTCGAAAGGAATGTTATGATTATCTCAATTGTATTCATTGCTGTGTTTTTTCTGGGGCACATGTCGAATATAAGTGATTCTGCTGAAAACGTAGGAGATAATGTTATTTTTTATAGTTTGATGTTTGTTCCATGGGTTGCTTTAATGAATAATAAAATGAAGAAATGGTTGATATTATTGATAATATCGCTATGTGTACTCATTTCTTTAAAGAGGTCTTCTACAATTATAATTATTGCAACTTTAATCATTTTATACTATGCAGATAATTTTCGTGGGCATAACCTTAAACCATCCACAATCGTTGGAGCTTTATTAATAATTGTTTGTGTATTTGGAGTCCTTCATTTAGCATCAGATAAAGTTTCTGTTGTTTCAGAAAGATTTGAGGCGTTAGAAGATGACGGAGGTAGTGGAAGAAATAGCATTTTTGAGGATGTTTATGAAAGGTATGAAAGAGGTTCTATTGTACAGAAGATATTTGGACGTGGGTTTGATTCTGTGAGGCGTGACAGTTCCTATATTGTTCCTGTTAGTGCCCATAATGATTTCCTTGAGGTATTATACGATTTTGGCGCAATCGGTTTTATCTTCTATTTGTTAATTCATCTCTCTCTCATTAAATGGACGATCCGTTTGCTCAGAGCACGAAGTCAGTTAGCATTTCCTGTATTGATATCATACGTCTGCTTTTTAGTCATGTCAATGGTTAGTCACCTTATATTGTACCCTACTTACTTCGGTCTCTTAACTGCATTCTGGGCATATGCTGAATGTAAAGACAACGAACTTCAATATCAATAATCAATATGATTACATCACGCAACCACCTCCATTTTTATCTTCCAGCGGATATGATGATGAATTGAGGCTATTTCAAAGAATTTCTCAATGTGAAACAGCTCCACCTTATTTCTCCCGACTTCATATTCATCTTTGAAAGGTGAATCAAAACGAAGGGGTGACGTGATAGAGAATCTCAAAATTAAAATGGGAATACAATGAATAAATTCTATGTAGTTTGTAATACTTATTATCCAAATACAGCTTTTAGTAATCGAGTGTTCAGTTTTCTTCGAGGTTTTTCAGAACTGGGTGTTGATGCTGAGGTTGTTTTCCTTACTCCAGACTCGGAGATGAGTAAGGTTCAGGAAACGTATCCCCATATCACATTTAAGTATATGTGGGAGAATATGCCATTTTCAAACCGCATTCTCAACAAATTCGCTGATGAGTTCTATGGATGGAAGTTTGCATGGAGTCTGAAACCTGGTGATGTAGTTTTCCTTACTAATTTCGGAAATGTGTTTTTTAAGGTTGTAAAAAGAAAAGGGGTAAAGGTTGTTCATGAAAAAACAGAACATCCGGATGTTTATAGCTTCAAAGGCTTCAACGTAGAACGTTACAAGCGTGAGGTTGTAAAGGTAGATGGGATGTTTGTGATTTCGACGGCACTCAAGGATTATTTTGTATCTTGCGGTTTGCTGAAAGAGAAGATTAAGATAGTAAACATGACGGTTGATAGCAATCGTTTTGCTGGACTCACGAAGCAACCATCAGAAAAATATATTGCCTATTGCGGAACTGCATCTAATAATAAGGATGGTGTGGATGAGCTCATCAAGTCTTTTGCGATTGTAAACAAGACTCACCCTGAGGTGAGGCTTTACATAATCGGCAAGACTCCCGATAAAGATGATGCTTCTGGCAACCTGAAGTTGATAGAGAATCTTGGAGTGAAGGATTCGGTCGTCTTTACCGGTATTGTATCAGCTGCTGAGATACCTCAAATTTTGAAGAATGCAACAGCTCTTGCTCTTGATCGTCCGGACTCTTTGCAAGCTCAATGCGGATTCCCTACAAAGCTTGGAGAATATCTCTTGACAGAGAATCCTGTCATAGTGACAAAAGTAGGTGATATTCCTCTCTTCTTGAAAGATGGTGAGACTGCACTTCTGGTCGAAGAACGGAATCCTAAGGAATTCTCGTCAAAGATTATTTGGGCTTTGGAGCATCCAGAAGAAGCTACGGAAATAGGAAAAGCAGGCGCTCAGGTCGCTATGAGAGAGTTTAATTATCTGAATGAAACTAAGAAGATTATTGATGTAATAAACAGATTATCATGAGTATAATAAAGTCTGCATATTGTGAGCTGGTAAAGTTGCTTTCACCCGTTAGGTATGCTCGTATGATAGGTGTGAACCTTGGGGAAAATTGTTTGGTTTATCGTAGTATGGAATGGCCCTCCGAACCATATCTTGTTACAATTGGCAATAATGTACAACTCACCAAAGGAGTTGCAATACATACACATGGAGGAGGAAATGTCATAAGGCGCAAAGTGCCTGATTTCGATGCGTTTGGAAAGGTGGTAATCAAGGACTGGGCTTATATTGGAGCCCATGCCCAAATAATGCCGGGGGTAACTATTGGCGAAGGTGCAATGGTGGCTGCAGGTTCAGTGGTTACGAAATCTGTTCCAGATGGAATGGTAGTAGGTGGTAATCCTGCCAAAGTGCTATGTTCTGTGGAGGAGTATTTCGAACGGAATATACAGTATAACGTGCATACAAAAGGTATAGGAGAAAAAGAGAAAAAGCAATGTTTGCTCACTATGGATGAAAGTATGTTTTTGAAAAAGTAATTAAGAAGATATGAAACTATGATTCAGTTTAATGTACAGAACATAAGCAAATACAGAGGACAGCTGATGGGTATTGCTACTCTTTTGGTCATCTTCGGTCATTCAGTGGGTAATGGTGTGGCAATGCCAAGATGGATGGAGTCTCTCTGTGGATTGTCATCCGTAGGGGTAGATATATTCCTCCTTGTAAGCGGTTTGGGGCTATGGTACTCGCTCACAAGCCTGAATGGAAATAATTTCGAGAGGGTAAATATTTGGTATTTAAGGAGATATAAGAGGATATTGATTCCATATCTTATCATTATTGGCTTCCAGAAGGTATTATCTGTACTACACGGGATGCCTCTTCTTCAGGCTTTGTTTGAACTATCAACACTCAGTTATTGGGTCAATCATCAGGGAGCTTGGTTCATTGCAATGCTGATACCGGTGTATGCACTTACTCCGCTTCATTACCGAATTTGCAATAAAGTAAAGAGTCCTGTGGTATATTCTTTGTTGCTTATTGTTTTTGTGGTTGTAATCTCTGCGTTGAACTATCCGGTTGAAAGTATAGCTTGTCAGATGCTGATTGATAATGTCAAACAGGTGTTGTATCATTTGCCTAGCTTTTTGATAGGTTTCATGTTGGCACCTTTTGCAAAGACAGGTAAAAAGATCTCATACTTTTGGATGAGTATTTTGCCTCTTGTATTTGTAGCAATAATGAAAGTCATGCAGTGTGGATATTGGCCAGAGTTTTTGGTGTTGCCTTTCGTCGTGGTATGTTGCTCGATTTTCAAGTATATGGGTAAGATCATTTCTTCTGTACTGAATTTCTTTGGCAAAATTTCTTTGGAGTCATACTTGCTAAACGGAGTAGTTGGGACTTGGATTATCTGGTATTTGCCAACTCTGTATAACTCTCCAATAAACAAAGGCGGCTATTTGTCTTACTTCATAGTATGTGTGGTAGGAACTGTGTTGGCGCACCTAATACATTTAATGTGTGACAAACTGTTCTTTAAATCAAAAGAACGATAAATACATAATATGTCAATAAAACATTTTTTTGAGGTGTATTCTCCTAAACGTATGTGGTGGAAGATATGGCTGGGGCTTGCTTGCTTTCCTATGTTACCTCAACATAGAGCTAAGTTATTGAAAATGGGGGGGGTAAATGTCTCAGGCCGAGCATTGATATATGGTGGTGTAGGCATTGATACTGTTGCGCCAAATAAAATATTTATAGGAAACAATGTTGCCATTACTGCTGGTACTAGAATTTTAACCCACTATCTTGATCCATCGCGTTCAGGAAGAATGTTTCGTATCGGTGAAGTTCATATTGAAGATGATGTGTTCATAGGTGTAAATGTTATCATTTGTAATTCTGTAACTATTGGCAAGGGAGCAATAGTAGGTGCAGGAAGTATAGTAACAAAAGACATTCCGCCTTATCAAGTATGGGCTGGGAATCCTGCAAGGTACATTAAAGATCGCGAACATTAATAAGATAAATGATAATGAAGAAAGTCTCCATATTAGTTTCGACAATAGACTCAGGAGGGGCTGAGAAGCAGGCTGTGTTACTTGCAACTCTACTTTCAAAACATACGGATGTGAATCTGATTATACTTTATGGTGATCACACTGAATATAAGAGAAATGTAGATATGTTGGTCAAGAGTTCAGTTAAGATTCATCGACTAAATGGTAATATACTTTCAAAGGCTGTACGGATTAGAAATATTCTGAAAGAATCTCATACCGACATACTTCTCAACTATCTGACAATGCCAGATTTTCTTGGTTCATTTCTTGGCAAGAGATTAAGAATTAGAGTATATAATGGTATACGCAATTCAAGACTTCCAAAGAGTAAGATGTTGATAGAGAAATGGGCCCATAATCATTGGGTTACAGCGACCATTTACAACTGTTATTCTGGGGCTGATTATTTTGGAAAGTTAGGTTTTCGAAAAGACAAGAATATTGTCATTCCTAATTGCTTTCCGGATATTGCCGAACCAATCATAAGAGACAATCATTCTCAAAAGACAATCATTACAGTTGGTCGCTTCGATCCTCAAAAAGATTACGAAACTCTTATTAAAAGTATTTCATTGCTTGATAGAAAAGATTATCGCCTCTGTATTGTAGGCTATGGAGTGCTTGAAGCGCAGATTCGTGAATGGGTTGAACAGTATGGTATCAAGGATAGAACTGATATCCATATCAAACCGAATAATGTATCAGAACTTGAACGTAATGCTGATATATATATATCTACCAGTCTGTTTGAGGGTACAAGTAATAGTATTATGGAAGCTTTGAATTGGAGTTTGCCAGTGGTTGCTACTAACGTTGGAGATAATGATCATTTAGTAATTGATGGTGTGAATGGTTACTTGCATCCAATTGGTGATGCTACGGGACTTACTACTTCCTTATGTAAGTTGCTTGATTCAGTAGAACTCAGGAATAAAATGGGAGTGAGGAGCAATCAGAATCTTCGCGAGAACTATTCTATGGAGATTTTCGAGAAACGATATTTGGATTTGATAGAGGGAAAATAATAGATGAGAACAGTATTCATAGGTGCACATGAGGAACCGAACGGAGTGAATTCATATACTTATAATTTGGCTCTTGAACTGAAGAAAAGAGGCTTTGAGTCGTTTGTGATAAGTTTTGGCTCGTGCAATAAGGTAACTGATTATAAGGGGGTGAAAATTAAGCAGTATAAGACTTTTGGAAATACGATGACCAGTATTCCCATTTTGTATCTAAAATCATTACCATATTTGATAAAACATAGGAAGGAAATAGATATGGTAATGTATCAAACGGTTACATTCTCAGTGATTCCTTCATTGATTGTACGTTTGTTTGGTATGAAATCAAGTGCTATTATTCATAGTCTTGCGGAAGATAGCCCGAAACATGGGAGGGTGATGAAGAAACTTCTTATGGCTTCAATGAGCTTGGCCTTGGCTTTTACTAGAAACGTGGTTACCGTTAGCTATACCAAAGCAAAAGAGGTATACGATAGGTATCACAAAAGTTGTAAGGTTCTTCCTTGTGGTGTATTCCTGCCTGTAAATAAAGAATTAAATACGGATGTTCTTGAAAAGAATGGAATACAAGTTGGTAAATTCTTTCTGACCATCGGTCGCATTGATCCGATTAAGAACTATGAGGTACTGATTGATGCATTCAAACAGCATAATCATGCAAATTATCAGCTGGTTATCGGTGGAGATGTTAATAATGCTTACGGTCGTACCATTGTTGAACGTGCGGAGGGGTGTAAAAATATTATTTTCCCAGGAATTGTATATGGAGATGCTAAAATAGCATTACTTAAGAATTGTATGGCATATTGTCTTGTGTCTTCATCAGAGGGCCTTCCGATAGCATTGTTGGAAGGAATGTCATATGGTAAGATTCCTGTCGTCACACGTATTCCATCAATTCAAGAGGTACTTGAAAAATATAAGATTGGGCTCTGGAGTACTGTGAATAATGTGGAGGAAGTGATCGCTAATATGATAGCGATTGAAAAGGATTTTAGCATACTGAAAGTTCAAGGTAAAACTGCACGTCAAATCGTCGAAGAAAATTATACATGGCCGCAGATATGTGACCAATATTTGGAATTAGTTAAAAAAAATTGGCTATGAACATCCTCATCACCGGAGTCCACGGTTTCGTCGGCTCTAATTTAGTGAAGGCTCTTGCGCCTGAGAATACAATATATGGTTTGGATATTGTAGCTCCTGAGAAGGAAGGTGTAATAAAGACTTTCTCATGGGACGACCTAGACAGTATTGACTTTCCGCAGATTGATACTGTTATTCATCTTGCGGGTAAGGCCCATGACACTCGCAATAAGAGTGCGGCAGATGTATATTTCAAAGTAAATACAGGTCTTACTCAACGTATTTTTGATTGGTTTCTTACCAATGAGTCAGCAAAGAAATTTATATTTTTCTCTACAGTAAAGAGTGCTTCAGACAAAGTAGAAGGAAAGTGCCTTACAGAAGAATGCGTTCCGACTCCGGTAGGCCCCTATGGAGAGAGTAAAATCAAAGCGGAAAATTACATTATTGCTCATTTTGCTCCCAAAGCTCTCGAGCGTCCTTATCACGATTTTGATGATAACGACTCGGTTATGAAAGGTAAGCAAGTATATATTATGCGTCCTTGTATGATTCACGGTCCTGGAAACAAGGGGAACCTCAATCTTCTTTATGGAGTAGTGAGCAAGGGGCTTCCTTGGCCTCTTGGTGCTTTTGAGAATCGTCGGTCATTTACTAGTATCGGGAACCTTTGTGTAGTAATTGAAGGACTTTTAACACAGAATGTACCATCAGGGATTTACCATATGGGAGACGATGAAGCTTTTTCAACTAATGAACTCATTCAAGTTATTTGTGAGGCTCTTGGTAAGAAAGCTCATATATGGTGCATTCCGAAAGGTCTGATGAACGGAGTTGCAAAAGTGGGTGGTTGGTTTCATCTTCCACTCAATCCTCTTCGAATGCAGAAGCTCACAGAAAACTATGTAGTGAGTAATGCCAAGATTAAGGCTGCTCTTGGCATTACGCGGATGCCGGTAAGAGCGAAGGATGGATTGATGGACACTATTAGAAGTTTTAAGCAGTAGAATGATTATGAATGCATACTTGACTTACGGAATTATTTTTGTGATTCTATTGGCATTAGAGTTATGCTATTTCAAGGTAGCTGACCATTTTAACATCATTGACAAACCCAACGAACGTTCATCACACTCTACGATAGTATTACGTGGTGGCGGAATCATCTTCTTGATTGGTGTATGGATTTGGAGTGTCTTCTTTGGATTTCAATATCCCTGGTTTCTGGTAGGCCTGACGCTTGTAGCAGGCATTAGCTTTGTAGATGACATCCATTCATTACCGGACTCTGTAAGATTGGTCGCTCAGTTTGCAGCTGCCGCAATGGCATTCTATCAGCTCGGCATATTGCATTGGTCAATGTGGTGGATAATATTACTGGCACTAATCGTCTATGTCGGTGCCACGAATGTGATAAACTTCATGGATGGAATCAATGGTATCACAGCAGGCTACTCTTTGGCTGTATTGATACCGTTGGCACTGGTGAATATAAATGGTGTTTTTGTAGAACAGAGTTTGATCATATCAACGATTCTTGCTTCATTGGTGTTTTGTATTTTCAATTTCCGTCCGAAGGGTAAAGCGAAATGCTTTGCAGGGGATGTCGGCTCTATTGGTATTGCTTTTATTATACTGTTTCTGTTAGGTAATGTGATGATCAGGACAACGGATATTACTTGGCTGATATTCTTGTTAGTATATGGTGTGGATGGCTGTCTGACTATTGTACATCGTATTATGTTGCACGAGAACTTGGGCGAGGCACATCGTAAGCATGCTTATCAGATTATGGCTAATGAGTTGAAAGTGGGGCATGTAAAAGTTTCATTGCTGTATACGGTTATGCAGTTAGTGATTTCTCTTGGATTTATCTATCTTTGTCCCGATACGGTGTTTGCTCATTGGTTATATTTGGTGAGTGTATCAGCTGTATTGGCTATTGTTTACATATTGTTCATGAAAAAATACTATCAGTTACATGAAGAATATCTCATATCATTAAAACAATAACGATTATGGAATTTAATAAAGAATTTCTAGACAAGCTATTTGAACAGGCCACAGAAAATCCTCGTTTGCGTCAGAACTTTGACCTACGCACTTCATCTGCCGATACCAGTCAACGTATGCTAAACGCATTGCTGCCAGAAACTAAAGTGCCTATTCATCGGCATGAAGATACTACCGAAACAGTAATCTGCCTGTGTGGCAGTTTGGACGAAGTAATTTATGAGGAAGTAGTTTCATATGAGAATGATACGGATGATTTTCAGAAGGAGATGAATGTGCAAGATGTAGTTCGTAAGGTGGAGTATCGAGAAGTACAGCGTATCCATCTCAATCCTACAGAAACCAAATATGGTTGTCAGATACCAAAGGGGGCATGGCATACTGTGGAAGTGATTGAACCATCTGTCATCTTTGAGGCTAAAGATGGAGCTTATGCTCGTTAAACGATGAAAAACAGATGAAATGAATAGGAAGTACTGAAAGTGCTTTTTAATACGTTATGTTATAATTGAACATTTACAATGGAATGAAAAAATGTAGGTCCCTAGATTCATGTGACAAACATAAATCCCTACATTTAGTAGATTAGGAGCAATATAGTGATATTGTCCTAATCTCGCTCTTCATATTAGTGTTAACACTAATATGATTTCCAAAAATACCAACTGTCTGTGAAGATCGTTGATATTTTTTTTATACAATAAGACAGTGGTGGAAATCTAAAAGGATGCTATTTCTGCATACTCTTTCACCGCATCAAAGCACGGACATCCTTTCATTGGATTCAAGTCCCGGTGTCCCACAATCAACGCTTTCGGAAACTGCCTTTTCAACTCCCTCAACAAGGCAAGCAGGGCTCCTTCTTGCTCCAATGTACGCGTATCTTTCGGTTTCCCGTTCGCATCCAATCCTCCCTCATAACAAACACCTATCGAATGGGCATTATGATTACGGCAGTGTGCCCCGACCTTTTCTAACGCACGTCCCCGGTGAATCTCCCCATCGCGAGTAATGTAAAAATGATAGCCCATATCGCGGAAACCACGGTGCAAGATATGATCCTGTCGGCAAGCCTCCGCCGAAAGGGACTTTCCTTCCGGCGTGGCACTGCAATGAATGATAATTAATGTAATAGTCCGCATGGGGGTTACATGCAACTTTGTATTCCGAACACACCTCCGATGGCGGTGGCTACAGTGATAATGATTTTGAGAACTAAGCTCCATACGGAGCGGGGAGATGATGAATTACTCATAATAAGAGGTTTTGAATAAATTAATAATAGTTTTCTTTGTCACAGATTTACTATAGATTTACCACAGATCTACACAGACTCACACAGATAAATAATCGACTACTTTAGTAACTACCAATTCAATATAATCTGTGGAAATCTGTGTAATCAGTGGTGAACCTTTTAAGCAGCCGGGTCAGGTGCTTCGCCACCTCCGTCCGGTTTCGGATCAGGGTTGTCACCCGAATCAGAACCTCCTCCGGCGGTTGTCGGTTTCTGATATTCCGCCTGCTGCTTCAACTGACTGTCGAGTTTCAGATTATTAGTCGACAGATTACCGGTAGCACGAGCTTTCAGACGCATACCGCTAATGTTCTTTTCCAACGAGAACTCTTCCAGCGTATCGGCTGCCTTACTACGAATACCCACACCGAAAATGGCAAGATCATCAATTTTCACACACTTGCCGTCCAGCAACAATTCCTTGATGCAATCTACCATATCCGAAAGCACACCTTTGATGACCCCACCGGAATACGGTGAATTGTGCTTCGACATATGTTCGGCAAGCTTGGCCAAATCAAACGTTTCATCGCTTACTGCACGGGCGAACCACTTACCCGCATTCAAACCTTTCTTCTGCTGGTTCTGATAAATTTTGTAACGAATCATAAAACAATAAATTAAAGGGTTAAACAGATTGTCCGGGGATTCTTTTCCCTTTCGACGATACAAAGATACCACCCTCAAACTCTGGAAAATCAATAGTACACAGTTGCGTACGATTGTTGTCGGTTGTGTGCAATTATGATCGATTATTCAATGAAAAGGCGTTGGCTATGTAGAAATATTTTGCTATTTTTGTAACTGTAAATCAGAAACTTATCCATTATGAACGAATTCAAAATACGTGCCTACGGGCGCATGGAGCTGGCGCAACTCTATTCTCCGGAACTTACCGATATTGCCGCTTATCGAAAAATGAAGAAATGGATCTCTCTATGTCCCGGACTTCTGCAACGCCTGTACGACTTAGGCTACGAATCAAAGCGACGTTCATTCACACCATTGGAGGTGAGAGTGATTGTGGATGCCCTGGGAGAACCTTAAATAAAGCGTCGCTTTATGATGCATAAAGCACCGCTTTACGATGTCTAAAGCTTAGCTTTACACCTCCTAAAGCGATGCTTTATACAGTAAAAACGGATGCGGTAATCAAAATGAATGTACCAGCCCAAACGATTACAGTAAGTAAGGCGGGTACAGTGGGGACACTTTCCCCGTTTCACTCATACACACACACGCACGCGCGTAACCTCCTTTGCCGTCTACACTGATTAGCTTGCCTTGTCGGGTGAGACGTTTCAGCCAGGTGATGGCGGTGCTTTTGTTGATACCCAGAGCTGTTGCTTTTTCTAGCAACTCCGTGCGGGTAAATTCCTTACCCAGTTGCTGGAAGAGGAAGTCCCGGTCGGCATTGGGTCGGTGGCTGACTTCCGTGTTGGGGAGGAATGACAGGATATGCATGGCGTGACAGTAGAGAGGTTCCGCCAGATTTAATACGGCGTGGAAGTCTTCCGCCGAGATGGATACGTTCCAGCGGGTGACGATGCCGTCTTTGCGGTTGTCTGAAGGAATAGACTTGTCGGGTGTGAAGGGGGAGGAGGAGGAAATTTGGAGGCTGTAGGGATTCGGGTGTTCGAGCGCGCGCAACACGGCTACTTCCGACATGATCCTGCACAAATTGATAGCCATACGCGCCACAAAGCTATACATTTCTCTGTCGTTGGCTATGCTCGAACGATCGAACAACTCCGAAAAGACGGCGTCAATTTCGTTTTTCTGCTCGTTCGTGAGCTGCAGCGTGTGGATACCATGTTCCCTTATCACGTCCAGTTGATTTTTCCATTCCAGTCCCAGAGCGTTGAATACCTCTTCCCAGTCTGTTTCGTCGTCTACAAACTGGCTGACCCATTTGGCGATTCCGTACATGTAGTAGTACAACTGGCGGGAGGATCCTCCGTCTTCTGTTGTCGGGATGAAAGCTTTCACCTGGAGTGGGGTGCCCGACATCAGGAGCGAAAGGCAGACTTTTTTTGTTTCCCGATATTCTTGGTTACCGCGACGGTTGTAGGACAAGAAGTCGTGGTCGAACGCTTTGCGTAGCGTGTCACTCCAATGGCCGTGTTCCGATCCGATGGCGGTGGACAGTGTGTCGGCTTCCGACTCGAAGATAAATCCTGTACCTTCGGAGTCCATAATGTTTTGTAGGATGCCTGTGCCGGTGTTGTTGCCCGAAATCAAGAACATTTTGTTAGGGGGCATTTGCGGGACTTCCATTTTCGACCGCTCTTTTCCCATCGCGTCGTATTCGGCTTTTTCTTTTTTATAGATTTTCATTTGCGCCGCTACTTTCGCGCGAATCTCGTCATGGATGGGTTGCACGAGCAGGCGGAGGTAGGAGAGGATGCCTTTGCCGGAAGCAGAGGGCGCCACGATGAAACATTGGAGGCTGGGATAATAGTATTTGCCGCCATAGAGGCATCGCACGTGGCGCGACATGCAAGCTCCCAGCGCGGTGAATGCTCCCATCAGCATGATGTCGCGTTGAATCTCACTTTTAGCAACTTTGATGATACGCTGCAGGAGTTTCGGCCAGTTTGCTTCCGGCAGAGTGGGGAGCGGGTGTTGCGGATCGCTACCGGATAGCAGTTGTTCTTCTTTTTCTTCCGTGATCGTTTCTTCGTCTGTTTCCTCATTTGCCACCTTATTATACGCGCGTGCCTGTGTGAGAGTTTGAGGGGCTGTCCTCACTGTCCCCACTGTCTCCACATAGCTGATGGCGACTCCTGTCGCTTCGGCAAGATGGAAAGCGGTGCCCAGGTGCACTTCTCCACGTTGGGTGTGGAGTGCGTTGGAGAATACCCGTTCGGCATGTTCGCGCTGATACTTGGGAGAGACCCGGCATAGGCGGTGAAAAAACTCACGTCCTGCTTCACCGCAATCCGTTGCGATGGCGAATGACAATTGTACGTATTCAAGATAAGTGGGAGCAATGTCCGCTCCTGCCGTTTCGACTGCTTCGGTGAGACGGCGTAAAGATTCAATATCGGTCATTTTGATTTATGATTTTTGATTTATGATTTATTTGTTGGTGGTTCTGAACAATGCTTCCGGGTCGTAACTAAGGAAACAGGATCTCACGAGGTCTTTGCCGGAGAAATCTACTTTGGATTTCGTTTCGGAAGAAACCGCTGTTACCGTATTGTATGCCGTCTCTACGTACCGCATCGCCCAACTCATGTTTTCTGTGATATTTTTTGTATCATTTGTCGTGGAGGAATAATGGCAAGGAACAAATGCCTTTACACCCAGTCCGCTGGGGCTGATAAAGGTGAGTACAGGTTGTAGGAGAGGATCATCATAGAGCATACGTCGCATTTCTACTGCTTCCTGATAAGAGTGGAGACCGTCCACATCTACTATCACCAGATGAGACGGGGAGACGAAATCCTTACAGCTACGGCGGGTGAATGTGCCGCAAGGGGTCACATACGGAAGCAATGATGCTTTGGCGGCTCGTATATCTGTGGCATTCCGTACTTGTGCGGTCAGGGTTTTGAGATTCTCATTGCAAGTAATCATTTGGAAAACTTGTTCGATGGAGACTTCGCAGAAGGGGATAAGCGTGGGAGGAGTCATCAGTCGGCCTTGTTTGTCTTTGATGGGAGCGATAGGTGGCATAAAATAGGACATTCTGTAGTTGTTTGACATCATTTTCTTTTTGTTATAAGTTAAAATGTTTATTTTTGCAAAAAATATGAGTGTGTTTCAAAAACACGGCGTAAAATTAGTAAATGCAAAATAGACATCGTCCCGACATGTTGGGATGAAAGTGAAAATAATTAACCGTTACAGTGTAATTTTAACAATAAAAAAGAATGGAAAATGAAAAAGGTTTATATGTAGCTTTAGGAGTTTACATAGGAGAGTTGCAAAAGCGTGCGGATTTGAAAAATGACGAAATACGGAAGAGCGTACACATCGGCCACTCTACTTTTAATGATTTAAAAAAGGGGCAAAACGCCCATTGAGTGATTACGTAAAAGTGGTGGAGTGCTGTCTGGATGCCTTCAATGAAGAGGAAGCCGGAGTTATCTGGGATGAATGGAGGAGAATGTATTTTCGATACAGGAGAAGAAAAGAGGAGGAGAGAGGAGAACGGTGAAAAAACAGATAAGGTAAAAGCGGCAGGCGGGAAAAAGTTTCCCGCCTGTGGTCTTTATGAATGGATTTTTTTGTAGCTTTGTGAAAAATAAGATTGATATGGAAGATTTGTCTGGTAATTTTTATAATTTAAGAAAAAGAAGCGTATGAGTAGCAAGATATACCCCATTGGCATACAGAACTTTGAAAAAATCCGGAAAGACGGTTATTTCTATATTGATAAGACTGCTTTGATTTATCAGATGGTGAAGACAGGCAGTTATTATTTCTTGAGCCGTCCCCGTCGTTTTGGAAAAAGTCTGTTGATATCTACGCTTGAAGCGTATTTCTTGGGCAAGAAAGAACTTTTTGAGGGCTTGGCCATGGAAAAGCTGGAAAAGGATTGGATTACATATCCCATTTTTCATATCGATCTTAATACGGAGAAGTATGATACGCGGGAGAGCCTGGACAGCATATTGAATTTCACATTGGAGAAATGGGAACAGCAATATGGCACCGCCCCGTCGGAAACAACTTTTGCATTGCGTTTTCGCGGCCTTATTGAACGGGCTTATGAGCAAACCGGGCAGCGTGTGGTCATTCTGATAGATGAATATGATAAGCCCATGTTACAGGCAATAGGTAACGAGGAGCTTCAGAAGGAATTCCGTAATACCATGAAAGCTTTTTATAGTGTGCTGAAGACTATGGACGGGTGCATTCAGTTTGCTTTTCTGACGGGAGTGACGAAATTCGGTAAGGTAAGCGTGTTCAGCGATTTAAATAATCTCGATGACATCTCAATGCGGAAGCAATACGTGGATATTTGCGGAGTTTCTGAAAAAGAATTGCATGATAATCTGGAAATTGAACTGCATGAACTGGCGGATGCAAAGGAGCTGACTTATGGTGAACTGTGTAATAGATTGAGGGAGTACTATGATGGCTATCATTTTACATACAATTCTATCGGAATATATAATCCGTTCAGCTTGCTTAATACTTTTAAATATAGAGAGTTCGGTAGTTATTGGTTTGAAACGGGAACTCCTACTTATCTAGTGGAGTTGCTGAAAAAACATCATTATGACTTGGAACGTATGGCGCATGAGGAAACGAGTGTCGCTGTATTGAACAGTATTGATTCAACATCGGACAATCCCATTCCGGTCATTTATCAGAGCGGTTATCTCACTATCAAAGGGTATGACGAAGAATTTGGAATTTATAGTTTAGGCTTCCCTAATCGCGAAGTAGAGGAAGGATTTATTAAATTTTTGCTTCCCTTTTATGCGAACACCAATGCGGTAGAGTCGGAGTTTGAAATATAGAACTTTAACGCGAAAATGCGTAATATTGAGAAATGGATAGTGGAGTAATCTGTGAAATAATTGATGGAAAATCCCGGCTGAAGAAATAAAACGGCTGGGATTTTTTGTTTAGGATGTCTATTTGCCATTCTTGAAAAATATCAAATGGTAGCTATATCTTTTCCGTGTGCGATAACGAAAACGCAAAAAATAACAATTTATTATGTAGAAAAAGTTGGGGGAATGCTTCGTAGTTCACAAATAATGATTAAATTTGCCGCGATTTGTAATGTTGAGTTTGCAAAATGACGAATAATACTATAAAGCATCTAGGTATTGTGGAAAACATACAGGGTTCTCATCTGTCGGTGAGGATTGTCCAGACATCGGCTTGTGCGGCATGTAGCGCAAAGGGGCATTGTTCCTCGGCGGATAGTAAGGACAAAATCATAGATATCATAGATACCGCAGCTTCTTCCTATCAGGTGGGAGAGAAGGTGATGGTGGTCGGCGAAACGTCGATGGGCATGATGGCGGTATTGTTGGCTTTCGTACTTCCTTTCGTACTTCTTATATTTTCGTTGTTTCTTTTGATGGCATTGATAGAGAATGAACTGTATGTAGCTCTTCTTTCTCTGGCTGTCCTTATACCTTATTATTTCGTTTTATGGCTTAACAAAACGCGACTCAAACAACAATTTTCATTTACTATAAAACCAATAAATAACTAAAAACATTATGAATTTGATTCTGATTGCAGTGATTTCATTGGGAGCTATAGCGCTCGTGCTGGCCGCTATTCTTTATGTGGCTTCCAAGAAATTTGCCGTGTATGAAGACCCGCGGATTGCCCAGGTGGGAGAAGTGCTTCCCCAGGCTAATTGTGGTGGATGTGGCTATCCCGGTTGTAGCGGCTTTGCCGACGCTTGCGTCAAAGCCGGTTCGCTGGATGGTAAATTCTGCCCCGTAGGCGGACAGCCTGTCATGGCACAAATTGCTGATATCCTAGGGCTTGCAGCCGGAGAAGCTGAACCGATGGTAGCAGTGGTAAGATGTAACGGAACGTGTATGAATCGTCCGCGTATTAATCAGTACGACGGTGCGAAGAGTTGCGCTATTGCCGCTTCGCTCTATGGTGGGGAAACGGGTTGTAGTTACGGATGTCTGGGGTGTGGTGACTGTGTGGCTGCCTGCCAGTTCGATGCCATCCACATGAATCCTGAAACAGGACTTCCGGAAGTGGATGAAGCGAAATGTACCGCTTGCGGTGCCTGTGTGAAGGCTTGTCCGAAGGCGATCATCGAAATCCGTCCGCAAGGAAAGAAATCACGCCGTGTGTATATCTCTTGTGTGAATAAAGACAAGGGAGCTGTGGCACGCAAGGCTTGTACGGTGAGTTGTATCGGCTGTGGCAAATGCGTGAAGACTTGTCCGTTCGAAGCTATCACGTTGGAGAACAACTTGGCTTACATCGATCCGCACAAGTGCAAATCTTGCCGGAAATGTGTGGAAGTCTGTCCGCAGAATACCATTATCGAATTGAATTTCCCGCCGAGGAAACCGAAAGAAGAAGCTCCGGCTGCTCCAAAACCGGCTGCTGTTTCTAAAGAAGCGGTGGAAACTCCTGCACCGGCGGCAAAAGTGGAAACTCCTGCTGAAAAGGCTACAGAAGCTCCGAAAGTAACAGAATAATAACAGAATAAAATACAGAACTGTATGTTAAAGACATTTTCAATTGGTGGAGTTCATCCACACGAAAATAAATTGTCGGCACATCAACCTATTATCACAGCGGAAGTTCCTGCAAAGGCTGTTATTTTGCTGGGGCAGCACATTGGTGCGCCTGCAAAACCGGTTGTAGCGAAAGGGGATGTGGTAAAGGTAGGCACTAAGATTGCTGAACCTGCCGGCTTTGTTTCGGCAGCAATTCACTCTTCGGTCAGTGGTAAAGTGGCGAAGATTGATACTATTGTCGATGCCAGCGGTTATGCGAAACCTGCTATCTTTATCGATGTGGAAGGCGACGAATGGGAAGAAACAATCGACCGTAGCGCCACACTGGTGAAGGAATGTGAACTTCCGGCAGAAGAGATCGTGAAGAAAATTGCCGATGCCGGAATCGTTGGTCTGGGTGGTGCTTGTTTCCCTACACAGGTGAAACTTTGTCCTCCTCCTTCTTTTAAAGCTGAATGTGTGATTATCAATGCCGTAGAATGTGAACCTTATTTGACTGCCGACCATCAGCTGATGCTGGAACACGCGGAAGAAATCATGGTAGGTGTTTCCATCCTGATGAAAGCGGTGAAAGTGAATAAGGCATTTATCGGAATCGAAAATAATAAGCCCGATGCTATCGAACTGATGACTAAAGTAGCTTCCAGCTATGCAGGCATCGAAGTCGTTCCCTTGAAGGTGAAATATCCGCAAGGAGGTGAAAAGCAGCTGATCGATGCGATCACCAAACGTCAGGTGGCGAGCGGTGCGTTGCCTATCTCTACGGGAGCAGTCGTGCAGAACGTGGGAACGGCGTTTGCCGTTTATGAAGCTGTGCAGAAGAATAAACCGTTGTTTGAACGGGTGATTACCGTGACGGGAAAGTCGGTTGCGAAGCCGTCTAATTTCCTGGCCCGTATCGGTACACCGATGAAACAGTTGATTGACGCTTGCGGTGGTCTGCCCGAAGATACGGGTAAGGTGATCGGTGGCGGTCCGATGATGGGTAAGGCGTTGGTAAATATCGAGGTTCCTACTGCGAAGGGCAGTTCCGGCATCCTGATTATGAACCGGAAGGAAGCCAAACGTGGTGAAGCTCAAACCTGCATCCGTTGCGCGAAGTGCGTGAGTGCCTGTCCGATGGGACTGGAACCGTACTTGCTCGGAGCCTTGTCTGAAAACGGAGATTTTGAAACAATGGAAAAAGAAAGAATCATGGATTGTATCGAGTGCGGTTCCTGTCAGTTCACTTGTCCTGCCAACCGTCCGTTACTTGACTACTGCCGTCTGGGTAAAGGCAAGGTAGGCGCTATGATTCGTGCACGTCAAGCTAAAAAATAACGAATATGGAAAATAAATTAATCGTATCACTATCGCCCCACGTTCATGGCGGAGACAGCGTACAGAAAAATATGTATGGCGTGCTGATTGCACTGATTCCGGCTTTTCTGGTGTCTCTCTATTTCTTCGGACTGGGTGCCCTGATTGTCACGGCTACTTCCGTTGCGGCTTGTTTGTTCTTCGAATGGGCGATCGGAAAATATTTAATGAAGAAACCGACCACCACCATCTGCGACGGCTCTGCCATCATCACAGGTGTGTTGTTGGCATTTAATTTACCGTCTAACTTGCCTATCTGGATTATCATCCTCGGTGCACTGTTTGCTATCGGTGTAGGCAAAATGTCTTTCGGCGGATTAGGCTGCAATCCTTTCAACCCGGCATTGGCAGGCCGCGTATTCCTGCTGCTTTCTTTCCCGGTGCAGATGACCAGCTGGCCGGTAGTCGGACAGTTAACCGCTTATACGGATGCTACCACCGGTGCCACTCCGCTGGCCTTGATGAAGCAAGCCATTTACGGTGACACTGCCGCTTTAAGCCAGATTCCGGACGCATTGACCTTGCTGATCGGACAGAATGGCGGATGCTTGGGTGAAGTGAGTGCGCTGGCTCTGCTGATCGGACTCGTTTATATGCTCTGGAAGAAAATCATCACCTGGCATATTCCTGTGTCTATCCTGGCTACTGTGTTTGTCTTTGCAGGCATCATGCACCTGGCAGATCCGGAAAAATACGTTTCTCCGGTATTGCAGTTGCTTTCCGGTGGTCTGATGCTGGGTGCTGTCTTTATGGCAACCGACTATGTGACTTCTCCGATGAGTAAGAAAGGGATGCTGATCTATGGTGTATGTATCGGTCTGCTGACGGTAGTTATCCGTCTGTTCGGCGCCTATCCCGAAGGTATGTCGTTCGCCATCCTGATTATGAATGCGTTCACTCCGCTGATTAACACCTATTGTAAACCAAAACGCTTTGGGGAGGTAGCGAAGAAGAAATGAAAAAGTTAGAATCATCTTTAAAGAATATGTTGCTGGTACTTACGGGAGTGACTGCTATTTCCGTTGCGTTGCTGGCTTATGTAAATGAACTGACAAAAGGCCCCATTGCCGAAGCGAACGCGAAGACACTGAACGAGGCCTTGAAAAAGGTTCTTCCCGAATTTACCAATAATCCGGTAGCGGAAAGCGATACGATCTTCAGTGAGAAAGACGGAAAGAAGAATGTTGACTTTATCGTTTATCCGGCTAAGAACGGTGAAGAACTTGTAGGAACCGCTGTCGAAGCTAAATCAATGGGATTTGGCGGTGAACTGAAAGTGCTGGTAGGCTTTAATGCCGAAGGGAAAATCTATAACTACTCTCTGTTGGCTCACACGGAAACTCCGGGATTGGGCTCTAAAGCCGACAAATGGTTCGGAGCGTATGATCCTGCGAAAGGAGAAAAGGCAGTATCTCACGAAGAGAGTACGAAATCTATTTTGGGTATGAATCCGGGTGAAGCTCCGTTGACCGTCAGTAAAGATGGGGGAGCAGTGGATGCCATCACAGCTTCTACCATTACTTCACGCGCTTTCTTGAATGCCGTGAATGCTGCTTATCAAGCCTATAAGGCCGAAGGCGGGGAAGTGAACGGGGTAACCGGTGCTTCTCAAAAAGCGAAAGGCGCGGACGCAGATGCTGCTGACGCTGCTACGGGAGCTACGATTAAAGTTGAACTAACTGATTCAGTCAGTGCTAAATAAGAAAGGAGACAGATATGAATAACTTTAAAGTAATGATGAACGGGATTATTAAAGAGAATCCTACGTTTGTACTCCTGCTCGGTATGTGTCCTACATTGGGTACTACGTCGTCGGCTATCAATGGTATGGGTATGGGACTGGCTACCATGTTCGTATTGATCTGCTCGAATGTGGTGATTTCTTTAATAAAGAACCTGATTCCGGACATGGTGCGTATCCCATCGTTTATTGTGGTGATCGCATCCTTCGTGACCTTGCTTCAAATGGTGATGCAGGCTTACGTGCCGGGACTGTATGCTACACTCGGTCTTTTCATTCCGTTGATTGTAGTGAACTGTATTGTACTGGGACGTGCCGAAGCCTTCGCTGCCAAGAATAACGCAGTTGCTTCTATGTTCGACGGTATCGGTATGGGGCTTGGCTTTACCATCGCCCTAACCTTGCTGGGTGCTGTCCGCGAGTTTTTGGGAACCGGTAAAATCTTCGATTTGACCATCATGCCGGAAGAATATGGAATGTTGGTGTTTGTATTGGCTCCGGGCGCTTTCATCGCTTTGGGATACCTCATTGCGCTGATTAACAGTTTCAAGAAAGCCTAATTCAATTAAATAAGAAAAGAATATGGAATATATATTGATATTTATTTCGGCAATCTTTGTAAACAACATCGTGTTGTCGCAGTTCCTGGGTATCTGTCCGTTCCTGGGCGTATCTAAGAAAGTAGAAACTGCGATGGGTATGAGCGCTGCGGTTGCTTTCGTGTTGACCATCGCTACCATCGTTACCTTCCTGATTCAGAAATTTGTGTTGGATGTTTTCGGGCTGGGATATTTGCAGACGATTACGTTCATTCTGGTCATTGCCGGATTGGTGCAGATGGTGGAAATCATTCTGAAAAAAGTATCGCCTGCTCTGTATCAGGCGTTGGGTGTGTTCTTGCCGCTGATTACAACGAACTGTTGTATTCTTGGTGTCGCTATCCTGGTGATTCAGAAAGACTATGACCTGCTGACAGGTGTTGTGTACGCGTTTTCTACAGCTATCGGCTTCGGTCTGGCACTGGTGCTTTTTGCCGGATTGCGCGAACAGATGAGCCTTGTGAAAATTCCGAAAGGAATGCAAGGAACTCCGATTGCTTTGATTACCGCCGGTTTGCTTGCTATGGCATTCATGGGATTCTCCGGCGTGGTGTAAGGATTTACAGTTGATAATTAAATAGAGGATTGGAAGCTCTGCTGTGTGGCGACATACAGGTTGGAGTTTCCAATTCTTTTTTATACCTAAATGCTACCAAATCGTACCTTAATTACTTTTCAGCAAATAAATTTGTGGCAGATTATTGCAATTCCATTTTATTTCCATACATTTGTAACTCAAACAATAATAAGCCGAGAAACTAACCATTTTTTATAAAGTATATGAAAGAAAGAATTTTAGTAACAGGCGGGACAGGATACATTGGGTCTCATACTGTTGTAGAACTACAAAACAGTGGATATGAAGTAATCATCATCGATAATTTATCAAATTCAAGTGCCGACGTTGTTGACAATATAGAGAAAGTTTCCGGTATTCGCCCAGTTTTTGAAAAGCTGGACTGTTTGGACTTTGCCGGTCTGGATGCAGTATTTGCAAAATATAAAGGAATTAAGGCAATCATTCACTTTGCAGCTAGCAAAGCAGTAGGAGAGTCGGTACAAAAACCGTTGCTTTACTACCGTAATAACCTGGTTTCTTTGATTAACCTTCTCGAACTGATGCCAAAACATGGAGTAGAAGGTATTGTGTTCTCTTCTTCTTGTACAGTATACGGTCAGCCGGACGAGCTGCCGGTAACGGAAAAAGCTCCGATCAAGAAAGCGGAATCACCTTATGGAAATACCAAACAGATCAATGAAGAGATTATTCGTGATACGGTAGCTTCAGGTGCTCCGATCAATGCGATCATGTTGCGCTATTTCAACCCGATTGGCGCACATCCTACTGCATTGCTGGGTGAACTGCCTAACGGGGTTCCTCAAAACCTGATTCCATATCTGACCCAGACAGCCATCGGTATCCGTGAGAAACTTAGCGTGTTTGGTGACGATTATGATACACCGGACGGTTCTTGTATCCGTGACTTTATCAATGTCGTTGACTTGGCTAAAGCACACGTGATTGCTATCCGTCGTATCTTGGAAAAGAAACAAAAAGAAAAAGTAGAAGTATTTAATATTGGTACAGGACGTGGTGTTTCTGTATTGGAATTAATAAATGGCTTTGAAAAAGCCACTGGCGTAAAATTGAATTATCAGATTGTCGGACGTCGTGCAGGTGACATTGAAAAAGTTTGGGCTAACCCGGATTTTGCTAATAAAGAGCTGGGTTGGAAAGCCGTAGAAACTTTAGAAGATACTTTACGCTCTGCATGGAACTGGCAGCTGAAACTCCGTGAAAGAGGGATTCAATAAAAGAGAAACTTGTTTTAAATAACATAAAAGTTTAAACAAATCGTGCATGCGATTTGTTTAATTGATGCTAATCGACCTGAAGCTGTTTATGAGTATGCGAATATACGTAGATAGTACTTATGCCTCCCCGGCATAGACAGGAAAGATTGCATAGTAGTTTTGTCGTGTTTTATTTTGTGTTTGTGTTGTGACGGTACTACGACGTGAGTCGTGGTACCGTTTTTTGGTACGCCCAACATGGGTATTCTGTTTTATAAAATATTTAGCACTAATTCTTTTGTTATCCAAAATTATTTTGTAATTTTGTATCAAATGAATAAGATATGAGAGTAGTATCACATAAGAAATTGAAAGATTTCTACGAGACGAAAGGGTGTGAAGATTCACGTGTTGCTTTAGAACGTTGGTATGATATAGCGGAAAAAGCAGAATGGCGGAATTTGTCTGATATAAAAGCGGATTTTCTATCGACTGATTATGTGGGCAATCAACACTATGTTTTTAATATCAGAGGGAACAACTATCGGCTGGTAGTGGTTGTTAAATTTACGGTGGGATACATTTTTGTCCGTTGGGTGGGAACTCATAAAGAGTATGATAAAATAGATTGTTCAACTATATAATATAATAGATATGACTAAAATAACGAAAGAACAATACGAATTTGCATTGGCAAGAGTCGAAGAACTTCTGCCTTTGGTGGACGACAGCACTCCTGCAAATGACAAGAGCATGGTGGAGCTTTCTGTTATGTCTGATATAGTGATTGCGTATGAGAAGGAACATTTTCCTATAGAAAAACCAACCGTAGCAGAATTGATAGAATTGTCCCTTGAAGAAAAGGGGATGACACAAAAACAGCTTGCCAGTGAAATAGGGGTTAGCCCTTCACGCGTGAATGATTATATTTCGGGTCGCTCGGAACCTACTTTAAAAATAGCTCGCTTGCTTTGCCAGGTACTCAATATACACCCCGCTGCCATGTTGGGATTTTGAAAAAATAGTCAAAACATAATTGTTAGTGAGATTTATTTGTTTAATGTACCTTTGAAGCAGAATACATCAGTTCCCCAATCAATTTCCGGTAAGACGAATCCGGGAGCAAACAGCCCGAATACGGATGAGCCGGAGCCGCTCATGGATGCGTAGATTGCTCCTTGATGATAGAGTTCTTCTTTGATTTCTCCAATGACGGGATGTTGCGGGAATACACTTGCTTCGAAATCATTGATTAGGATATCCTTCCATTCTGCAACTGGACGCAGGATTGCCTCTTTGACCGGATATTCCGGACGGTGCGGGTGGATATTTGAAAAGGCTTCCCGGGTAGAAACGAAAACGTTCGGCTTGACGATCATGATTTGGTAACCGCTTAATGAAAGCTCGATTGGTGAGAACAGGTTTCCGATCCCTTCGGCATAGGTCGGCTTGTTTTTAATAAAGAAAGCACAGTCCGCTCCCAAAGTGGCGGCATATACCTCCAGCTGTTCTTCAGATAATTCCAGCTGAAAATGATCATTGAGCAACTTCAGCATAAAAGCGGCATCGGATGAACCGCCCCCCAGTCCGGCTCCCGAGGGAATATGCTTATATAAATGAATTTCGACAGGGGGAAGATGAAACTCCTTATCCAGCAATGAATAGGCCTTTGCCACCAGGTTGTCTTCCGGATTGCCGGCTATCTCCATGCCATACTGGTGGAGGATAATCTTCTTTTCTGTTTCAGAAGAAGTACGGATTTCGAGAGCGTCTTCGAGGGCTACCGGATAGAAAACGGTTTCCAGATTGTGATATCCGTCCGGGCGTTTTTCCGTGATGGAAAGTCCCAGGTTTATTTTGATATTAGGAAAAGCGAGCATAAGGTTATTTACTATTTTACAATTTACGATTTACTATTTGCAGTGCCGCACATGACAATTAATCATGTGTTGAATGTAATTCGGGAGCAAAGTTAGTAAAATCTTCATTTTTCCTTATCCATTCTTCATGATTATATTCTATCTTTGTCGTCCCGACTGGAAAAACTCTGTTATAAAGGAGTCTGTCTAGTCGTAAAATAGTAAATAGTAAATTGTAAAATAGTAAATACCTCGATGGCCGAACAGAAAAGAAATACCCGCAATACAAAGTCTACTAAGGTACAACCGGTAAATGATTATGGACGTATTCAGCCACAGGCACCTGAATTGGAAGAAGCAGTTCTGGGAGCTTTGATGATTGAAAAGGATGCTTACTCATTGGTGAGTGAGATTCTTCGTCCCGAATCTTTTTACGAACACCGGCATCAGTTGATTTATTCTGCTATCACCGATCTTGCGGTGAATCAGAAACCGGTGGATATTCTGACTGTAAAGGAACAACTTAGCAAACGCGGAGAATTGGAAGAGGTGGGAGGCCCGTTCTATATTACTCAATTGAGTAGTAAGGTGGCTTCATCAGCGCATATTGAGTATCACGCCCGTATTATTGCGCAAAAATCTTTGGCGCGTGAGTTGATTACGTTTACAAGCAATATCCAGAGTAAGGCGTTTGATGAAACGCTGGATGTGGACGACTTGATGCAGGAAGCGGAAGGTAAACTTTTTGAGATTTCGCAGCAGAACATGAAAAAGGATTATACGCAGATCAATCCGGTGATTGACGAAGCCTATAAGCTGATTCAGAAGGCTGCGGCGCGAACCGACGGTTTGAGTGGTCTTGAGAGTGGTTTTACAAAGCTCGACAAGATGACTTCCGGTTGGCAGAATTCCGACCTTATCATTATCGCTGCACGTCCTGCGATGGGTAAGACCGCCTTTGTCCTTTCTATGGCTAAGAATATTGCTGTCGATTATCGGAACCCGGTGGCGTTGTTCTCGCTTGAAATGAGTAACGTTCAGTTGGTGAACCGTTTGATTGCGAATGTCTGTGAGATTCCGAGTGAGAAGATCAAAAGTGGACAGTTGGCAAATTATGAATGGCAGCAATTGGACTATAAACTGAAGAATCTGATGGATGCACCGCTTTACGTGGATGATACTCCGTCTCTGTCTGTATTTGAACTTCGAACAAAAGCGCGTCGTCTGGTACGTGAACATGGGGTGAGAATCATTATTATTGACTACCTTCAGTTGATGAATGCGAGCGGTATGGCGTTTGGTAGCCGCCAGGAAGAGGTTAGTACCATTTCCCGTTCGTTGAAAGGACTGGCGAAAGAGTTGAATATTCCGATTATCGCACTGTCGCAGTTGAATCGTGGTGTGGAAAGTCGTGAAGGTATTGATGGTAAACGTCCGCAGTTGAGTGACCTTCGTGAATCGGGAGCCATCGAGCAGGATGCCGATATGGTGTGCTTTATCCACCGTCCGGAATACTATAAGATTTATCAGGATGATCGTGGTAATGACCTGCGTGGTATGGCGGAGATTGTCATCGCCAAGCATCGTAATGGTGCGGTAGGCGAGGTGCTGCTCCGGTTTAAGGGAGAATTTACCCGTTTCTCCAATCCGGAGGACGATATGGTTATCCCGATGCCGGGTGAGCCTGCCGGGGCTATGTTAGGATCGAAGATGAATACAGGTGATGCCGGCTCGATGCCTCCTCCTCCCGCGCCTGATTTTGCACCGCAGACAGCGAATCCGTTCGGAGCACCGGGGGATGGACCTTTGCCGTTCTAGTTGCGTCCTCTGTGGTGAAATAACGCGCAATTTTTTATCAAACCTTCTCGGTCAACCGAAAAATCTTATTAACTTTGCGAATCTTTTTGAGAAACAATAAAAAATTAAGTATATGAATATCTCTTATAACTGGCTGAAAGAGTATGTCAACTTCGACCTGACGCCCGATGAAACGGCTGCTGCGTTGACTTCTATCGGCTTGGAAACAGGTGGTGTAGAAGAAGTGCAAACCATTAAAGGTGGTTTGGAAGGACTTGTGATCGGTGAAGTGCTGACCTGCACGGAACATCCTAACTCTGACCATTTGCATATTACTACTGTTAATCTGGGAGACGGTGAACCGGTACAGATTGTTTGTGGTGCCCCGAATGTGGCTGCCGGACAGAAAGTGGTGGTAGCTACTTTAGGTACGAAACTTTATGACGGTGACGAATGTTTTACCATCAAGAAATCAAAAATCCGTGGGGTAGAATCTACAGGTATGATTTGTGCTGAAGACGAAATTGGGATCGGTACGGATCATGCAGGTATCATCGTATTGCCGGAAACTGCTGTTCCGGGTACGCTTGCCAAGGATTATTATAATATCAAGAGCGATTATGTACTGGAAGTGGATATCACGCCTAACCGTGCGGATGCCTGCTCTCACTATGGGGTAGCTCGTGACCTGTATGCTTATCTGATTCAGAACGGTCGTCAGGCAACTTTACAACGCCCGTCAGTGGATGGCTTTAAAGTGGAAAACCATGACTTGAATATCGAAGTGAAGGTTGAAAACAGCGAAGCTTGTCCGCATTATGCCGGTGTTACCGTGAAAGGTGTAACAGTGAAGGAGAGTCCGGAATGGCTGCAAAACAAATTGCGCCTGATCGGTGTGCGTCCTATTAATAATGTAGTGGATATTACGAACTATATCGTTCATGCTTTCGGTCAGCCGTTGCATTGCTTCGATGCCGGAAAGATTAAAGGCAACGAAGTGATTGTGAAAACAATGCCCGAAGGTACTCCGTTCGTTACGCTGGATGAAGTGGAACGTAAGTTGAACGAACGCGACCTGATGATTTGCAACAAGGAAGAGGCCATGTGTATTGCCGGCGTATTCGGTGGACTGGACTCCGGTTCTACGGAAGCTACGACAGACGTATTCATCGAAAGTGCTTATTTCCATCCTACATGGGTGCGTAAGACGGCTCGTCGTCATGGCTTGAATACGGATGCTTCTTTCCGTTTCGAACGTGGTATCGATCCGAACGGTGTGATTTATTGCTTGAAACTGGCTGCTTTGATGGTGAAAGAACTGGCTGGCGGTACGATTTCTTCTGAAATAAAAGATGTATTCACTACTCCTGCACAGGATTTTATCGTCGATCTTGCTTACGAAAAAGTACATTCTTTGGTAGGTAAAGTGATTCCGGTAGAGACAATCAAGAGCATTGTGACCAGCCTGGAAATGAAGATTACCAATGAAACGGCAGAAGGACTGACACTGGCTGTTCCTCCTTATCGTGTAGACGTGCAGCGTGATTGCGATGTGATTGAAGATATTCTTCGTATCTATGGATATAATAATGTGGAAATTCCGACTACGCTGAACTCCAGTCTGACTACAAAGGGTGAGCACGACAAGTCAAATAAATTACAGAATCTGATTGCAGAGCAATTGGTGGGTTGCGGATTCAATGAAATTCTGAACAACTCACTGACTCGTGCTGCTTATTATGATGGGTTGGAGGCTTATCCGTCCAATCACCTGGTGATGTTGCTCAATCCGTTGAGTGCTGATTTGAACGCTATGCGTCAGACTTTGCTGTTCGGCGGACTGGAAAGCATTGCTCATAACGCCAATCGTAAGAACGCTGATTTGAAATTCTTCGAATTCGGTAACTGTTATTATTTCAATGCTGACAAGAAGAATGAAGAGAAGGTACTAGCTCCTTATTCGGAAGATTATCACTTGGGCTTGTGGGTAACCGGTAAGAAGGTTTCCAACTCATGGGCGCATGCAGATGAAAATAGTTCGGTGTATGAATTGAAAGCGTACGTAGAAAATATATTGAAGCGTCTGGGACTGGATTTGCACAATCTGGTTGTAGGTAATCTGACAGACGATGTTTTTGCTGCCGCACTCTCTGTCAACACAAAGGGCGGAAAACGTCTTGCTTCTTTCGGTATTGTAACTAAGAAGCTGTTGAAAGCATTTGATATCGACAATGAAGTATATTACGCCGACTTGAACTGGAAGGAATTGATGAAAGCCATCCGTTCTGTGAAGATCAGCTACAAGGAAATTTCCAAATTCCCTGCTGTGAAACGCGACTTGGCATTGTTGCTTGATAAGAATATACAATTTGCCGAAATCGAAAAGATTGCATACGAAACAGAGAAGAAGCTGTTGAAAGAAGTGGAACTCTTCGATGTATATGAAGGTAAGAACCTCGAAGCGGGTAAGAAGTCGTATGCGGTGAGCTTCCTGCTTCAGGATGAAAACCAGACTTTGAATGATAAGATGATTGATAAGATCATGTCGAAACTGGTGAAGAACCTGGAAGATAAACTGGGTGCCAAACTTAGATAAACTTAAAATTGTCATTATTAAAAATATAAACCAATGGGAAGAGCATTTGAATATAGAAAGGCCGCTAAACTGAAAAGATGGGGCCACATGGCTAAAACTTTTACAAGACTGGGTAAACAAATCGCTATCGCTGTAAAGGCAGGCGGTCCGGAACCTGAAAACAACCCGACGCTGCGTTCGGTGATCGCTACTTGTAAGCGTGAAAACATGCCGAAGGATAACATTGAACGTGCTATTAAAAACGCGTTGGGTAAAGACCAGAGCGACTACAAGAGCATGACTTATGAAGGATATGGCCCTCACGGTATTGCTGTGTTTGTAGACACATTGACAGACAACACGACTCGTACAGTGGCTGATGTTCGTTCGGTATTCAATAAGTTCGGTGGCAATCTGGGTACAATGGGTTCTCTTGCGTTCCTTTTCGACCACAAATGTGTGTTCACTTTCAAGAAGAAAGACGGATTGGATATGGAAGAACTGATTCTCGATCTGATCGACTATGACGTGGAAGATGAATATGAAGAAGATGATGAAGAGGGAACAATTACTATCTATGGTAATCCTAAGAGCTACGCCGCTATTCAGAAGCATTTGGAAGAATGTGGCTTTGAAGATGTCGGTGGAGACTTCACTTATATCCCGAACGACTTGAAAGAGGTTACTCCGGAACAACGCGAAACATTGGATAAGATGATCGAACGTTTGGAAGAATTTGATGACGTGCAGACTGTCTATACCAATATGCAACCGGAAGAAGGGGAAGAGTAAAGTAAGGTTATGGAATATGTTTATAAGACCCAGGGAACTTGCAGCACGAATATCGAACTGAATGTGGAAGATGGAGTGGTGAAGGAAGTTGCTTTCTGGGGAGGATGTAATGGTAACCTTCAAGGTATTTCCCGCCTTGTGAGAGGAATGAAGGTGGAGGAAGTGATCGCAAAACTTGAAGGAGTGCGTTGTGGTGGCAGGCCGACATCTTGTCCCGATCAATTATGTCGTGCATTGCATGAGATGGGATATTGATTGATCTTCATTTATGTAAATTATATATTGATTTGTGACCTCTGGCAATTGGTTTGTCGGAGGTCATTTTTTTGCAGAAAGTCCTTATTGCCTTTTCTCGAGTAGTCCTTACTCAATCCTTTTATAATAATGTCCTCATAATTAGTGTATCATCTGTGTCCATAGGTCATCTACTTATTGGTTGGTATTTTGAACTAAAATTGATTCTCACTCGTTATTTATAAGTATATTTGTACTGGATAAACTATTATGCAAAAATGAAGAATATTTTTCAAGACTTAAGACGCAAAGATCATAAACGCTATCTGGGTGGACTGGATGTTTTTAAATATATTGGTCCGGGGCTACTGGTTACTGTAGGATTTATTGATCCGGGAAACTGGGCTTCTAATTTCGCCGCCGGTTCCGAATTCGGCTATTCCTTGCTTTGGGTGGTTACCTTGTCTACTATCATGCTGATTGTCCTTCAGCACAATGTTGCTCACTTGGGAATCGTTACCGGACTTTGCCTTTCGGAGGCGGCCACTAAGTACACTCCTAAATGGGTGTCACGACCTATTCTTGGTACAGCAGTACTGGCGTCGATCTCTACTTCCCTGGCGGAAATTCTGGGAGGTGCCATCGCGTTGGAAATGTTATTGGATATTCCTATTATATGGGGAGCTGTATTGACTACGCTTTTTGTCTCCATCATGCTTTTCACTAATTCGTATAAAAAGATAGAACGTTCCATCATTGCGTTCGTTTCTGTTATCGGGCTTTCATTTATTTATGAGTTGTTTCTGGTGGAAATAGACTGGCCGGCTGCAACGGCGGGGTGGGTGACTCCTTCTTTCCCGAAAGGTAGTATGCTGATTATCATGAGTGTGTTGGGAGCGGTAGTGATGCCTCACAATCTGTTCCTTCATTCGGAGGTGATACAGAGTCACGAGTACAATAAGAAAGATGATGCTTCTATTAAGAAGGTATTGAAATATGAGTTGTTTGACACTCTTTTCTCAATGATTGTTGGTTGGGCGATTAACAGTGCCATGATTCTGCTGGCGGCCGCCACTTTCTTTAAGAGCGGTATTCAGGTAGAGGAACTGCAACAGGCTAAGTCTTTGCTCGAACCTTTATTGGGAAGTAATGCGGCAATTGTATTTGCATTGGCATTGCTGATGGCGGGCATTTCGTCAACTATTACGAGCGGAATGGCGGCAGGTTCTATTTTTGCAGGTATTTTCGGCGAGTCTTATCATATCAAGGACAGTCACTCGCAGGTGGGAGTTCTCTTGTCTTTGGGAATTGCCTTATTGCTGATTTTCTTTATTGGAGATCCGTTTAAAGGATTGATTATTTCGCAGATGGTACTTAGTATTCAATTGCCTTTCACCGTGTTCTTACAGGTGGGACTGACGTCTTCCCGAAAGGTGATGGGCGATTATGTCAATAGTCGTTGGAGTACGTTCGTGTTGTACTCGATTGCTATTATCGTTTCGGTACTGAACATTATGCTTTTGTTTTCATAAAATGAACATGAACTTATAAATATAGAATGATGAAAATTATTACTTATAACGTGAACGGACTACGTGCTGCCGTATCTAAAGGGTTACCGGAATGGTTGGCACAGGAGAATCCTGATATTCTTTGTCTGCAAGAGACGAAACTGCAACCGGACCAATATCCGGGAGAAGTGTTTGAAGCATTGGGCTACAAGTCTTATTTATACTCGGCGCAGAAGAAGGGATACAGTGGAGTGGCTATACTTACCAAGCGGGAACCGGACCATGTGGAATATGGGATGGGAATGGAAGCATACGATAATGAAGGACGTTTCATTCGTGCGGACTTCGGAGACTTGTCGGTAGTCAGCGTTTACCATCCTTCGGGAACGAGCGGAGATGAACGCCAGGCCTTTAAAATGGTCTGGTTGGAAGATTTCCAGAAATATGTGATGGAGTTGCAGAAGTCTCGTCCCAACTTGATTCTTTGCGGCGATTATAATATCTGTCACGAGCCGATTGATATTCATGACCCTGTCCGGAACGCGACCAACAGCGGTTTCCTTCCTGAAGAACGGGAATGGATGACGCGTTTCCTGTCTGCGGGATATGTGGACTCTTTCCGTACGCTTTGTCCGGAGAAACAGGAATATACCTGGTGGAGCTATCGTTTTAATTCGCGTGCCAAGAATAAAGGCTGGAGAATTGATTATTGTATGGTCAGCGAGCCGGTACGCCCGCTGTTGAAACGGGCGTATATCTTGAATGAGGCCGTACATTCCGACCATTGTCCGATGGCTCTGGAAATATTATAGAATGGTAATACTCAATTTACGGGTGTCTCCTCCGTCGCGAAACTCGCCGAGGTAGACGCCTTGCCATGTACCTAAGTTCAAACGGTGGTTTTTGATGGGGATGGTGACCGAGCTTCCTATCAGGGAGGCTTTTATATGGGCACTCATATCGTCAGGGCCTTCAAGGGTATGGATGAAGTAGGGAGCACCGTCGGGAACGAGTTTATTAAAAAACGTCTGAAAGTCATGCCGTACGTCCGGGTCTGCATTTTCGTTGATAGTCAGTCCGGCAGAAGTGTGTTTGATAAAGACTACCAGCAGACCGCTTTCAGGAAGTGGGGGTAGCTGTGAGACAATATCGCGCGTGATTAGATGAAATCCGCGCGAATAATGAGGTAGTTGGATGTCAAATGTTGTAGCCATATATATTTTAGCTTTTTAAAATTTGGATGGTGGATTCAGATCCACATACGGATCTTTGACGGCTGATTCCATCATCGCGTTGATTGTGATTCCTGTGTCTTCTTTATAATTCCTTCTTTTGTTCCATTCACGTATGTCCTTGAGAGTGACATCACGTTTCTTTCTGTTTTGAGGGAAATTACTTTTTCTTTTCCTATCGGCATATTCATCCTTTCTGGCTGCGCTCATCATAGCTTGGATGGCAATGGCTGTCGATTCTTTATATGAAATAGTTTTGTTCATATTTTCTTTTTTTTGATTTTAATCTTTACGCCCTATCTGATACAAAGATACTTTTTTATACTTTTGCACGAAATAAAAATGCAAAATAGTTTATGGAAGATAGAATACAGAAAGCAGTGGAGCTTTTTAAGAGTGGATATAACTGCTCACAGTCGGTGGTAGCGGCTTTTGCAGACATGTATGGATTTACACAGGAACAGGCATTGCGTATGAGTGCTTCTTTTGGCGGGGGCATCGGACGGATGCGTGAAACGTGTGGAGCTGCCTGCGGCATGTTTCTGGTGGCAGGCTTGGAAACCGGTGCTACGGAAGCAACTGACCGGGAAGGAAAAGCTGCCAATTATGCGGTAGTGCAAGAACTGGCGGCTGAATTTAAGAAGCGTAACGGCTCGCTGATTTGTGGCGAATTGTTGGGATTAAAGAAAAAAGAGCCGGTCTCCACTATTCCGGAAGAGCGTACTGCTCAATATTATAGCAAGCGTCCCTGTGCAAAAATGGTTGAAGAAGCGGCAAGAATTTGGTCGGAATATCTCGAAAAGCATCCAAAATGAGCTCCTAAAATGCTTTTTTATTACAAAAACGGTAAAAAAGTGCTCAATAAAGTGTTATATAACATAAAAATAACTATCTTTGCCTCCGAAATAAAATCTGAAAGTCTTTATGGCTGGAAAGATTTTAAGCATGTCTAACTAAAATTGCAAAGCAAATGTTGAAAGAAAAAGCTGGTGTAATTGCAGGTACTATCTGGAATGCACTGAACGAAACAGAAGGAATGACTGCCAAGCAGCTTAAAAAAGCAACTAAATTGGTTGACAAAGATCTGTTTCTCGGCCTTGGCTGGTTATTGAGAGAAGACAAAGTCTCTGTGGAAGAAGTTGAAGGTGAACTCTTCATCAAATTGATCTAAGCGAGTAACTCACTTAAGCAATAAAAAAATGCGTTGGTACATAATCATAATGTTATCAACGCATTTTTTTTTATTCCGCCATTTACGTATCTTTGCACACCAAAAAGATAAAATAATAAGAATTCAGAATGAAGAATATACGCAACTTTTGCATTATTGCTCATATTGACCACGGTAAGTCGACTTTGGCTGACCGTTTGTTGGAGTTTACACATACCATTCAGGTGACTTCCGGGCAGATGCTTGATAATATGGATCTGGAGAAGGAAAGAGGGATCACTATCAAGAGCCATGCTATCCAGATGGAATATACTTATCAGGGTGAAAAGTATATCCTTAACTTGATTGACACCCCGGGACATGTGGACTTTTCGTATGAGGTATCGCGTTCTATTGCTGCGTGTGAAGGTGCGTTGCTGATTGTCGATGCTTCCCAGGGAGTGCAGGCGCAGACGATTTCAAATCTGTATATGGCCATTGAGCATGACCTTGAGATTATTCCGGTGATTAATAAATGTGACATGGCGAGTGCCAATCCCGAAGAAGTGGAAGATGAGATCGTTGAATTGTTGGGCTGCAAACGGGAGGAAGTAATCCGTGCGTCCGGCAAAACGGGGATGGGAGTGGAAGAGATACTGGCGGCTGTGATTGAGCGGATCCCTCATCCGGAAGGAGATGAAGAGGCTCCGTTGCAGGCTTTGATTTTCGACTCTGTATTTAATTCTTTCCGCGGAATTATAGCCTATTTCAAGATCGAAAACGGTATGATTCGCAAGGGAGACAAGGTGAAGTTCTTCAATACGGGAAAAGAGTATGATGCCGATGAAGTAGGGGTGTTGAAAATGGATATGGTGCCTCGTAACGAACTTCGTACGGGAGATGTAGGATATATTATTTCCGGTATCAAAACTTCCAAAGAGGTGAAAGTGGGAGATACCATTACGCATATTGCCCGTCCGTGTGAAAAGGCTATTGCCGGTTTTGAGGAAGTGAAGCCGATGGTATTTGCCGGAGTTTATCCGATTGAAGCGGAGGATTTTGAAGATCTCCGTGCGTCTTTGGAGAAGTTGCAGTTGAATGACGCGTCTTTGACTTTCCAGCCGGAATCTTCGTTGGCTTTGGGTTTTGGCTTCCGTTGTGGTTTCCTCGGATTGCTCCACATGGAGATTGTGCAGGAGCGCTTGGACCGTGAGTTTGATATGAATGTGATTACTACGGTGCCGAACGTTTCTTACCATATATATGATAAGCAAGGTAATATGAAGGAAGTGCATAACCCTGGTGGTATGCCCGACCCGACTATGATTGACCATATCGAAGAGCCGTATATCAAAGCATCTATTATTACTACTACCGATTATATCGGTCCTATCATGACGCTTTGTTTAGGTAAGCGTGGTGAATTGATTAAACAGGAATATATCTCCGGTAACCGGGTGGAAATCTATTATAATATGCCTTTGGGAGAAATTGTGATTGACTTTTATGATAAGTTGAAGAGTATTTCCAAAGGGTATGCTTCGTTTGATTATCATCCGAATGGTTTCCGTACTTCTAAACTGGTGAAGTTGGATATCCTCTTGAACGGTGAGCCTGTGGATGCGCTTTCCACTTTGACGCATATTGACAATGCTTACGATATGGGACGCCGGATGTGTGAGAAGTTGAAGGAACTTATTCCGCGTCAACAGTTTGATATTGCCATTCAGGCAGCTATCGGAGCGAAGATTATTTCTCGCGAAACCATTAAGGCGGTTCGTAAGGATGTGACCGCGAAGTGTTATGGTGGCGACGTGAGCCGTAAACGTAAACTGCTTGAAAAACAGAAAAGAGGTAAAAAACGAATGAAACAAATCGGTAACGTGGAAGTGCCGCAGAAAGCCTTCCTCGCCGTACTGAAGCTGGATTAAAAAACACTGCCGCAAGCAATTTTTCAGAGATATGTTCTGAACAAATTGACTTGCGGTTAGTTTTTAATACACCAGGTGATTGCCTTCTGTCTGCAGAGCTTTCCTTGGCAATCACTTTTTAGGAACAAACAACTATAAATATGAGAAAAGTTCTGTCTTTTTCGGGCTTCCTGATGCTGGGGCTCGTCGTTTCGCAATTCCTGCCGATGATGGCAGGGGATGGCTATGGAGCTGTTAAATCCATATCGAATGTATTGCTCTATGTATGCCTTAGTTTTATAATGATTAATGTAGGCCGTGAATTTGTTCTTGATAAGACACGGTGGAAAAGTTACGCCCAGGATTATTTTATTGCCATGGCTACGGCTGCTTTGCCGTGGTTTATGATTGCCATCTATTATGTGTTTGTATTGCTGCCACCCGATTTTTGGAACAGTTGGGAAGCCTGGAAGGAGAATTTGCTGTTGAGCCGTTTTGCCGCACCGACATCAGCCGGTATTTTGTTTACGATGTTGGCGGCTATCGGGCTAAAGTCCAGTTGGATTTATAAGAAGATACAGGTGTTGGCTATTTTCGATGATTTGGATACGATTCTTTTGATGATTCCTCTTCAGATTATGATGATCGGGCTGCGCTGGCAGTTGATTATTGTGGTGGTGATTGTGTTCCTGTTATTATCGATCGGCTGGCAAAGGCTGAATAAATACGATTGGCGTCAGGATTGGAAGGCTATCCTCTTTTATTCAATAATCATATTTTTGGCTACTCAAATTCTTTATCTCGGTAGTAAGGAATTGTATGGGGAGGAGGGAAGTATTCATATTGAAGTCCTGCTGCCTGCATTTGTGCTGGGTATGATTATGAAACATAAGGAACATGATACGCCCGTGGAACGAAAGGTTTCTACCGGAATTTCATTTTTCTTCATGTTCCTGGTGGGGATGAGTATGCCGCATTTTATTGGTGTGAACTTTGCGGAGACTCATGCAGGTGCTTATTCCGTCACCGGTTCGCAGGAGATGATGTCGTGGGGAATGATTCTGTTTCATGTGGTGATTGTCTCTTTATTGTCGAATATAGGAAAGCTTTGCCCGATGTTCTTTTACCGTGACCGGAAGTTAAGCGAGCGACTGGCTCTTTCCATCGGTATGTTTACCCGTGGTGAGGTAGGAGCCGGAATCATTTTCATTGCATTGGGCTATAACTTGGGTGGTCCGGCGTTGGTAATTTCTGTTCTTACCTTGGTACTGAATCTGATTTTGACAGGAATTTTTGTACTTTGGGTCAAAAATCTTGCTTTAAGGAGTTATACTAATTAGAAAATTCTGTATATTGCAAAACTAATATTATAAAAACATTTCGTTATGACTATTTTGCGGACTATGCGGAACTTCTCGTCTATGAATATCACGGCGAGTATTCTTTTATTCCTGGCTGCTATCTCGGCAGCCATTATTGCGAACTCTTCTGTGGCTCCGGTATATCAGGAATTTTTGTCGCATGAACTTCATTTACAGATAGGAAATTTTAATTTGCTTTCGCATGGTGGGGAAAATCTGCGAATGATTGAGTTTATCAATGATGGTTTGATGACGATTTTCTTTTTATTGGTTGGACTGGAAATCAAACGTGAGCTATTGGTAGGTGAGCTTTCCTCTTTCCGTAAGGCGGTGTTGCCTTTCATTGCCGCTTGTGGTGGGATGTTGTTGCCTGTGATGATCTATTCGCTTATTTGTGTTCCGGGTAGTGAAGGCGGACATGGACTCGCCATTCCTATGGCTACGGATATTGCTTTTTCATTGGGGGTGTTGAGCTTATTAGGTAGCCGTGTGCCGTTGAGTTTGAAGATTTTTTTGACTGCTTTTGCGGTAGTCGATGATATCGGGGGAATTTTGGTGATCGCTCTTTTTTATAGTTCACATGTTGCCTATGGTTATCTTTTGGTAGCTATACTTTTTTATATTTTACTTTATTTTATAGGAAAGTATGGAACGACAAATAAGGTATTCTTCTTGGTGATTGGAGTGATTATCTGGTATTTATTTTTGCAATCCGGTATTCATAGCACTATTTCGGGAGTTATTCTTGCTTTTGTTATTCCCGCTAAACCTCGTCTGAATGTAGGGAAGTACATCGAAAAAATTCGTCATACCATTGCCGGTTTTCCGGCAATGCAATCTGAAAGCATTGTGCTGACTAATGAGCAAATAGCCAAGTTGAAAGAGGTCGAATCGGCTTCCGACCGTGTAATTAGTCCGTTGCAGTCATTAGAAGATAATTTGCATGGAACAGTCAATTATTTGATTCTTCCTCTTTTTGCATTTGTCAATGCCGGCGTTGTGTTTAGTGGGGGAGGCGAATTAGTGGGAGCTGTCAGTATTGCTGTTGCTGCCGGTCTGTTACTGGGAAAATTTATTGGAATATATTTCTTTACCTGGCTGGCTATAAAAATAAGATTGACTCCCATGCCTTTAGGGATGACCTGGAAGAATCTTTCCGGAGTTGCATTGTTGGGAGGTATTGGCTTTACTGTATCACTCTTTATCGCTAATCTTTCTTTTGGGGTAGACTATCCTGTATTATTGAATCAGGCCAAATTTGGTGTATTGACCGGAACCGTACTTTCCGGCTTACTGGGATATGTCGTACTTCGGATTTCGCTTTAATCTGTCGATTCATCGTCTCCATCATCTATCGGAAGAATTTTCATGCTTTCTTCATGTGGCAATTGTTCAACTTGGCGGAGTTTTCGTTCGATAGCGCGAGTCCGCTTACCCATTACTTCTTCTAGTTGGTCGCCGGCATTTTGAAGGTTTTTCTGTACTTTTTCGAGTAGTCCTCCGAATTTGCTGAATTCTGTTTTTACAGCTCCTAATACCGTCCAAACCTCTCCCGTTCGCTTTTGAATAGCTAACGTGCGGAATCCCATTTGCAGGCTATTTAGGATAGCCCCTAGTGTAGTAGGTCCTGTGACAACTATTTTGTAATCTTTTTGCAGAGTTTCTACCAGGCTTGTTCTTCGGATTACTTCGGCATAAATGCTTTCAAAAGGCAGAAACATAATGGCGAAGTCTGTGGTAAAAGGAGGATCTACATATTTGTCGTGAATGTCTTTTGCCATTTTTTTGATGGTTGTTTCCAATTGCTTGCCGGACGATTCTATCAATGCAGTATCTCCTGCTTCAAAAGCATCATAATATTGTTCGTACACATCTTTGGGAAATTTAGCGTCGATAGGCAGATAGACGGTGCTGTTCGCATCATCCTTTCCCGGAAGTTTGATTGCAAACTCAACGAATTCGGTTCCGCTTTTCTTGGTTTTTACATTAGCGTCGTATTGTTCCGGACTCATCATCTGCTCTAATAATGCTCCTAACTGAACTTCGCCGAATGTACCACGCATTTTTACATTGCTCAACACCTTCTTTAATCCGCCTACGTCTTGAGCCAGAGATTTCATTTCGCCTAGTCCTTTCTGCACATTCTCAAGTTGTGAGCGGACAATTTCAAATGATTGGCCAATGCGTTCGTTCAATGTCTTTTGCAATTTTTCTTCCACCATTGTCCTCATGTCATCCAACCTCTTTTCGGTCGATTTAATCAATGATTCCTGTTGACGGGCCATCATATCGAATTTATGACGCTGCAGCTCTCCGTTAGTCAACATATTTTTGTGCAATGCATCTTGCAATTGCTGCATATTCTGATTCAGCGTTTGAGTCATCTCCAAGCGGAGTTCCCGGATGCTGCGATTCAGTTCTTCGCGATTCTCCTGCATTTGTTGGCGCAAAGCTGTTTGCAGTTGTTCCGCTTGCGTTTGATTATTACCTTTTGTAAGTGACAGTATTAGTAAGACTATCACTAATGCGGCAACAACGATAAGTAAAATTAATTCCATTAATAAGTAAGAATTTCGTTTCCGGTTTCAGTAATCAGAATCATGTTTTCCCATTGGGCGGAAGGTAGTCCATCGTCGGTGCAGACAGTCCATCCGTCGGCATCATCTATAAAGACTTCGTAGGTTCCCATGTTAATCATGGGTTCGATGGTAAAGGTCATTCCCGGTACGATCATCATGCCCGTACCCCGTCGGCCGAAATGCTCTACGTCCGGTTCCTCATGGAATTGCATCCCTACGCCATGTCCGCAGAGATCACGAACTACGCTGAAACCGTTCTTTTCTGCATGTTCCTGGATGGCGGCGCCTACATCACCCAGTTGTTTCCAGGGTTGTGCGGCGGCAATACCTATTTCCATACACTCTTTGGTGACTTGTACTAATCTTTGCATGTCAGGATTGACATCGCCAATCATAAACATACGGGATGCATCGGAGAAATATCCTTTATAAATGGTAGAAACGTCCACATTGATAATGTCTCCGCTTTTTAGAATCTCATTTTTGTTGGGAATACCGTGACAAACCACGTCGTTAATGCTTGTGCATACACTTTTAGGAAATCCTTCGTAGTTGAGTGGGGCAGGGATAGCACCGTGGCTGGTGGTGAAATCATATACCAATACATCAATCTCTTCAGTAGACATTCCTTCGCGAATATTTTCTGAAATATAGTCCAACAGTGCAGTATTGATTTTGGCACTTTCCCGAATACCTTCTAGTTGTTCGGGAGTACGGAGTACTTTACGGGGAGGAAGTTTGTAACCTTGTTTCCTGTATTTCTGTATTTTTGCTTCTACTTCGGCCGGATAATTGGAGGGAGTAAACCGGAATCCCTTGATAAAGTTCTTCATTATGATAGCATATTTAATCGTATGACAAAGGTACGAGAATAAATGGAAAATATGCTTTCTTGTTTTCTAAAACTTTTCGATCCTCAATTATCAATAGGATTTACCATTCGTATGAAACACTAACTTGAGGTATCCATTCCCATCTTTTTCGTATAGCATTATATTGGTATTGCATCCCTGTTTTGATTTTCCAGTTTTTATTTATTTTGAAAACGACATTACTTCCCAATTTGGTTGGTTCCACTTCGGAGGGAAGCCCTCGGTATCTTCGGGTATCGAGGTTTTGTGAACCATATATGTCGAGAGACCATCTGGAGGATAATTTATATTCCATTTGGCTTTGGATATGGAAATGATTGGAATTTTCTGCAAAGTCGCTTTTACTATGCAGAATAAGATTCTTGTTTATTCTTAGCCAGGAATAAGTGGGTAAAAAGGTGGAACCTGGCTTTTGGAACATCTTGTATGTGTGAATAGAAGGTTTCGAAAAGATTGTGGAAGATTTTAAAGTGGGTAGTGTGGGATCAAAATCTACAAATGGTTTTCGAGAGTACATTTTTTGCTCTACTTTTTCGATCAGCTTTCTGTTTATCTTGATTTCCTGATCGGATTCCAACATTTGCTGAAGTCTCAATGAGTCCTGTTTGCTCCATTCTTGCCCTGCTGCGGATAAGGGGAACAATAATAAACAAAGAATATTCAATTGATATTTCCGAATGTCCATACACTGTGCTAGTAAAGTTTATTGTATGGACGGTGAAAAACAGGATATGCTGCTTTGAACGATTAGTGAATAGTAATTATTTCACATAATATGGGAATACTTTTCTTTTGTTTATGATAGTGTTCTAGCTTTGAAAACGGGTTGTATCTTCTGAATTTCCGATTCAAAGCCAAACCAGTAGCCATGTCCTTCTTCATCGACAGGGAGGAAACATAGTCGTAGATTTTCACGGTATGCACCGTATACTACTTCCCAACTTTCAGGAGGTAACTGTCTTTTGGTTCTTACTTTTTCTGCCGGAGCTTTTTTTAATGACATACCTGCTTCTATCCATGCAATACTGACTTGTGTCAGGTAGTCGGGATAATGATTCTTGCAGAAATCATAAAGGATTAATCCTCTTCTTTCCAGACTAAGAGGAGTGTCGATGACATCTGTCCGGACCAGATGGTCGAGTAGGTCATGTATGAAATGGGGGTTCTCCAAAATTAGTATACGGGTGATATTTCGCCAGGTAGGAGTGTTATAGAAACCGTCTAACAGGCGGGACATATAATGGGCTGTTTGTAATTCATCTACCGTGATTTCACGGGTTTGGAGTACTTCGTATGGAGGAAGTGGAGAGTACTGTATACCTAACTCGTCCGCTCTTCTTCGCATTTCGGTGCCCGGAAGTAATTTCAGGGATTCCAGTTGGATTTCTCCTGCGCCATACTCGGTTAAGGTACGGACGTCGTCGAAAATCTCTGATAGATGGTAGAGTGGGAGTCCGGCTATCAAGTCGGCATGAGTTTCCATGTTTTCAAGTGAACATAGATAATGGAGTCCGGCCAAAGCATTGGAGAGTTTTCCTATTCTTCGACTTTGTTCAAGCACGTTTTCCCGAAGGCTTTGGATACCGGCTTCCAGGTGCAGCAGACCTTTAGGCAGAGTGGCTAATTCCTGTTTGAGTTCATCGGAAAGTAGTGCCGGATGAATTTCCAGATGGAAACAGATGTCCGGGTATTCGCGGAATAAGTTTAATAGCTCTTTTGCCCGTTTATTATTGTAATTGAAAGTACGATCCAGTACTCGCACGTTTTTGATTCCGTGTTCGTGTATCACGTCGAGACGTTCTTTGATTGCTTCGAGAGATAAGGTACGAACTGGCTTTTCACCTCCACTGACACAAAAAGCACAGGTGTTAAAACATCCCCGGGTAGTTTCTAACTGCACAAATGGTTTGCTCCAATTGAAGAAACGGCTTTTTTCGGGAGGAACCAATTCAGAAAAGTTCATGACACGGGCAAGTCCGTTGTCCTGATATTCTCCTGATTCATTCAGGTAACAAAGTCCTGTGATTGATTTCCATTCCTTTCTTGGCTGATTCCACACTTTTAACCATAATGGAAATACTTCTTCGCCTTCTCCGCGAAACACTCCGCTTACAAATTTGTTCTTATATAAGAAAGCTTCATTATCTCCTAAAAACTCGGGACCTCCGAGTATAACACAGCAGTGAGTTAGTAATGCTTTTGCGCGTGAAACGATGTGCAGGAGTTGCTCATGATTGAATAGCCAATTGGTAGCTGCAATGATATCCGGTTGATGGCGGTAGATTTGATTGACGACACTGCCGGTGTTTTCATTGATCGTGGCGGAAACCGTACACCATTCAATGTCTGTATTATTTGCTATTTGGGCATGTAAGGCAGGTAATGCCAACGAAGAATGAGCGTACGAACTATTTAAATCAAGCCAAAGAAGTTTCATGTGGAAATTTTAATATTATCTTTGCAAAGGTACAAAAAACTTGTGGCTTGTAATGTATAGTAAATAAAAAACGCTAATTTTGTATTAATAAACGCAATAAACTAGAGAATTATGGAAATGATAAAGAAATATGCGGGTATCTTGATGATGCTGACTTTATTGGTTGGCTTTACTTCGTGTGAAAGTGAAGACGAGACAGAATTTAATCTGCCTGGTGAGTGGTATACGAATGAAGAGATTGATTTCGGGGCATATACCTGGGGAAGAGGTACGCTTATGACTTTTAACGCGAGAAATCAAGGAACAATTGGTTCTGCCGGTGATCCGAATTATTTGGTTTTTGAGTGGAGATGGATTGATGGAGGATATAATTCAATGGAATTATATTTTTATGGTGATGGCACTTATGCCTATATTTGGGGTGCGGAAGCTACCGATAGAACCTTTAGTGGAACATGGTATAATAATTGGCGGGATTTTAGGGATAGAATAGATGGACAGCCATTCTATATGCGTCGTCAATAAAACAGTGATAAAGATTAAAAATAAAGCCAGAGTCAATCATGATTCTGGCTTTGTTTTTTGAATATAGGAATTTATTTTTTCAAAAACAACTTCTTAAATTCCGCCGGATAAGGCGTCTCGAACTCCATTAAATCTCCCGTTACCGGATGATAGAAACAAAGTTTGAAGGCATGGAGTGCCAATCGTCCGATAGGGTTGGGAGAATCTTCTCTTCCATATCTTCCGTCGCCGATAATAGGATGGCCTAAATCCTGCATGTGTACACGAATCTGATTCTTTCGGCCAGTTTCCAAATCGAGTTCCAACAGAGAATATCCGTTAGCGCGTTTGATTGTCTTATAGTGGGTAATAGATTTTGATCCACCGTCATCATATTCACTGGAACTTACGTAAAGCGTTTTATCAGTCAGCCAGGAAACGACCGTATCATAGTCTTTTTCCATACTACCTTCCACTACGGCTACATATCGGCGGTCGGTCACTATCTCATGCCAGTTGTCGCGTAGTGTCCGCTGCGTTTTTTCATCTTTGGCAAACATCATCAGACCGGAAGTATCTCTATCTAAGCGGTGAACGATAAACACACGGAATTGACGTCCGGAGCGTTGCACATATTCATTCAGTATCGTGTAGGCAGTGCGCTCTTTCTGACGCTCCGTATTGACGGATAGAAGTCCCTGCATCTTTTCGACGACAATGATATAGGCGTCTTCATATACAATCTTCAGCAATCTGTTATTAAATTCTTTCTTTCCCTTTTGCTTGCTAATTTTCACTTTCATGCCTGCTTCAAGGGGAAAGTTGAATTGCGTGGTTATCACATTATCAACAAACACGACCCGCTTGCTTAACAACGATTTTAATTTCGTGCGACTTGCATCCGGCATCTTGGCAGCCAGGAACTCCATTAATTCCATGGGCTCTTTGACTGCATAATTGGTATATTGAGCACGTGCTTTTTCAGCAGGAGTTCTTCTAGGTCTTTTTTTCATTTCTTTTTTCTTTTGAGAATTTATTTTTCACCACAGATTACACAGATTAACACAGATTTTTATTACTGATTATTATAATCTGTGCTAATCTGTGTAATCTGTGGTGAACTCTTTATCGAAGTTTCAGCAACACCACATTTTCTACGTGATGAGTGTGAGGGAACATATCTACGGGCTGAACAGCCTTCACCTTATACTTTTCATTCAGTAATTGCAGATCCCGCGCTTGAGTAGCAGGATTACAACTAACATATACAATTCGTTTCGGTTCCGCAAACAAAATGACATCAATCACATCCTGGTGCATACCGGCACGGGGAGGGTCTGTGATGATTACGTCGGGGCGCCCATGCTGATTGATGAAATCCTGCGTCAGCATATCTTTCATATCACCGGCATAAAAAATTGCGTTCTTGATATCATTGATTTCTGCATTCACCTTTGCGTCTTCAATAGCTTCCGGCACGTATTCAATACCGATCACCTGGCGGGCTTGGCGTGAAACGAAATTGGCAATTGTTCCTGTTCCTGTATAAAGGTCATATACCAGTTCGTTTCCTGTTAATCCGGCAAAGTTACGGGCTATCTTATATAAATTATAAGCCTGTTCCGAGTTAGTCTGATAGAATGATTTCGGGCCGACCTTGAAACGCAAGCCTTCCATTTCTTCAAAGATGTGGTCTTTCCCTTTAAATACGTGAACGTCCAAATCGTTGATGGTATCGTTGCACTTATTATTAATAATGTATAGAAGCGAAGTGATTTCGGGGAAAGAGTCCGCTACGAATTGGAGTAATTGCTTGAACAGTTCCATTTCGTGATCTTCTGTAATCTTGCAAATGACGATTACCATCAGTTCCCCTGTGGAAGATGTGCGTATAATCATATTCCGCAGCATACCTTCCTGTGTGCGCAGATTGATGAAAGAATAATCGTGTTCGTAAGCGTAGTCACGTACTGCGTTCCGGATGCGGTTGGATATATCATCCTGCAACCAGCATTTCTCAATAGCCAGTACTTTGTCGAATGCTCCCGGAATGTGGAAACCTACCGCATTCATCTGATCGTATTTCACGTCCTGACGAACTTCCTCGTTTGTCAACCAGCGCTTATTTGAAAAGGTGAATTCCAGTTTGTTTCTGTAAAACTCCGTTTTGTCAGAACCGAGAATCGGAGAAATCTCGGGAAGTTCGATCTTTCCGATACGTCTCAAATTATCTTCCACTTGCTTTTGCTTATATCTGATCTGCTCTGAATAGGGGAGCACTTGCCACTTGCAGCCACCGCATACGCCATAATGTTGGCAGAAAGGAACAGCGCGATTGGGCGACAGCTCGTGAAACTTCACCGCTTCAGCTTCGGCATATTTATTCTTTTTACGCTTGATTTGCAGGTCTACAACATCACCCGGCACTACATAGGGAACAAAAATCACCAGGTCGTTTACTTTTGCGATGGCTTTTCCTTCGGCAGCCACATCCATGATTGTTACCTTCTCCAATAAGGGAAGCTCTTTTTTCTTTCTTGCCACTTTTACACCAGTCTAATAATTACTTTGCAAAAGTAGGTATTTTTTTTGGAAAATTTTCGTGTATGCAGAAATATTCCAGATTGTAATGTCGAAATTGCATTTTGATAGAAAGTTTTTTCTCAAAAAGTTTTCTGGTTTGCGAAATATACTTAGATTTGCGAACAGAAAAAAGTCATAATGTAACTTTAAACACAATATTATGGATAAAAAAAGAGTTTATACCTTTGGTAATGGTCAGGCAGAAGGAAAGGCTGACATGAAGAATTTGCTCGGTGGTAAGGGAGCCAACCTTGCTGAAATGAATTTAATCGGAATTCCTGTCCCTCCCGGATTCACAATAACTACAGATGTTTGTACGGAATACAATACGTTAGGACGTGATAAAGTGGTTGAGTTGCTGAAAGATGAAGTTGTAAAAGCGATCGCTCATGTGGAAGCGTTGATGAAATCTAAATTCGGTGATGTTGAAAATCCTTTGTTGGTATCTGTACGTTCCGGTGCACGCGCATCTATGCCGGGTATGATGGATACGATCCTGAACCTCGGATTGAATGATGAAGTGGTGGAAGGTATTATCCGTAAAACGGGTAATGCACGTTTTGCATGGGACTCTTACCGTCGTTTTGTACAGATGTACGGTGACGTTGTGTTGGGCATGAAGCCTACCAATAAAGATGATATTGACCCGTTCGAAGCTATCATCGAAGAGGTGAAGAAAGCGAAAGGGGTAGAACTGGATAACGAGTTGAAAGTGGAAGACTTGCAGGAACTCGTAAAGAAATTCAAGGCCGCTGTAAAAGAACAGACCGGAAAAGATTTCCCGACTTGTGCATACGAACAACTTTGGGGAGCTATCTGTGCTGTATTTGATTCATGGATGAATGAACGCGCTATTCTTTATCGTAAGATGGAAGGTATACCTGATGAATGGGGTACAGCTGTCAATGTACAGGCTATGGTGTTCGGTAATATGGGTGATACATCGGCTACAGGTGTTTGTTTCTCACGAGATGCCGGTACAGGCGAAGATCTTTTCAATGGTGAATACCTGATTAACGCACAAGGTGAAGATGTAGTGGCAGGTATCCGTACTCCACAGCAGATCACTAAGATTGGTTCTCAACGTTGGGCTGTATTGGCTGGCATTACCGAAGATGTTCGTGCTGCTAAATTCCCTTCAATGGAAGAAGCAATGCCGGAAATCTATAAAGAACTGGATGCTCTTCAGACTAAACTGGAAAATCATTATAAAGATATGCAGGACATGGAGTTCACCGTACAGGAAGGTAAACTCTGGTTCCTCCAGACACGTAACGGTAAGCGTACAGGTGCTGCCATGGTAAAGATTGCTATGGACTTGCTCCGTCAGGGTATGATTGACGAAAAGACTGCTTTGATGCGCGTGGAACCGAATAAACTTGATGAATTGCTCCACCCTGTATTCGATAAGGATGCTTTGAAGAAAGCCAAAGTGTTGACCCGTGGTCTTCCTGCTTCTCCGGGTGCTGCAACCGGTCAGATCGTATTCTTTGCTGATGACGCTGCCGAATGGCATGCTGCCGGTAAACGTGTGGTGATGGTGCGTATCGAAACTTCTCCAGAAGACTTGGCCGGTATGGCAGTGGCCGAAGGTATTCTTACGGCTCGTGGCGGTATGACTTCTCACGCGGCTGTTGTGGCTCGTGGTATGGGTAAATGCTGCGTATCGGGTGCAGGTGCATTGAATATTGATTATAAAAACCGTACGGTAGAGATTGATGGGGTATTGCTGAAAGAAGGTGACTATATCTCTTTGAACGGAAGTACAGGTGTAGTATATAATGGTAAGGTAGAAACGAAAGCAGCAGAGCTTTCCGGCGACTTTGCCGAATTGATGACACTGGCTGATAAATATACTCGTTTGCAGGTACGTACCAATGCGGATACTCCTCATGATGCGGAAGTTGCACGTAACTTCGGTGCAGTAGGTATCGGCCTTTGCCGTACAGAACACATGTTCTTCGAAGGCGAAAAGATCAAAGCAATGCGTGAAATGATCCTGGCGGAAAATGCAGAAGGACGTCGGAAAGCATTGGCTAAGATTCTTCCATATCAACAAGAAGACTTCAAAGGTATCTTTAAAGCAATGGCTGGTTGCCCGGTGACCGTTCGTTTGCTCGATCCTCCTTTGCATGAGTTCGTTCCTCACGATTTGAAGGGACAGCAGGAAATGGCGGATACGATGGGTGTAAGCCTGCAATATATCCAGCAACGTGTAGAATCACTGTGTGAACATAACCCGATGTTGGGTCACCGTGGTTGCCGTTTAGGTAATACTTATCCTGAAATTACTCAAATGCAGACACGTGCAATTTTGGGTGCTGCATTGGAACTGAAGAAAGAAGGAGTGGAAACTCATCCGGAAATCATGGTTCCGTTAACCGGTATCTTGTATGAATTCAAGGAGCAGGAAAATGTGATTCGCTCGGAAGCTAAGAAATTGTTTGAGGAAGTAGGAGATAGTATTGACTTCAAAGTAGGTACAATGATCGAGATCCCGCGTGCTGCTTTGACTGCCGACCGTATTGCTTCTTCTGCCGAGTTCTTCTCATTCGGTACAAATGACTTGACGCAGATGACCTTCGGTTATTCTCGTGATGATATAGCTTCTTTCCTTCCTGTTTATCTGGAAAAGAAGATTTTGAAAGTAGACCCGTTCCAGGTTCTCGACCAGAATGGTGTGGGACAGCTGGTACGTATGGCGACAGAAAAAGGCCGTGCTATCCGTCCGGATTTGAAATGTGGTATCTGTGGTGAACATGGTGGTGAGCCTTCTTCTGTGAAGTTCTGTCATCGGGTAGGTCTGAACTACGTTAGTTGTTCTCCATTTAGAGTGCCGATTGCCAGACTGGCGGCCGCTCAGGCAGCGATAGAAGGATAGTCAAATACGCTGGTTAGGTACTTAACTATCTGATAAATAGGCTGTAAATACTTGTGAAAGTATTTGCAGTCTATTTTATTTTAGATTATCATTGATTTTTAGTTGGGATTAATAGTATTTCTCTATTCCGCCAAATCCTGTGATCTTTTTATTTTCTTTCGTTTTATTGATAAAGTTGTTTAATCGCTTTTCAAATTCTTCAGGTCGTTTTCTGGCTGCTTCAATGTATGCAATTCGGATACGTTTATATGCGTCGGAAAAATGGAGATAATTTTCCCATATTGTCTTATCTTCCTTCAATCTTTCAATTATATCATTGGGGAAAATGAAAGGATCAGATAATACATTTCGTATTGGCAGTGAACACTAAAGTTACACCACGCTGATTTTACAAATTTCATTATAACTTTTGATTATACCGGAGGAAAATCCTCCGGTATTAATTGGTTGCTAAGATAATCACTATTTTTTTATTTTCCAATTTATCTTGGTATATAGTGAAATAAAGAAGAAGCCTATCAGACACATAGATACTATATCTGCTATTTGGGATACAAACGATGAAATATCTGTGATTAGACAAATAATCGCCATGACTGCTTTTAATAAACATCCTATAAATGCTATTAAAGATGCTGTTTTGAAACTTGTTATTCTCATTTTATTGGGTTATTAATTTGCTTATAGAGTTATTTCCATTTATCAATATTTCCTTTCTGTATTTCTTTCTCAAATAAACGATAGGCTTTCCTTGCTTTTTCTGCTGCACTTTTTTTGATTTTGTAGTCATAATATCCATCAGTAGTATATATTCTAACAGCAGTCATTATATGATCCTTAAAAACAGATAAATCACCTAACAGTAATATACGAAGTCCCCATAAGTCCATTCCTAATGCTCCGACTGTTCCTTCCCCTCTTCCTGATGCATAGTCTGATACTGTAAATTCATGTGTATTATCTTCTTCATCAAGAAATACCACTTTGGAATTTACACTTACTAATCGCGCATCTCCTGTTAGCCATTTCATCAATATCATGTTTAAGCCATTTTCACGACCAAAACATATTGCAATATTTTTTCCTGTTTGAGTACCGATAAATGCTTCTGATGAAATCTTTTCATAAGACGTGTACACAACTTTGTCTTTTGTGAACTTATCAGTTTTGCTAACTTTAATACTTTGAGCTTGAATATTGATGCTAAACATCAATAATAATAGAAGTAAATGACTCTTTCTCATGAAAAATGTGTTTTATTGGTTAATACTAAAAAGTCAGTTTATCCAGCAATAACCATACGCAAAGTCACAAAAAAAAGACGTAGTGCTACTGCCATACGTCATCAAGGCTCACCACAAGCCCACTTACTCAATGGCAGCGCACCACGTCAGTATATGACGAAGTACACTTTACCCAACGAGTAAGTTCACTGATAGCCTTAGTTCTGTTATCCGAGGTGGTGATTCTGATGACGATTAGGCTATTTTATATATGTAAAATACACTACTATAATGTAATGCGCTACAAATATAGTACAATATAGCATACAATATGAAAAATAGTAAGAAATATTAATGAAAAAATTTGGAGAATAAAATAGAAACTACTACTTTTGCACACAACATAGTCCGAGTTTTTGAGTTGCAAGCCAAAACTCGGACTATTTTTTTTAACTGCGCGGGCTACAATCCCGCAAAACATTTTTAAACGGAAAGGAGGTTAATATGGCTATCCGAGTAAATAGACTCGTACGCATTGTACGTACTGTACGAGTTAGAACTCAAATTAGAACACGTATCGTTGTACGTTAATTCACTTAATTATGATAGTAGGAGCTATCTTAATTAAATTGAGTTTGATTTTATCAGACTTTGCGCTTTTGCTTTCCGCCACAAATGTAGTTAATAAACTACATTAAGGTTTAAAGTAACATGTATTATTAAGGGATTGTAACGTCCCTTAATAATTTTGCACACAAAGATAATAAATAAAATTCAGACTATTGTCATACATATTTGTTAAATATATATAATTACTCTTTTTCTGGATTTGGCTTACTCATTTCTAACAGCATCTCTTTTAGCCTTTCTTCGGGTATGGTGAGGACGAAGCCCTGTATCTCGTAGATAGGCTTCCTTTTTTTCTTCTCCTTCTTGGGCTTGTTCTTCTTTATGTCTTTGTTATTTGCCATAATATTTAAGCTGCTGCATATTGCAAAAGTAATTCAATTCTCTCATATTTGCTAATTTTTCGGGTGTTAAATCTGAAAACAAATTCGTCAACGTATCTTTGTAGATACTTCTTACTAACGTGAATGTATGTTCCCTTCATTGTTCTTTTGAATACAGACCAAGCGTTTTCAATTCTATTTGTTGTAACTTCGATTACTTCTCCATCTTCGGTTACTAGGAGCATCCCATAGAAATGTTTGCCGTGGTCTACAGACATCTGCGTGTATTTCTTCTCTAATCCTTTGTAGCTCCATCCATCGGTATAAACCGAACTTCCTACTTCAACATTCTTTTTCACAATCGGAACAAGTGTTTTAGCTTGGGTGTTAGGGACAACCCTTGCAAAAATTTTCCCACCTCTTTCTATAGCCCCAAATACAGGAACTTTATCCTTGTAGCTACGTCCTTGACATTTCTCTACTTTCTTATCTTTATGGCGATTAATATTCTTTCCACCTACAAATGTTTCGTCTATCTCAACTTCGCCAGATAGCTTCTGATTGTTTTCTTTAGCCATTGCAGTTCTTATTCTGTGAAGCATATACCACGCTGTTTTCTGTGGAATATCCAAATCATCTGCTAATTGATATGAAGATATAGCGTTCTTGTGATTGGCAATCATAATAATTGCGTATAACCAATCTCTCATTCCTAATTTTGAGTTGGCAAAGAATGTTTTAGTTCTATAAGTGAAGTATTTCCCAGTATTCTTGCACTTATATTTACCGTTGGCACATTTGTATACTTTAGATGTCGCGTCAAAAGGTGAAACCACTCCATCTTTCCACCTTATTTTCTCGTAGAATTTGATTGCGCTTTCTTCGTTTGGAAAGGAAGCTCTAAATTCCATGATGCTTTTCCTTCTCTTTTTCATAACGCTTATCTTTTATGTTGCTACAATATAGTGAAAATAAACGAGATATGCAAATAAAAAGACAAATATTTTCGATAGTAAATATAATATGTTATCTTTGTATCGAAACAAAAAAAGGACGATGTTTATCGTCCTTATAACTAAAAGTTATGATAAATCAGTGTGGTGTAACTTTAGTGTTCACTGCCTTCGTATTTTATCCTCAAATTTGGGGTGTATCATTTTATTTTCCAATAGCCACTTAAGTCTTTCTTTGTTAGCTTGCGAATAGGTACTTTTAGGGTTTCTGGGTGTGAAATGCTGAATTTTATGTTCTTTGTCGAGCGATTTTATCGTACTGTCAATCCACTCGAAACAAAGAGCTTCTTCAACAGCGTCGTTGTATGTGATACTTTTTTCGCCTGAAGACTTGCTGGGAAATACAAACCAAACTTCATTGGCAGTCTCAAAGTTGTCATTCAACCACTTTCGCCAATCTTTTCTGTTCTCGAAATACTTTATTTCTATTGACATACCCAATCGTTTAAACTAACTGTTTTATTGCCTTTACTTTCATAATAACGAAGCATTTTACACTATACAATGTCAGTCAAACGCGTCTGTGTCTGATGGCTGAAAGGCTTACCACCCGTCAAAGATACTAAATCTTAAAGAAACAGTCCTCATTACTTCTTAAATCCTTTGGCTTATTATGGTATGACAACACTCACTACATGCAATATATTTGAATAAGAATCGATAGCAAGAATTTTGTGTTGCTATATAATATGATGTACAGAGTCTCCGTTAAACATTTATTTGGTGTTTATTATAAAAAACTAACTAAATGTTTGTTTGTTCATAAAAACTGCTTTACATTTGCACCCAGAAATCAATCGACCGAATTGGGGTCTAACGTTTAATTTAAAAAACAAAGAAAATGAAAAAGGGTTTATTATTGGTAGTTGTGATGTTAGCAACTATCGCTGTAAAAGCACAAGACATTTACGTAGGCGGATCTTTGAACGTTTGGCGTAACAGCACAGGCAACACTACTTCTTTTAAAATTGCTCCGGAAATCGGATACAACTTTAATGAAACATGGGCGCTGGGTGCTGAATTAGCGTATGGACATGAGTATGCAAACAAAGTTTCTATGAATTCATTTGACTTTGCTCCGTATATCCGTTTCTCTTATTATGAAAGTGGTATTGTGCGTTTATTCTTAGATGGAACCGCTTCAATCGGTTTTGATAAAGTGAAAGATGGAGATACTTTTAAAAGAGGTCAAGTCGGTTTGAGACCGGGAATCGCAGTTAAGTTGAATGACAATTTCTCTTTTATAGCTAAGTATGGTTTCTTGGGTTATCGGAGAAATATGGATTATGATGAGGATTATGCTCCTATTAAGCATTCATTCGGACTTAATCTTACTAGCGAAGACCTTTCAATTGGTTTCCACTACGCATTCTGATAAGAAGAAAAGTAATTCAACAAAATAGGAAAGGGAGTTCTCAAAAATAGGGAATTCCCTTTTTTTATGTATAATCTCTATAAATTACGCACTTGTTAACGAAAAAGTTGTTTAATACAAATTACAATTATACATTTGCATTGTTAAACAATAAGGTCAATAAAAACCTTTAGTATTAATTTAAAACTTTAAAATTATGAAGAAGAGTGTTTTGTTTGTTTTATTTGCGCTGATTTCAGTAGCAGGTTTTTCTCAAATTACAGGTTGGAATGCCAAGGTAGGGATGAACTTTAGTAATTATACAGGTGATCTTGATCTGAATGCAAAAGTTGGCTTTAAGCTTGGAGGAGGTTTTGAATATGCTTTTAATGATACATGGTCATTGCAGCCTTCATTATTCTTGACTAGTAAAGGTGCAAAGAAAGATGGAAATAGCATTAATGCAATGTATTTGGAATTACCGGTAATGGCTGCTGCACGTTTTAATGTTGCAGATAATACGAATCTTGTAGTTAATGCAGGTCCTTATTTTGCTTGTGGTATTGCTGGTAAAACAAAATTTGATTTAGGAAACGATACAGAACGTAAAGTTGATACTTTTGGTGATGATGCTTTGAAGCGTTTTGATGCAGGTCTTGGCGTAGGAGTTGCATTGGAATTTGGTAGAATCATTGCAGGTTTGGATGGTCAATTCGGTTTGGTTGATGTGCAGAAATTTGGTAATCCTAAAAACATGAACTTTTCTATTGTTGTAGGATATAAGTTCTGATAAGAAAACACTGAAAAAATAGAGAGCCGTTGCAGAAGGTAATTCGCAACGGCTTTTTTAGGGATATTCAGTAAATGTTCCTCTTTCTAAAAAATCAAGAGAAAAGCTTTGCT